>JGI24696J40584_12961682_pt1 | contig 35123 bp, 26 predicted proteins | sample TergutCo191P4_FD_40584 | JGI IMG/M metagenome (IMG submission 40584)
ATTATACAGTTCGGACGTTGTTGAATGTTTGTCGTAATCATGGAGGAACGTTCTGATGAAAGTGTATCATGGCAGTTATACCCGCATTGAAACCATTGACTTGTTGCAAGCCGAAGCGAATAAGGATTTTGGGAAAGGTTTTTATGTTACCAATATAAAAAAACATGCTAAACGTTGGGCAGAACGTATTGCCCGCGAACATAATGCAATGCCAGTGGTAACAGAATTTCTGTTTTACGAAACAGCCTATACCGACAGCATTTATAAAGTTCTTCGTTTTCCACAGCCTTGTCGTGAATGGGTAGAATTTGTAATGATGAATCGCGATCCTAATATTCCAAAACCTGCTCATAGTTATGATATTGTAGAAGGTCCTATCGCAAACGATTGGGTAACTTCTCAGATAAAACAGTACGAAAAAGGCAAAATTTCAATGGAAACCTTTATCGAAAGACTTACTCATAGAGAAGATACGCATCAAATATGCCTTTGCACAACAGAATCGCTTAGCGCAATTAAACTGTTAGAAATTACTGGCTTTTCCGAAATGGAAGAGATTGCCAAAGCAGTTGTTACAGCCCTCACAGAATCGGGCATTGAGCAATTGGCGGCTATCAATATCTTTTACAACTCCAAAATATTCACGGCACTTTCCGATGCTAATACCGGTTTATACCTCAAATCATGGCAAGAAATTTATGAAATGCTAAAAGAAGAACGCCGCTCCGCCACCTGCACCTACCACTCGAAGAAATGCTAGAAAATAGCAATATTTAAAATGTATAATAAATTTAAAATGTAAGTAGTATGAATTTGATAGAATTTCTTAACAATACAGCAGCAGAGGCAACAGGAGGATTAATAACAACTTCAATTGTTTGTTTGGTCAAAAAAGTAAAGGAACTCTTTAATGGAAAACCCATTACCCAAGAAACATTAGATGAATTAATATCTAATAATATAGAAGCAAAGGATATTATTATGAAGTTACAAGATGAGCTAATAAAAAGCAATATTATAGCTAAAAATGTATTCATAAATTCAAAATTTGACAATACAACATTTAATTAACCCTATTCTGTAGTATGGCAGACAATATATTTATTAATTCAACTTTTAACAGAACTACTTTCAATTCTAACTCTAAAGACAGTAATACTGAAGAGTCTAATAGAAAAAATAGATTGTTATCTCTTGAAATTCAGGATATCTACAAACAAATGAATTGTCATGTTGTCGATGAATTAGAATTGGGAGAAAATTTTTTTATTATAGAGCAAAGTGTGATAAGAGGAATAGAAAAGATGAGAATTTTGGTTAAGTGTCTTTTCAAAAATGAAAATATAAATGTTTCAAAAGATGAAATACAAGTGTTTGATAATGAGTTTAATCGAAATAAGGATAAACTGAATGTAGATAAAGGATTTCTTGTAACAAATACTGAATTTGAAAATCAACCAAGCAATATCAGATGTATTACACAAGATGAATTATTCAAAGGAGTTTTAAATATAAAAGATAGTTTAAAGTTTTTTTGTCAAGAATACGAAAAAAAAGAGATATATCAAAGATATATTGAATTATCGGGCAAAATAAAAGAGAACAATTATAGTATTGTAGAGTATCTATTAAAGGAAACACACGAAAAAAATGCATTATATACAATATTTGGAGACTTTGGTACAGGAAAGTCTACAATTCTAAATAGAATGTGCTATGAAGTTTCTAATATGTATTTATCTGATAAGAGTTCAAAGAAACCTTTATTGCTAGAATTAAAAGATTTTTATAATAATAAAGACATCGTTTCTTTTGTAAATAATGCCTTTCGCAAACAATACCATGGCATTGAAGTTTTGCCTGAGCTAATTATGAACGAAGTAAAAGAAGGTCGATTCTTTTTGTTTTTAGATGGATTTGATGAAATGTCTGCGCAAATATCTGTTGAAAGTCGTTTTGAGAATTTTAATAAATTATCAGATTTACTGAAGTCAAAATCAGTATGTATTCTCACTTGTCGTTCTTCTTATTTTATAACACATGAAGAATATAGAAATAATATTCCAAAATTATTCTCCCAATTAGGAACATTTCAAAGCCATATTGATAAAATAGGACAGAGATTGGATGATAAATATATTCATAATAGCACTTTGGATTACAACGAACAATCTCATATTATAACAAATAATATAGAAATAACAATAAATCCGCTTACAGAACCCCAAATAATAATATACTTTGAGAAATATTCAAATGAATTTAGAGAAAAGTGTAATAGTAATGTCGATGAAATTTACAGTTTTATAAAAAGCATATATGATCTAGGGGACCTTATCACAAAACCAATCCTTTTAAGTATAATAACAGATACAATTCTTCTTGAAGGGAAAGATTATCTTAAAAGTGATATAAAACATGGACATTCTGCGTTATATAAAAAATACACAGAGTTAATACTTAAAAGAGATTGGGAGAAAGGAGCAAGTCGTCGTTATTTATCAATGAAGCAACGCAGTGATTTTGCAGAAGTTATTGCAACGACAATGCTGTATAAAGACATTTTAGAGATAAAATATGATGATATTATATCTGTAATAAATACCCATAAAGATATTTTACCAGAATTTAAGAAAAACATTTCAAATCTCCAAATGCAAGAATTTATTGCAAGCGATATTCGAGTTTGTTCTTTTTTGAAAGGGACAGATGAAAATACTTTTAAATTTGTTCATAAATCATTTATGGAATTCTTTGTTGCACAATTGATTGTTAAACAACTAATGGCTCAAGACTATTCAAATATTTTATCTGAAAAAATGTTGAATAAAGAAATATTATTTTTTATTGGAGGCTTTGGTGTATATATAGAAGATATTCAAGAAAAGATCTTCTCTATATGGAAAAATAATAACAAAACAAAAAATCCAATTCTCAAACGAAATTTATATTGTGCTTTTATTTTATCAAGAAAACTTCATAACAATTATTGTCAAAACACTTTTAATATTTCGGATGTAAATATAGAGGCATTAAGTATAAGAAAAATTGGATTTCGCAGTGTGGAATATAACGAAGTCAATTTTGTAAATACGGATTTTTACAGTTTAAATATTGATGATTCTAAATTTAGCAATACTCAAATAGAAACATTTAAAATCAATGATGTTAAAATCAATAATTCGAAATTTCAATCTATAAAATTGCATAACGGAGTTATCGAAACCGGCATTTTTAATCTGAAAGAAATAAAAGATTTTGAATGTAAAGAAACAGTAAGCATAAATACAAAATATTATTTTAGTGCAAATACATTAAATGTATATGATTCTGAATATCAAAAATGTACAATCAGAAACGAATTGATAAATTCCAATTTTAAAAGATGCTCTTTTAAAGATTGTCCTGAAGTATTTTTATCAGGTAAAAATAATGTTCTTGAATTTGTAACGATGAATAATACAGTATGTAATTTTAGTGCAAATACATTGAATGTATATGATATAAAATATCAAAATTGTAAAATCAAAAACGAATTGACAGATTCTAATTTTAAAAGATGTTCTTTTAAAGATTGTCCTGAAGTTTTTTTATCAGGTAAAAATAATGTTCTTGAATCTGTAACAATGACTAATATAGACAACCTTATTTTTCAAGGATGTTTTAAAATGGAAGAAAGTAAAATTGTAAATTCAACGATAGAAATAAACGATACAATTAAATTTTCAGACTGTGAGTTTAAAAATTGCAAATTAGTTGGGAATGGCATAAGGAATTTTGGGCAATTTAATAAATGTAAATTTGAAGATTGTTTATTTATTGATTTTTATATAGAATATGATTATCTATTTGATTTAATGACTTACCAGAAAAAAGAAAAAAAAGAAAAAAAAGAAAAAAAAGAAGAGGTCTTCAAAAAATGCGAAGGAATTATTTTAACTAATAAGCAGGTTATAGATCCTATTAGCCCTACCTTATTGGTATTTAATGTTGAAAACTATCAAATTGAAATAAATAATTGTATAAAGCAAAAAGAAGAGTTAATAAAAAAGTGGGAAAAACAAGAAACAGAAAGAAAAGCAAAATTAAAACAAGATATAGAACAAATAAGACTTAATATTCTATCAGAAAATGACATAAAAAATAAAAAGTTCATTGATAAAGCAGTGAAGAAGAAAATAGATGACGCTATAAAAGAGCATAAAGACAACCAGGCTCGTGTAAATATCGAAACTTTCAATGAGAAAAAAGAATATAAGTTCATAACGTTTTTAAAGTTATATCAGGAGTATTTTCAATTTCCATCTACAAAATGGAAGTCGCAAAATGTCGGCGAGTTAAAAGAAATTATTTCAAGTGAATTGAAAAAAATATGAAAAATGGAAAGAGTATTGCAATAATATTCATGGGCGATTTCTGTTGGCTACCGCACCTTCTTATAGAGAAATGTATTGAAAAAATAGTCGCAGTCGCCTTGCCACGTTTGCAATATCGTGTTGCCGACCCACAGAGCCAATGCACAAACACCATATTGCAAACCAAATTTGATTGGAGCAATTAGGTTGGTATGGTTGCCCCGCGCTGCGGGGCTGGGTGTGTAGCATTTGTTTTCTACAGTAGCCTCAGGCTACTGCTTAGTTATGTGTGCTCTCTGCGAGAGCAGGCTGGAGCACAAATTCAATAGTAGCATCTCAAACTTTTTCTTAACCATTTTTTTGGGGGAGTGCAGAAATTTGATTTTTTTTGGATATTTGCAACCCCAAAATATATCATCATAAAATATTATTAATATTATGAAAAAAACAATTTTATCTATCTGTTTATCAGTATTTCTATTTTTAGTTTGCGCCCAAAATAAAAATGAAGTTTTGTTCTCTGTAGGGGACGATTCTGTTACTGTAACCGAATTTATTAACACTTTTATCAGAAATAATTCCTTAGAGAAAGCTACCGAAAATGAAGTGAGGGAATATTTAGACTTGTATATTCGTTTCAAACTCAAAGTAAAAGATGGTTTTGATACTCAAATAGATACGAATGCAACTTTTAGAAGAGAGTTGGCATCGTATAAGTCTCAATCTGCTAAATCTTACTTAGTAGATAAAGAAGTAACAGAACAACTGATAGAAGAAGCTATGGAGAGAAGCAAATGGATGATTCACGCCTCACATATCTTAGTGGAAGTTTCTTTGGATGCGTCTTCCAAAGACAGTTTGACAGCCTATAACAAAGCGCTTGATATCAGAAAGAAAATAGTGTCGGGAAGCATCACTTTTCCTGAGGCTGCCGTTCAGTTTTCGGAAGATCCTTCCGCAAAAGATGAAATAGGGCAAAATGGAAGAGTACAATATGGAAATAAAGGAGATTTACGCTATTTTTCTGTCTTTGACTTGATTTATCCTTTTGAATCGGCTGCTTATCATACTCCTGTAGGGGCTATTTCTATGCCTGTTCGTACTCAATTTGGCTACCATCTTATTTGGGTGCAAGACAAGCAACCTGTGGTTTCCAAAATCGATATCTCTCAGATATTATTAGTGGATAGCGCTGCCCATTCAGGTAAAATGAGCCCTGCAGTGAAAGAAAAGATCACGCTTATTCAGGAAGCGCTGAAGACAGGACAAGATTTTGCACGCCTTGCTGAACAATATACCGATGATCCTGCTACTAAAGTCAATGGCGGGCAACTTGAACCCTTTTCTTATAACCGCAGACCCGGAGATTTTATTAAACAGTCGATCTCTCTAAAAAAAGATCAGGTCTCTGATCCGTTCTCTTCAGTAATCGGATGGCATATCATTAAACTCAACGAGTTGGTTGTGCCGGAAACCAATAATGAAGAGAAACGATATAGTTTGGTTTCAAAAATTCAAAAAGACTCTCGATCTTCTAAAAGCGTAGAATCCTTGATAGAAAAGTTGAAAAAAGAATACAAATATTCTGATAAAGGTAAAAGTGCTGCTTTTTCGCTCTTGTTAAAAAAATTGAACATGGATAACAACATGCCTGCGGCAGCAGAGTTATTGGCAATTTCAGGTATTGAAAAGCTAAAACCGATGGCTTCTTTTGCTAATCAAAATATTACTATACAAAATTTTATTCAATATTTAGATCGTTTTAAAGGAGCAGAACTTAATAATAAAGCAGACTTTTTCTTGGAGACTCAGTATAATCTCTTCCTTAAAGATTTGTTACTTAAATATGAATATGAAAATTTAGAAAAGAAATATCCTGAATACAAAGAATTGATTGCAGAATATCATCATGGAATGATTTTGTTTGAAATGAATAATGAAAAGATTTGGAGCGAATCGTTAAAAGACAGCGCAAATCTTGAGGTTTATTATGAAAAAACAAAATTTAACTACTTAGATAAGGAAGGTAATCCTAAACCACTTGCCGAAATCAGATCCATTGTACTCACCGATTATCAAAATGAACTGGAAAAACAGTGGCTCACTCAATTGAGAGAAAGGTATCCTGTATGGATTAATGAAGAATTGTTTAAATCTATATTGAAAAACAAGTGAGAAAGCAGCTCTCATTTCTGGTAATTGTTCTTGCGTTCCTCACAGGATGCAAGCAAAACGTTGATTCTATTCTTGCTGAAGCATTTCATAAGAAACTATACAGGTCGGAAGTGTTGGAAAAAATACCGTTTGCCTCAACCAAAGAAGATTCTTTGATTTTTATGGAACAATATGTGAATGAGTGGATATTGAAGCAGACCCTGCTGGCGCAGGCAAAACAGGAATTGACACAAAAAGAACAGAACTTTTCTTCCCAAATAGCACAATATAAGGACCAATTGATTATAAATGCTTTTTTTCAAAAAATAAGCAATACTCAGGCTTTGTTAACCGTATCGGAAGAGGAACTTAAAGATTTTCTTGCCGAAACACAAAAGGAGGAAACCCCCGCTTATAGAGATATGGTGAAATTGAATTATATAAAACTATCAAATCCTTCCAAACTTTATTGGAGAATGAAAAAGCTGCTTTTCGATGAAGAAGACAGAGTGAAATCTTTAGCGCAAATAAAAAAACTTTGTGCAGACACGATTGAATATTACTTAGATAGTGAACATTGGTTTTATACTGACGTTTTAGAAAAGGAATTGCCGTTTTCTTTTGCCGATCTGGAGAAGAAAGGAGATCAGAAAAAAATTGATATTGTGCTGCGTAAGAGTCGTTATCTCATTCTAATTTTAGATAAAAAGCAACAATCTCAAGCCAAAAATATTTTTGAAGATAAGAAGATAGCTGAAACCTTAATTCAACAACAAAAACGGGTATCTTTTATCACCAATTTACAGGACTCTTTGCTGAGAAAAGCGGAACAAGAAAGAAAAATAATGTATTATCCCATACACTAATGCATTCCTCCCTTCTCCTCCAACTGAAGTCGCTCCCCGAAAAACCCGGAGTTTATCGTTTTTTTGATGAAAACGGCATTGTTCTCTATGTGGGCAAGGCAAAGGTGTTGAAAAAAAGAGTTTCTTCTTATTTTACAAAAACACATCAGGACCCAAGGATGCGCATTCTTGTTTCAAAAATTTGCGACATTCAATTTACGGTTGTGGATACCGAATGGGAAGCTTTACTGCTGGAAAATAGTATGATAAAGCAATTCAGACCACGCTATAATGCTATGTTGAAGGATGATAAAAGTTATCCGTGGTTAGCAATTAGCAAAGAGGAGTTTCCGCGCTTGTACTACACCAGAAATCCAAATCCTAAAAAAGAGGAACTGTTTGGTCCCTATTCTTCGTTGCGCTTTATGCACACGCTCTTAGAAACGCTCTTTACGCTATTTCCCATTCGCACCTGTAAGATTTTGCAGAAAACCGGACGTCCCTGTTTACAATACCATATAAAAAAATGTGCGGCTCCGTGCGCAGGACATATTTCACCCGAAGAATACAAGGAAAATATTCTGAAAGCCATCAAAATTGTCAAAGGTAACAATAGTGAGGCATTACGCCAATTGAAAGTAGAAATGATGCACTATGCCGAGATATGGGAATTTGAAAAAGCGCAAGTAATAAAGGAAAGGATCGAAATATTGGAATCCTATCGTGGAAAATCAATTGTGGTAAACCCTGAAATATCATTTTGCGATGTGTTTTCGTTGGCAGAAAATGAAAGTGATGCTTTTGTTAATTTTATGCGTATCATGGAAGGCGCTATAGTACAAACTTTTACATTAGAAATAAAAAATAATTTGAACAACAGCAAAGAGGAACTGCTCGCTATGGCAATGGCAGAAATAGAGAAGCGTTTTGGAGCGCTTTCACCGGAATTGATTCTCCCTTATAGCATTGATATTCAAAAAGAAAAAACAAATTTTACCATTCCGCTTCGAGGAGATAAGAAAAAATTGCTGGAGCTTTCACTAAAGAATGCTAAGGTTTCCATGTTGGAAAAATTAAAACGACAAGAGTTAGCTGATCCCGAAAGGCATCAAAACCGGATATTGACAGCCTTGCAGAAAGCGTTAGGCATGCAGAAGTTGCCCGAAACGATTGAGTGTTTTGATAACTCAAACACACAGGGCGATGAGCCGGTTGCCGCTATGGTGCATTTTAAAAAAGGTAAGCCCGACAAAAAAGAGTATCGTCATTTTAATATTAAAACCGTTATTGGTCCTGATGATTTTGCCTCTATGTTTGAAGTAGTTCAACGCCGTTACAGTCGCCTGTTGGAAGAAAACAAGCCTCTGCCCGATTTAATTATCATTGATGGGGGCAAAGGGCAACTCAACGCTGCCCATCAGGCGTTAATAGAATTGAAGATTCAGGATAAAATAATGTTGATTGGGATTGCCAAACGGTTGGAGGATATTTATAGGGTAGGGGAGTCGCTGCCGCTATTTATAGACAAGAAATCGGAAGCACAGAAACTATTGCAGCGCATTCGTGACGAAGTGCATCGCTTTGGCATTACCCACCACCGCAAACGCCGCTCAAAAAAGAGTATTCATTCTGAATTAGACGATATAAAAGGAATTGGCGCAACTACCAAAGAGAAGCTGTTAAAACACTTTAAAAGTATTACTAAAATAAAATCGGCTACATTTGAGGAAGTTGCAGAAGTAATTGGCAAAGCCAAGGCTAAACTTATAAAGCAAAATATATTTGGTGTATTTTTGTGCCCGATTTGTTTTTGTACTTTTCTTATACTCTAAAACAATTGCAATATTTATAACCCCGTGCAAGCCGTAGGCGCAGCTCGGAGCAGAACCTAAAAATAAAACTTATGACAATTATTGACGGAAAACTTCTCGCGCAAGAAATAAAACACGAAATTGCCACTACTGTGGCTGCCCTCATTGACGAAGGCAAAAATGCGCCCCACTTGGCGGTGGTAATCGCCGGTGAGGATGGCGCTTCACTCACCTACGTGGAAAGTATTAAGAAAAACACAAAAGAGGCAGGGATGCTTTGCTCCGTGTACCAGTTTCCGGAATCTATCAGTGAAAAGGAACTGCTGGAGGCGGTTGATTTTATTAATCAAGATGAGGAAATTGACGGGTGTATTGTGCAACTGCCGCTTCCGAAACATATTGATAAACAGAAGATAATACAAAAAATAGATCCTAAAAAGGATGTGGATTGTTTTCATCCGGAAAATATGGGAAAATTGGTACTGGGCGAAGCGTGCTTCTTGCCCGCCACCCCTCATGCCGTGATGGAACTCTTGAAACGTTTTGAAATAGAAACAGCGGGCAAAAACTGCGTAGTGGTGGGAAGAAGCAACATTGTGGGAAAGCCGCTGGCGCTGCTCCTGATACAAAACACGCCACATGCCGATGCTACCGTTACCATTTGTCACAGCAAAACCCAAAACCTGAAAGAGGTTTGCGCACAAGCCGATGTACTGCTGGTTGCCATTGGAAAACCCGAATTTATTACTGCCGAATATGTTAAACAAGGTGCGGTGGTGATTGATGTGGGCATTCACCGCGTGGAAGATAAAACCGCCGAAAAAGGCTACAGGATTTGTGGCGATGTAAAATTTGGTGAAGTGTCGAAGAAATGCAGGGCAATTACACCTGTGCCCGGTGGCGTGGGCTCTGTAACGATGGCTTGCCTGCTGAAGAATACGTTGCAAGCGTATAGAAATTTTCAAAAATAACAATCCATTAAATATCAAAACTATGAACAAAACCCTTACCTTCTTTTTCGCTTTTTTTATCCCGTTTTTATACAGTTTTGCCCAGCAGCAGGAGGCGCGGTTGCTCCGCTTCCCCGCCATTCATAATGAGCAAGTTGTGTTTGTTTATGCGGGCGATTTATTTACTGCCACTCTTAAAGATGGCGTGGCGCGCAAGCTCACCAACGACAAGGAGGGGTTTGAGATGTTCCCCCACTTTTCACCCGATGGGAAGACGATTGCTTTTACGGCGCAATATGACGGAAATACAGAGGTTTACACAATGCCGGCAAACGGCGGGATTCCTACACGCCTCACTTTTACCGCCACTTTGTCGCGAGATGATATTTCAGACCGAATGGGTCCGAACAATATTGTGATGAGTTGGACACCCGACGGAGAGAATATTTTGTACCGTTCAAGAAAACAGTCGTTTAACTCGTTTATTGGGCAGCTTTTTACAGTGACGAAAACGGGCGGGGTTTCAGAGGAATTTCCTTTAATTACGGGCAGTTGGTGCTCCTTTGCGCCCGATGGGAAGAAGATGGCGCTTAACCGCGTGTTTCGCGAGTTTAGAACATGGAAATATTATAAGGGAGGGATGGCAGATGATGTTTGGATTTTTGACCCGAAAACAGGTGCTATAGAGAATGTTACCAATAATCCTGCGCAGGATATTTTTCCAATGTGGTATGGAGAAAACGTGTACTTCTGCTCTGATAGAGACAGAATTATGAATATCTTTTGTTATAACACCAAAACCAAACAAACCAAAAAAGTTACCCATTTTGAGACTTTTGATGTAAAATTCCCCTCCGCCGGCAACAACGTGATGATTTTTGAAAACGGCGGTTATCTTTATACTTTAGATCCGAAAACGGAAAAGATTGAAAAACTGACTATTTATATGAATGATGACGGCGCAGTGGGCAGAAATAAAATGAAAGACGCCACCAAAAACATTGCCGGAGCAGCGCTTGCTCCCGATGGCAACAGGGCAGTGTTCACCGCACGCGGCGATATTTTCACAGTTCCCGTCAAGTCGGGGGTAACGCGCAATATCACAGAAAGTTCCGGTGCGCACGACCGCAGCGCCACTTGGTCGCCCGATGGAAAAAACATTGCCTACATTTCCGACAGAGACGGTGAGTTTGAAATTTATGTACAAGCACAGGATGGACTAACCCCACCCACTAAAATTACATCAAACACAGGAACTTACATTTTCGACATCCAATGGTCGCCTGATGGGAAAAAGATTCTATACAACGATAAATTGATGCGCCTGCAATATGTGGATGTGGAATCGAAAAAGGTAACGCTGGTGGAACGCAATCCGTACTGGGAAATTCGTGGCTACGACTGGTCGCCCAACAGCAAATGGATTGCCTACGCACGTCAGGAAGCAAATGCGTTTAATACAATACAGTTGTATTCCATTGAGGAAAATAAGCAGTATCCGGTTACCGACACTTGGTATTCTTCTTTCTCGCCCGTTTTTAGCAACGATGGAGATTATCTTTTCTTTGTTTCTTCAAGAGATTTTAATCCAACTTACAGTTCTACGGAGTGGAATCATGTGTATAACAACATGTCGAAAATTTATTTTGTGCCTTTAACACAAGAGGCTAAAAATCCGTTTGCCTATAGTAATGATGAGGTTAAGGAGGTTGAAACGGAGAAAGGAGAAAAGGAGAAGGGAGAAGGAAAAAAGGAGAAGTCTTCATATAAAGTTATTACAGAAAATTTGTCGGACAAGATATTGGCGCTACCGGTAAATGGGGGCAACTATGCACTCTACGCCTGTGTGAATAAAAAGGTGTATTACAACACTGCCGGCGCTTTGAAAATGTATGATTTGAATGAAGGAAAACAGACTGAAACAGAATTGGGTAAGGGCATCAGGGTGCACAATATTTCGTGGAATTTGAAAAAGTTTTTGGTTTCAGAAAGCGATCAATATTACATCATTGATGTACCTTCAGCTAAAATGAAATTAGATAACGCACTGAATTTGTCCGATTTAAAAGTTTGGGTAAACAACAGAGAGGAGTGGACGCAAATTTATAACGAAGCGTGGCGTCAAATGCGCGATTTCTTTTATGTGGAAAACATGCACGGCGTGGATTGGAAAAAAATGCGCGAAAAATATGAGGTTTTATTGCCTTATATAAAATGTAAAGATGACTTGAATTACATTATAGGTGAACTGATTGGCGAGTTGAATGCGGGGCACGCTTACATCAATGGCGGCGACAAGTTCAGCCCCGAAAGAATCAATACCGGACTGCTGGGGGCAAAGCTCATCCGCGACAAAAGCGGCTATTATCAAATCACCAAAATTCTTACAGGCGAAAACTGGCGTCCTGAATTGCGCTCACCTCTTACAGAAGTGGGTATGAATGTGAAGGAAGGGGATTTTATTGTTGCCATAAACGGCAAAACCACCAAAAACATGAACGATATTTATGAAGCGCTACTCAACACGGTGGATAAAGAAGTGTTGCTTTCCATTGCATCTTCCTCAAATGAAAAAGATGCTAAAACCGTGATTGTGAAACCCATTGCAGATGAATCGGGATTATATTATTTCGAGTGGGTGCGCGAAAACATCCGCAAGGTGAGCGAGGCAACAAACGGCGAAGTGGGCTATATCCACATTCCCGACATGGGTGTGGAGGGCTTGAACGAGTTTGCCAAATATTTCTACCCACAGTTAGACAAAAAAGCGTTGATTATTGACGACCGCGGCAATGGCGGCGGAAACGTATCTCCCATGATATTAGAACGCTTGGGACGTGAAATATCCCGCGCCAACATGAACAGAAACTCTCAGTTCCCCACGCAAACCCCCACCAAGATGATGTTAGGTCCCAAAGTTTGTTTAATTAACAATTACTCCGCATCCGATGGCGATTTGTTTCCGTATGGTTTTAGAAAACACAACCTTGGAAAAATTATTGGTGTGCGCAGTTGGGGCGGGGTAGTAGGCATTCGCGGCTCTCTGCCTTTTGTGGACGGCACGATCCTCAACAAACCCGAATTTACTTCCTACGATGCCGACGGCGCAGGCTACATTATTGAAGGCTACGGCGTTGATCCTGATATTTGGATGGACAACGATCCCTACAAAGAATACTTCGGCGAAGATGCCCAATTGAACAAAGCCATTGAAGTAATTTTGGAAGAGTTGAAGAAATACAAGGCGTTGCCACCAATTCCGGTGGAACCGGTGAGGTAAAATTTTATGGATAACGATTATCAGTTTATGAAGAAAATATTTAAATGGTTAATCATTTCATTATCAATGATAATAGCCCTTGCTCTAATTCTCTTTCTTTTGTTTTTCTTTTTGATGACACCCAAACGACTGACACCGCTTGTGAATAAATACTGTACGGAATTTTTGGATGCCAAAGTTACTTTTGATACGGTTCATGTTGCTTTGTTTGAGGAATTTCCAAAGGTGAGCGTGAAGCTCGTGGGTGGAGAAATCATCTCTCATGCACTGAAAAAAGATACGGCGTTTTTAACACTATATCCCGAAAATGCAGATACACTCGCTCGTTTTAAAGAGTTGATGGTGTCGCTCAATGTGATGGATTTGTTGCAAGCAAAAGTTAACATACAGCGAATTCGCCTTACTGAACCTCATTTAAACGGATACATAACGCCTTCAGGACAAGCCAACTGGGATATTTTTAAACCGTCTGATAGTGAAACTAATTCACCGTTAAACCTGAATATTGACCGCATTGCCATTCGCGGACCTGCCAAGGTGAATTTTAAGTCGCGCCCCGATTCCATGGATATCCAAGCCTCCATGGGCAGGCTCTTTGTGAAAGGAAACATTACCCTTGATATGGATAAATTGGATGTTAACAAATTTGTTTTTTCCAACCTTATCGTTAATGCAACGCTCGAAAAAGAGTCGATTCACGCCTTTTTGGCATTGGATTCCGCATCCGTAAATATTTTAGAGCCACGCAAGGAATATAATCTGAAAATTGAAGGAATAGCCACTGCCACAATCAATAATCAATCTTACTTAAACTCACTTCCTCTAAAATTAAACGGTGGAATTAAAGTTGACCTCGACCATTTTAAAACTTTTGGATTTAAAGATTTTTGTTTAACGGTTTCCCAACTTCCCGAAATAAAATTAAATGGTGATCTTGTTCTTAATGAGGGTGATATAACTTCCGATATGGAATGTAAAATTGAAAAGATCCCGTTGCAATCGCTCTTGGATCTTATTCCGGAAACGATTTCTGAAGAGATTAAGAAGATTGAAACCAACATCATTATTACTCTGAACACCAACATTAAAGGCGCTTACGAATTTGCAGAGAACGGAAAGTTGCCCATGATTGATGTTGATCTTAAAATTCCAAAAGGACATTTGGTTTACAAGGATTTAGAATCAAAAATTGATGATATTGCTGTGGATGCCGCTTTTCATTTTAATCCCGCTACACCACAAAAAACAGGAATCAAAGTGAAGCACATTAGCATTGATGCTTTCGCCGTGAATCTCAATGGCAATCTTAATGTTACCAATTTGTTGGATGATCCGCATGTAACCCTGAATATGAATGGCGCCGCCAACTTGCGCGAGCTACAGAAATTCGCCCCCGAAGATTTGGGCATCACAGCGCGTGGAAATATTTCTTTTAATGCAGCGGGTTCTTTTTTGATGAGCCGCCTGAATCAGCAAGATTTAGCAAAAAACGACCTCGTTGTGCAGTTCAATGCCGATCGCGTTCGGGTGCGCATTCCCAAAGATACGATTAGTGTGCTGGCAGAAAAAACGTTTATTGAACTCAACACCACAAAAACGCGGACAAATAGAAATACAGGCGTTGTCAGCAGATTGTTAAGCGTTGACTTTAAATCAGATACTGCCCGCATCAGAATGCCAAGCCGCCAGATTATTGCCATTTCAAAACTCAATGGCACCTTGCGCACAAACGATGCGCTCATTACCGGCGACACCTCAAAGGTGATTCCCATGATTGGGAGTGTTACCGCAAACAGTGTGGAATATTCCGATGTGGACTCAACTACCATGCGTTTGCGCGAGTTGAAAACCAATATCAGAATTTTGCCTTCAAGGGAAAACCCAACCTTGCCCTCTATACGTTTTGAGGTGGAAACCAAACAGATAAACCTCTTTGCTCAAGGCAACCGCCTCATGACCCGCGATGCCGAACTCTCCATTTTGGCAACAAAAAATCCACCAACTCCAAAAAGAGAACGAACTAACAGTGAAAGTCAGCGCAATACGAATACAGGAAATAACAGTGAACGACGAAGAAGCCAAGACGACTTTTCCAATGAGGATATTGATATCAGAGACGCTGAAATGGGTGCGTTGCTGCGCGAGTGGACGGTGAACGGCACGGTGAAGTCGCGCTCATGCAGATTAGTTTCTCCTTTATTTCCGATCAGAACCCGCTTGCAAAATATTGACCTTACTTTTACCACCAACGATATTACTTTACAGAATCTTGATGTGCGTTGCGGGAAATCGCGTTTGAATGTTACGGGAAAAGTGGATGGAATTCGCAGAGCATTATCCCGTGGCAGAGGCTTAAAAATTGAAGCAGATATTAAAGCGGATACGCTCGACCTGAATCAGTTGCTTACTGCAATTTACAATGGCGCTGCTTATTCCGAATCTTCCGAAACCTATAAAAAAGCAGTTGCTCACGCAACGGATGATGAACAGTTGGAGCAGATTATTCAAGATGAGAATGAGAACAAGGAACACCCGCCCTTGTTTGTGGTGCCCTCCAATATTACCATAGATGCCAAAATAGATGTGGGCTATGCAAAATATGCAGATATTACGATCAATAAACTCACAGGGCAGTTGCTCTCCCGCGACCGCTGCATTCAACTTAAAGATTTTATTGCTCAAACCAGCGTGGGTGAGGTTGATTTGACCGCCCTTTACGCCACCCGAAGCAAAAAAGATATTACCTTTGGTGTTGACTTGGAATTTAAAGATATACATATTGAAGATGTGGTGAAAATCATTCCCTCTGTCGATTCGTTAGTTCCCATGCTCTCATCGTTTCGGGGCAGGGTAAATTGCCAGGTTGCTGCCACCGCAGCTTTAGACACCACCATGAATGTGAAGCTGCCCACTTTGAATGCCGCTTGCAGAATAAGCGGAAAAGATATGGTGCTGCTTGACGGTAAGACCTTTTCCGATATTGCAAAGACATTGAAATTCAAAAACAGAGACCAAAATTTAGTGGAAAGCATTGGCATAGAGTTACTCATAAATAAAAATAAAATAGAAGTTTTTCCATTTATCATGGAGATAGACCGTTATAAAACTGCCGTCAGCGGCATTCACAATTTAGATATGACGTTCAACTATCATATTTCGGTGTTGCGGTCGCCTCTTCCTTTCAAACTGGGCATTAACCTTAGGGGCGATTTGGATAATATAGAAAAAATGAAAATTGGAATTGGAAAAGCAAAGTATAAGGACACGCACCTTCCTACCTATGTAACTGTAATTGACACAACGCGTTTGAACCTCCGCGCACAAATTGATAATTTTATTCAACATGGTGTTGATGTGGCGCGTTTCAGCCAATTTTCAGCCCCAAAAATCAATGATTCTTTTATAGAGAAAGACTATGAAACACAAATATTCAGTGCCCAAGATTCCTTAGCCCTTTACAAAGAGGGCATTATCAACGTTGCGCCGAAAATAATAAAAGACACTGTTCCTTCAATGCAGGAAGAACCGCGCAAACGGCGGGGTGGGGGAGGGCGGATGCCGTAAGGGAAATAAAAAAAACTTTAAACTTCTTTCTTTACTTTTTATGTGCCACACAACTCATCATAGCATCTCCTGATTTAATTATTATTTCCTTCATGCAATAAACCCAATAATTATCTCGCACCAGCAAATATCCGTTAGCAAATGTCATAGGAGCCCAAGCATCCTGACCATTCATGATACGTTGTTTTTTTACTAATTTCATACCGCGCTGTTGCAGTAGATAAATATAAAGTTCACCGTCTTCTTTCAATGCGAACAAGTGGTTGTCGATTACAAAATAGGGACCTAATCCAAAGCGCTCATCTGCTGCTGATTTCCAAATAGGTGTGCGTAAATTGGCAGGGGAATAGGCTACCAATTTTCCTCGTATTTCGCCACCGTCCTTGGGCGGAATGGTGATGACCATTTGTTCGTATAAAATTGGCGTCTGCTGCTCGCTGGATAATCCTTCGTTCGGTTTGTAACGGTCAGCAATGGTTGCCAGCCATTTACCGTCATTTTGTTTTACTTGCAGCAATGCGCCACCTGCACCGTAACCAGCGGTTAACACAATTTCGCCGGAGGAGATTTGCAGAGGGGAGGGCGCTACTACCGAGGGATTCCACGTATCCACGCTCCACAGCAGTTTGCCTTTGTCGGCAGTTTCGGCAGACACGCCGCAAACGCCTCCAATTCCGGCATATACGTATGTTCTCTTTCCCTGAAGCGTCATCGGCATCACAGAAGAATGTGACATTTTGAAGGCGATTGAATTGGGCGTTTGCCAAGCTATTTCGCCTGTTTCACAGTCTATGCCCACCATCAGTGTTTCTTTTCCGGCGGGGGCTAAAATCAGTTGGTTATCCTCTATTCGTGGGCATTGACCTGAATACCAGTGTGGTACTTCCGTATCAAACTGTTTTGCCATATCCAGCGTCCACAGCAGGTTGCCCGTAATTGGGTTGCAACACATAACGTATCCTGTTGGTCCTATGGTGATTACGTATTTTTCAGTTACTGCCGGCGCCGTGCGCGAAAATCCGTGATTGCGTTTCATTGGCGCCCTATACCACCTGCGCCAAAGTTCAACGCCGGACTCCAGCGAGAAACAACGTAAAGCATCAGATTTTAAATTTTCATCATAATCAAGTAGATACACTAAACCGTTGTAGATAATGGGTGCGGCGTATCCTTCTCCGGTTTCCACTTTCCACTGTACCGAAAAGTTGGATGAAAAATTATAGGTAGCATCTGTGCGCACTCTGTTCTTGTAGTCGCAGCCCCTGAAGCAGTTCCACGCACCTTTTAAAGAAGAAGAGGTTTCTGCATAGCGCATAAAAAACTCTCCGATGATCACATCGTCGGTGTTTCTTGATTTCCCTTCCGGACGATTGTCTGCTCCGGGATTTTGCATGGCTATATTATCATTGGGCGTGTAAAGATGCCAAAAGAGTATTACTCCTGTGTAAATCAGGATAATGAGGAAAGTGATGAGGGCGATTAGTTTTTTTTGTTTTCTTTTGACAAAACACATGGGAAATTCTATACATCTGATATTTCACTACTTTACTTTATACGCCATCACCGCCTCCCTATGCCGCACATATAAAACTCCCTGATAAATAACAGGATGCGCCCAGTGCTGGTCGGTGCCCAGCGTGATAGGAAATTTGCTGATCAAATTGAACTTTTCGGGGGTAGCTTTAACCAGCGCCATCTCTCCTTTTTCAGAATAGCAATACAGCAAGCCGTCGTTGGCAATCACATTGCCTGTGCCGAACGCATTACTTTGATATTTAATCTCTCCCGTTTTCCAATCCACGCAAAACCAGTATTTATGCGCATCTCCCGAACCATAAACATAATTTCCGATTTTCACCATGGCGCCCATTCTTGAATCAATGTCTGTTAATTCCCACACTTTTTCAATGGCACGTCCGCCGTTCGTAAGGCGAAACATCATGGAGCCTTTGCCGTAGCCGCTGGTGAAAAGGAGCATGTTATCGCCATAAATGGGCGTATTGGCATGAACCGACCATTTGTTTTTATTAACGTACGACCAAAGTTTTCTTCCGGTTGCAAAATCAACCCCTATGATATGGTCGGCAGTCATGGTGGCTATTAATGAAACTTCTTGGCCTTCAATATAAAGCGGAGAGCAATAAGCGGAAAGGTCTCACTCGCCTGCGCATGACCAAATCAATGAGCCGTCGTTCTTATTTAACGCCACAACATTATGTTCTTTTCCACCGGGTGTGAGTATAATCTTCTCATTTACAATAAGTGGCGATTCGTTGATGCCCCATTTGATATTTTTACTTCCAAAATCTTTTTGAATATCTTTTTTCTAAACTTCATCTAATGTATTCTGATTGAAACAGATCAGGAAGCCAGTTCCGGTTATTAGATAGATCTTTCTATCGTTAACAGTAACGGTTCCTCGCGGTCCGTTGTAGCTTTCTGCCCACTCTTTTCCGTAACGATACCATATCCATTAGTTATTTCATTTCAAAACAATTTAAAACACTAGTAGAAGATTCTCTACTTCTCAAAGTAACTAAAATCGTGCCACTCAAAGAATTGCAAACTAATAAACTCTTAGTAGCAGAATTTCCCGGTATATCCAACGTTGCGCACTGTACGGACTGGAGTAGCGATTTGCCCATCAACATGAAGTTGATTACGGAGGAAGATGAAGCCTATTGGGAGGCATACAAAAACACACCTAAGGCGCTGGTTCCCTACACCACTTTGGCGCCCCTATGGGCAAATGCGTTTGGAAGCGCTACCGCCCTGCGTCTTGAAAACTCAAACCGTTTGGAAGAATTAACGCCTGAAATGTTTGACATTCAAATAACTCACCCGCGTGATGCAGCTATTATCGCTGCCAAATCGGGCGTTGATTTTTAAAGTTTATTTCTGTCGCTCGGAATCTTCATTATCATTTCTGCTGCGATGCTGATGTTGGTGCCGTTGTTGGAAATGCTTTTTCGGCGGCGCGATGAATTGAATCTGCTTGCGGCAATAGGATTTTCCAAGAAACGCATTCAGCAGTTACTTTGGCGCGAATCCACGCCGGTGGTGTGTGTTTCAGCCCTGTTGGGCATTGCGGTTGGGCTGGCTTACACTTGTTTGGTTTTGTTCCTGTTAGGTAATCTCTGGAAAGGGGCAACGCACACCAATGGGTTTAAGGTATATCTTGATTTGATGACAATTGTGGTAGGGGGAACGTCAGGTATTATTTTGGCATTGACTTTGCTGAGGATTGGAATTTGGCGAGCTTTGAATTTTATCACAGAGAAGATTCACAAAAGAGACAGAAAACAGGAGGCAGGGCGCACCCCGTCTCTAAGGGTGTCAAAATTGATATGGGCATCAATACGTTACACCAAAAAACAAGCGTTGTTGTCGTTCATCACTTTGGCTTCCGGCGTATTGATCGTTTTTTTGGTTGGATTGAACCGACGCAGCTTCGCCGACAGCTCCCAAATTCGCACTGCCACAGGCGGGTTCTCCCTTTGGTGTGAAACTACAGTGCCCGTTTACCACAACATTCAAACAAGGCGTACACTTATATTTGTTGGTATAGAGTTTGAGTTTTGTTTTCAGTTCATAAAATACAGTTTCTATCTCAATTTGAAAACCACTTATTTCAGCAAAGTGGGCTAAAACCACACTATCGAAAGAGACATCCACCATTATCAACAACCACTTATTTCAGCAAAGTGGGCTAAAACCCATTAAAATGCACTACCAACGGCGGCAGCAGCAGTAAGAATCCGATAATCACCAAAATACACAAAAACGGCAAGAAAAACTTGAGCCATTTGGAGTATGGAATCCGCGCCATGCCCAAACAACCGATGAGTACACCCGAAGTAGGCGTGATCATGTTGGTAAACCCGTCGCCGAGTTGAAAGGCAAGTACTGTCATTTGCCGCGAAATACCAATGATATCCGAAAATTCCGCCATCATGGGAATGGTGAGTACTGCCTTGGCTGAACTTGACGGAATTAAGACGTTTATGACGGTTTGAATGAAGTACATTGCACCTACTGAACCTACCTCTCCGGCACTTGCCATGGTTTGCGATACGCCGTACAAAATGGTGTCAATAATCTTCCCGTCTTCCAAAATAATAATGATGCCTCCGCCAATAGCAACCACAAGCGCCGCATTCATAATATCTTTACATCCTTCTAAAAACAAACGGATAATCTTGTCGAAAGTGTGATGATAGGCAAGTCCGCTTGCAACGCCCATGGCGAAGAACAAACCGGCAATTTCGCCCACATACCAATGATAGCCTAACACGCCCACAATCAGAACAATCACCGTGAGCAACAAGAGCGACAAAATATAATTGTGCACCGATTTATACGCAGAGTAAAACCCAAACGGAATGAAAACAGCGGCAATTATCGGAAAAAACATCACATTAAAACTGTTGTTTCCCACAGAAATAGTACTGTTTGTGAATGCAAAAGCGCAATAAATCAATCCACAAGAAATGGCTCCATAGACTGCCCATGTTGCCCATGAGGATTTTTGGATTTCTTTAACTTCGTGTGTTTCAGCTACTTTTTCTCTCCAAAAATTATCAAATTCGTACATAAATGATTTTTTAGGATTTTTCTTCACGCGACGGGCGTACCACAGGGTAAAGGCAATGGTGATCGCGGTAAGCACCACCCAGCATAACGCCCTGTATTCCAATCCTGAGAAAAGGGGCAACCCTGATAATCCCTGCGCGATCCCTATGGTGAACGGGTTGAACATGGCGCCAGCAAATCCCACATGTGCAGCCACATAGCAAATTAACACACCTGTAACGGAATCATACCCCATAGAAATGGCTAACGGCACAAAAATGATGATAAAGGCAATGGTTTCTTCACTCATCCCAAAAATAGCGCCAAACAAGCTGAATATAAGCATAATGAGGGTAATTACCAAGTTGTTTACGCCAATCTTCTTAAAGATTCTGTTTTGCTGCAACCTCTCAGTGCTCTTTAAAAAATTGGCAATCCCCACATTGATGGCATTGGTGGCGTTGAGAATCCAAAACGCGCCCCCCAGCATAAAAATGAATGCAATTATGTGTGCGGTTCGTGAAAACCCTTTAAAAAACGACAAAAAGACCTGCCACGTTTGAGGCACATTATCCGTATATTGAAAAGAATCTCCCACCACAATATTACGGCTAATACCGTCTATTTCAACAGATTTTCGCTCAAACTCCCCACCAGGAACAAGCCATGTGGCAACAGCGCAAATAATAACAATGTTAAAAACAATGGTGAAGGTGTGTGGGATTTTCATAGTGATTAGTGTTTAGTGATTAGTGATTAATTGCCGTTGGCTTCAGCCAACGGAGAGGGATAAATGATAAATTAACTATTAGTTATCAATTTTTTGATTCTCTCATAGAGTGGAGGGTGTGAGTATTCCAAAAAAACACACCAAGGATGTGGGGTTAGATTGCTCATATTATGAGAACTCAGTTTCTTTAAGGCGGTAATAAGATGCTCGGAAATGCCGTGCTCTTTTGTAAAATTGTCGGCTTGATATTCATTCTTTCGGCTTTGCATATTCGAAAAAATATCAAGTAGCGTAGAAACAGGCGAATAGATGATCACAAAGGCAATTAAGGCAATGTGAAAGGTGGCTTTTTCTACACCTAATGCTGCAGACAATTCATTACTTGCGGCAAAATATCCAAAAATAAAAAGCATAATTCCCATTTGGATAATTCCATAAATCATTGATTTGTAAATATGTTTGTGCTTATAATGACCAATTTCATGAGCGAGCACGGCAACCACTTCATCGGTAGCCATCTCTTGAATTAAAGTATCGTAAAGCACAATCCTTTTTCGTTTTCCCAACCCTGTGAAATAAGCGTTTGCTTTGGTGGAGCGTTTTGAGCCATCAATGATGAAAATATTGGAGATATTAAAGCCTGCTTTTGCTGCAAAGTCTTGAATGGCAGTCCTTAATTCCCCTTCCTCAAGTGGCGTTTGTTTGTTGAACAGGGGAACAATCCATGTGGAATAGAAAACGCCCATAAACAATGAAAAAGCGGTGATTAAAACCCACGCCAATATCCAAAAATGGGCGTGGGTTAACATATAGATATATACAATCAAAGCAAGCAGTGCGCCGCTCAACAAGATAGACAAAAGTGTAGATTTTAGAAAGTCTGTAATAAAAACTTGTGGAGTAGTGGTGTTGAATCCATATTTTTTCTCAATAACAAAAGTTTCATAAATGCTGAATGGCAAAGAAATCAATATTGTGGCAACATAAAAAATGCCAAAAAATAAGAGCACTTGCAAAATATACAAATCTGTGATTTTCAATACAATATTGTTAACAAAAGCAAAGCCATTACACAACAAAACAGCGAGCATAACTACAAAAGAAAAACTTGAAGAAATAATGCCAAAGCGATAATTCTCAAACATATAACTTTGCTGTTTTTTATATTTTTCAACATCGTAAACATCGGAAAGAATATCGGGAATTGGTTTTGAAAACCATGTAGCATTTTTATAATCAACTACTTGATCAAAAATACAACCAATTATTATGATGGATAGGATAATATAAAACAGAATTTCAGGAGTCATTTTTTTTTAGTGGCGAAAATATTATTATTTCTCATTTTGTAATAAATGGCACTCCTAAAAATTAACAATCTGATATTCAACAAAATAATTATTTAACGGCAAAGGGCGAAAAGTAAAGTCAGAGTGAAATAATATATTGACAAATTCTTTGATTTGTAGCTTGTTATAGATATAGTTTTTGAAAAAAACAGTCCAGCAAGTATTTTTTTTCGATTGACTAACAAAAAAGTTTTTACTATACTCTGTTTTTTCTGCATTTTTTTTAATCTTTTGTACATTTTCTTTAAAAAAATGCGTCATTTTATGCTTTTTTGAATTTTTTATTTATTTGATAATCAGTAAAATAAATTCATTTTCTCAACGTTTTGCATAGAAAAAAAAATATCTTTGCCGCCATTAATCATTAATCATTAATCACTAAATTTATGCTCATCAAAACCTACAGTTGCGCCCTTATGGGCGTTGCAGCCATTCCCATCAGTATTGAAGTCAGTATAGAACTTGGTGTAAATTTTATGTTAGTAGGGCTACCCGACAGTGCTGTGAAAGAGAGCCAGCAGCGTATTGATACGGCGTTGCGGTGTCATGGCTACAAAATCCCTATCAAAAAGATTGTAATCAACATGGCGCCTGCCGATATCAGGAAAGAAGGCTCTGCCTACGATTTAACACTGGCGATAGGTATTCTAATTGCTTCGGAGCAAATTCAAGGAGCAGAAAAAGTAGAAGATTACTACATCATGGGCGAGCTGTCTCTCGACGGCAAGTTGCAGCCGATTCGCGGCGCACTGCCCGTAGCCATTGAAGCGCGGAAGCGCGGCAAAAAAGGCGTAATACTGCCTGTTCAAAATGCCCGCGAAGCAGCTATTGTTAGTGATATTGAAGTGCTTGGCGTTGAAAACATTAAGCAAGTAATAGATTTTTTTAATGCAGATATCCCCATTGATCCCACCAAAATTAATATTCATGATGAGTTTCAGCGCAGCTTGAACGAATATGAATTTGATTTTTCGGATGTTAAAGGGCAGGAAAACATTAAACGCGCTTTGGAGATTGCAGCAGCCGGTGGGCACAATGTAATTTTGATCGGAAGTCCGGGCTCGGGAAAAACAATGTTAGCTAAACGATTACCTTCTATTTTGCCGCCCTTAACGTTAAATGAAGCCTTGGAAACCACTAAAATTCATTCCGTTGCAGGGAAAATGAGTCGTTACGCCTCTTTGATTTCGGTACGCCCATTTCGCGCTCCACATCACACCATTTCCGATGTAGCTTTAGTGGGTGGAGGGCAACACCCGCAACCCGGAGAAATTTCATTAGCGCACAATGGCGTTCTCTTTTTAGATGAACTACCCGAATTTAAAAGAACCGTCTTAGAAGTGATGCGCCAACCTTTAGAAGATCGTTACGTGAGCATCGCACGTTCCAAATATAGCGTTGACTTTCCTGCTTCTTTCATGTTTGTAGCGGCTATGAATCCCTGTCCTTGTGGTAATTACAACAATCCGAAAGTGCCCTGCACGTGCGGACAGGGAATCGTTCAAAAGTATCTGAACAAAGTATCGGGACCTTTAATGGATAGAATTGATATTCATGTAGAAGTAGTACCTGTATCGCATGCCGAGTTGGCATCTGTTGTACCGGTAGAACCCAGCATCAAAATTCGGGAACGTGTGATTGCAGCACGCATGTTGCAACGTAAACGTTTTGAGAAAGTTGAGAATGTTTTTTGTAATGCACAAATGAGCAGCAAAATGGTAAGAACTTATTGTACTATTTCAAAAGAGGGAGAAGAACGCCTAAAATTTGCAATGGAAAAGTTAGGACTTTCTGCTCGGGCATACGACCGTATCTTAAAGGTAGCCAGAACAATAGCTGACGTGAATAACTCCATGAATATTGAAATTGAACACTTGTCGGAGGCTATCAATTTTAGGAGTTTGGACAGGGATAGTTGGGGGAAATAATTCAGGTTACTATACACAACTTTTGTATCCACAGTTCTCATCAATCATCTCAAATTCTATTGTAGCATGAACTATCCCTATCTCATTCAAAACGGCGCGAATTTGCTCTTTTAATTCCGCCAGTTTTTCCATTGGTAATGCTGTTTTCAGAGTTACATGAACAGTAAGTACATGATAGGCTTCATCTAATGACCAAATATGTAAATCGTGGACATTCTCTATGTTTTCTATTTCTGTTATTTTTTTTATGAGATGCTCCTGTTCAAGTTCTGCCGGTGTGCCTTGCAGTAGAATTGGCAATACCAATCGAATATTCTTGACAACGTTAAACAATACAAAACAAGCAATGCAGAGGGATAGAACAGGGTCAATAATGGTCCACCCAGTAAAATACATAACTACAGAACCTACTAAAACCGCTGCCCAACCTAACACATCTTCAAGCAAATGCAGTGAAACTATACGCTCGTTAATTGAGCTTCCTTTTCGCGTGCGCAACACGGCAAACCCATTCACCACAATGCCCAACACAGCGAGTAGAAACATCCCTTTGGCATGGGTTTCCTGTGGTGAAAACAAGCGCGGAATTGCTTCAGAAAGAATATAGATACTTCCCACGATCAGCACAATACAATTGATAATCGCCCCCAAAAGTGAAAAACGTTTATAACCATAAGAATACTGTTTGGTGCTTCCTTTCTTCGACAATTTTTGAAAATACCACGCCAGCCCAAGCGACAAACTGTCTCCAAAATCGTGAACGGCATCCGACATAATAGCGATGCTGTTGGTGAGAACGCCACCAATCAACTCAATAACGGTAAAGAACAAATTGAGAAAAAAGGCAAGCCCGATGTTGCTTTTTTCGGTGTGGGCATGGTGGTGGTGATTGTGGGACATATCCTTGACTTTCTATTTTAAATTAAATTTTCCGGTTCGGCGTGAATATATACTTCACATCTTGAAATTTTATCTTGAATATCCTTTTCTAAGTGATCGCAAAACTTGTGAACATCAGAAAAACTCATTGCAGGGTCTAAATGAATATTAAAAGACACAAAAGTATCAGCCCCTGCGGTCCGGAGTTTAAGGTTGTGATACTGTTTAATCTCATTGTGATGGTTTAAAATATCCACAACAAACTCATAACTTTGAGCCGGCGCCTTATCCAATAAAACATCAATGGCTTTTTTACCAAGTCTGTAGCAAACCGAAAGTATGATGACTGCTACAATCAGTGCCGCAATGGAGTCAGCAGCATGAAAATCAAAAAGATCTACACACAACAATCCTAATAGTACCGCCACAGAGCTCCAAATATCTGATGAAAAATGCAATGCATCTGCTTCCAAGGCTTGGCTGTTGTGTTTTTTTGCCACCCGATACAAAGCACGTGAACGTGAAATATCAACCATAATTGAAATCACAATAACCAAATAACTCCAAATGGTAACCTCTATTTCAACATTTTTTGTTGTTAAACGGTGTATGGCTTCATAAATAACCCATCCACAAGTAAGTAAAAGGAGTATCGTTTGAATCAGAGCCGACAGATTTTCCATTTTTCCATGTCCAAAATGGTGTTGTTTATCTGCCGGTTGATCTGAAAAGCGCACAGAAAAATAGGTTACAACTGTCGCTACCAAATCTAAACAAGAGTGTAAAGCCTCAGATAATAGTCCCAAACTTCCGGTAATAATGCCAACAATAAATTTGAAAGTTGTCAAAAAGACGGCTGCCATAATTGAGGAAAACGCTATTGATTTTTTTTCTTTAAACATTATTTGATAATAAATTTTTATTTCCAGATCATTACCAAGCCGCCTGCACAGATGAGCAAAGCTCCGATAATCACTTTTGGTGTAAGAGGTTCTTTTAGGATAAGAAAAGACAGCAAAATAGTAAAAACAACACTCAATTTGTCGATAGGCGCCACCCGAGAAACGGTGCCCAACTGTAACGCTTTGAAATAAAACAGCCACGATAAGCCCGTTGCAACCCCTGAAAGAATTAAGAAAGTCCAATTAAATCGGGTAAGGTCTCTGATTCCGGCAGCTTTTTGCCCAAAAAACACAATTCCCCATGTGATCAACAAGATGACGACAGTGCGTATTGCCGTTGCCAAATCAGAATTAACATTTTTTATTCCTATTTTAGCAAAAATAGCGGTCAAAGCTGCAAAGATAGCCGACAAGACAGCGTAAAATTTCCACATATTTTAATGATTTCTATTGTTTTATATATCTTTTTGCAGGGGGTACTAACACAAACTTACATTTTATTATTTGGCATCTTGGAATTGAACCTGACTTAAAAAGTAACCACCGCCCCCAAACGTTTGGCAATCTCCTCTCTACGTGTCAACAATTGTTGCAGTTTTTGAAACATCGGCTTTTCAAGTTCTTCCTCTGTATTTTCTTCTATTTCTCTTAAAATCAATTTTCTATAATCTTCAATAATACGTAATTTAAACATCAATATGGTCTCCTCTACCGCATTGTTAAGTTTGTGAATGTTATTAGTAATACTTCGCGTAACAATGTCGAATCTCGTGAACCATTGTTCGCTAATTTCCGGATCATCGTTCAACAAATGGGCAATCACAAAATCTGTAATTTCTTTATCTTCAAGGGTTGAAAAATGACTTTTTATAGCATCTTGGCTCTGCGCTATTTTAGCTATTTCAGAATATTCGTAATAAATTTTTTGAAATAATGGATTCGAGAACTTAATCTGCTGGTGATGAAACTCATTGAAAATATACTGGTCAATGCGGGTTGGCGTAAAAAAAGGCGCTCCATCTTCAGCAAATTCCTGAACATCAACTTCAAACATTCCATGTTTCAGGATAAGGAGGATGATATTTTTTTCAACTTCTATTAAACGATTGGCACTCTCTAATTTAGGTTGGCGTGGCAGTGGTTCAGCAATATTTATCGACTCGGTCAATGCTTCGGTTTTGCCTTCTCCTGCAGGGTCGTTCCTTTTATCTCTTTGCCCTTCGTGTTTTTTCCAAACTGCTTTGCGTAACTGTGCATTCAGCGTTTCCTCTGTAAGTTGAAAAAGTTCTGCACACTCTTTGATGTAAAAGGCACGTGCTACTGCATCGGGGATATCTGCTACATTTTGAATAATTTCGTTCACGATACCGGCACGTTTCATCGGATCATGTCCTGCCTCTTTCGACAAAATATTAGCTTTAAAAATGATAAAGCTCACAGTATTGTTTTGGAAATAGGCTTTAACCTCTTCTTGAGTGGATTTTCTGGCAAAGGAGTCAGGGTCCTCCCCGTCGGGGAGCAGTACGGTTTGCACGTTCAACCCGCTTTCCAGCAACATGTCAATGCCGCGCAAAGATGCCTTTATGCCCGCTTGGTCTCCATCATAAACCAGCGTAATATTTTGAGTTTGAGTAGCTATCAGTTTTATTTGACCTTTTGTCAAGGCGGTGCCGGAAGAAGCCACCACATTTTCCATGCCTGCCGCAAACATTGAAATCACATCTGTGTATCCTTCCACCAAATACACGTTGTCGTTCGCCCGAATGGCTTTCTTGGCAAAGAAAAAACCGTACAAAATATCGCTTTTGTGATACACTTCACTTTCAGGCGAGTTGAAATACTTGGCAATCTTTTCTCCTTGCTTTAAGGTGCGTGCACCAAAACCGAGGGTTTTGCCTAAAGCGCTATGAATGGGAAAAATAACACGCCCATGTAAAAAATCGAACAGTTTGCCGTTCTCACTCTCTTTGGTGAGACCTAAAGCCACTAACTGTTCTTTTTTATAGCCTCTTTGCAACGCAGTTTGTGTGAAATGATCCCACCCCTCAGGGTTATAACCCAATTTGAATTTTTTAATAATAGCTTCGTTGAGCCCGCGTTCCTTAAAATAGCTCAAGGCAATATTTTGCCCATCTTCCGTATCAAAAAGCTGCTCCACAAAATAATTTTCAGCAAATTGATTCAACAACAATAAACTTTCTTTTTTATCATCCTCTTCTAATTCCTCTTTGGTTTTTTCAGCATCTTCTTCAATGGTAATATTGTATTTTTTAGCTATATAGCGTAATGCTTCTGGATAAGAAATTTTTTCGTGCTCCATAATGAAGTGCACCGCATTTCCCTTAGTGTCACAAACAAAGCAGTTGAAAATACCGAGACGCGGGCTCACATACATGGAGGGATTTGAATCCGCGTGGAACGGACAAATTCCTACCCAATTTTGTCCACGACGTTTCAGTGTCACAAAATCCCCAACCACCTCTTCAATCTTGGCGGTCATCATAATTTCATCAATGGTTTTTCGAGAGATCATTTATCTTGTAATATTATTATTGTTAAAGAAGTTTTTAATAATGCTGAACAAAAGTAATATCAATAATTGGATTGAATAATTTGAGGTTGCAAAATTAGAAAATTAATTACTTCGCAAAACTTTTTATTTTCGCCCCCAAATGATCATCACTCATGATAAATCGTATTAAAGAACTTACAGAACAACTTAATCAACACAACTACAATTATTATATACTTGATAATCCAACTATCAGTGATTATGAGTTTGATAAATTGCTGGAAGAATTAACGCGCTTGGAGCAGGAGTATCCGCAGTTTGCACAACCCGATTCTCCTACGCAACGCGTGGGAGGCGAAATCACTAAACAGTTCGTTACGGTGCCGCACGTATTCCCCATGTTGTCGCTGGGAAACACCTACTCTATTGAGGAGATTTCTGAGTTTGACAAGCGGGTGCAAAACGCTCTGCTACAAAAAGCTGAGTATGTTTGTGAATTGAAATACGATGGCGTTGCCATCAGTTTGGTGTATGAAAAGGGCAGGTTACTCCGTGCCGTAACGCGCGGCGATGGCGTTCAAGGTGACGATGTTACGCAAAATGTGAAAACCATCAAATCTATCCCCCTGAAACTTTTTGGAGATTATCCTGACTTTTTGGAAGTGCGCGGCGAAATTGTTCTGCCCCACAAAGCATTCGAGAAACTCAATCTTGAACGTGAAGATATTGGTGAGCAGCCATTTGCAAATCCAAGAAATGCCGCATCAGGAAGCCTGAAGTTGCAAGATTCTTCCGAAGTTGCCAAACGCGGCTTAGATTGTCGCTTGTATCTTGTCCTTGGCGAAAGCCTTCCTTTTAAAACACATTTTGAGAGCTTTACAAAATTAAAAGAGTGGGGATTTAAAACACCCGAAACAGTTCAAAAATGCAGTTCTATTGAAGAGATTAGAAGTTTTATTTCCCAATGGGATAAAGAGCGGGAGCAATTGTCTTTTGATATTGATGGTGTGGTAATTAAGGTGAACGACATCTTGCAGCAACAACAATTGGGCGCTACGGCAAAAAATCCCCGCTGGGCAATTGCCTACAAGTTTAAAGCGCAACGCGTGGCAACAAAACTTTTGAGTGTTGATTTTCAAATTGGTAGAACAGGGGTGGTTACGCCGGTGGCAAACCTGCAACCCGTGTTGCTGGCAGGAACGGTGGTGAAACGCGCCTCGTTGCACAATTATGATATTATTCAACAACTTGATATTCACGAAAATGATTGGCTTTATGTGGAAAAGGGCGGAGAAATCATCCCCAAAATTGTAGGGGTTGAACTTTCTAAACGCCAGGAATATACGGAAAAAGTAAGTTTTATTTCGCATTGTCCGTTTTGTAATTCATTGTTAATCAAAAAAGAAGGAGAAGCCGCCACCTATTGTCCTAACGAATCGGGCTGCCCTCCGCAAATGAAAGGAAAGTTAGAGCATTTCATCTCCCGAAAAGCTATGAATATTGATTCGCTGGGAGAAGGGAAAATAGAGATGCTGTTTGACAACGGTTTGGTGAAAACCAGCGCAGACTTTTACCACCTGAAAACCGAAAGTTTGCTGGGATTAGAAAAGAAAATTGTTGGAGATGACAGCACCGAGCGTATCATCAGTTTTCGCGAAAAAACAGTGGAAAATATGTTAGCGGGCATTGAACAATCTAAAGAGGTGCCGTTTGAGCGGGTGCTGTTTGCCATCGGCATCAGATATGTGGGAGAAACCACCGCAAAGAAAGTAGCCAGCTACTTCAAAACCATTGACGCCATTGCCAATGCAAGCAAAGAAGAACTAAAAGCTGTGGATGATGTGGGCGAACAGGTTGCCGAAAGTATCGTACAGTTTTTCAATACAGTAGAAAACTTGGAAACGATCATCAAACTTCGCGAGACTGGTGTACAACTTGAATTGAATGAGGAGGATCATCAACTCCTTTCCCATGTTTTGGAGGGAAAAAGCATCGTGGTGAGTGGCGTTTTCTCTATCTCTCGCGATGCCATGAAACAAAAGATTGAACTGCACGGCGGCAAAAACGTCTCCTCCATCTCCAAAAACACCAATTTTGTCATCGCCGGCGAAAACATGGGACCTGAGAAACGGAAGAAAGCGGAAAAATTGGGCGTTCAAATATTAAGTGAAATTGAGTTTGAAAACATAATTAAATGATATTATAATATTTTTGCCCCCTTCAAATTAAAGTTTCAAAATAACTAAACTTCCCCCTCACTCACTAATCACTAATCACTAATCACTAATCATTAATCATTAATCACTATCCATTGATATCCCGTTTTTTAGAACTTCTTGGCAACTACTTCATTTTCATGCGTCGCGTTTTTTCGCGCCCTGAAAAGTGGAGTGAGTTTTTCAAAAAATTTGTTGATGAAATGTATGCCATGGGCATTGGTTCCATCATCATTGTTATGATTGTTTCCATTGCCATGGGAAGCGTAATCACGTTGCAAACAGCTTTGCAACAAGCGGAAAGCAGTTGGATACCGGCATGGACTATCGGCTTTACCGTGAGAACTTCCGTTATTTTGGAGTTATGTCCCACTATTATCAGTTTGATGCTTGTGGGAAATCTCGGTTCAAGGATTACGGCAGAAATTGGCAGTATGCGTGTTACAGAACAGATTGACGCTTTAGAGGTTATGGGAATTAATCCCGCATCTTATTTGGTACTTCCCAAAGTTTTTGCTGCTTTTTTTGTAAACCCTGCACTGATTATCATCAGCATTTGCTTTGCCCTGTTGGGTGGCTATATTACGGTTCTTGCAACAGGGTTTATTACGGCTTTCGACTATATTGACGGGATTACTTACTATTTCTTGATGTCGGATGTGTGGTATGCATTGACCAAGACTATAGTCTTTGGATTTGTGATAACCTCTGTATCATCATTTTACGGATATAAAATTGAGGGAGGTGCATTGGAACTCGGAAAGGCAAGTACACAAGGCGTGGTAGTTGCCAGTTTTTTTATACTAATACTCAATTTAGTGATTACTAACATTATGTTGAATTAAGATGATTATCGTTGAAAATGTAAACAAATCTTTCGGGGAAAAGCAAGTGTTGCGCAACATCAATCTTACTTTTGTAAAAGGAAAGGTAAACTTGGTGATAGGCAGGTCTGGGTCAGGTAAAACCGTATTAATGAAGTGTCTAATTGGTTTGCTGTCGCCTACAGAGGGAGGTATTTACTACAACCATAAAGACTTTCATCGTTTGCCATTTGCCGAGCAAAAGTTGCTTCGCACCGAGATGGGTGTTGTTTTTCAAGGCTCAGCCTTGTTCGACTCTTTAACCATTGAAGAAAACGTAATGTTCCCGCTGAATATGCTCACCCGCCAAAGCTACCAAGAGAAAATAGAACGGGTGAACTACTGTCTCCAGCGTGTCGATTTGTTCAAAACAAACCACTTATATCCTTCCGAATTGAGTGGCGGGATGAAAAAACGTGCCGCCATTGCCCGCGCCATTGCCATAAATCCGCAATATCTTTTCTGCGACGAACCCAATTCGGGATTAGATCCCAAAACATCTCTCATTATTGATGAACTGATTACCGGCATTACCCATGAATATAATATAACCACTGTGGTGAATACGCACGACTTAAACTCTGTTATCACCATTGGAGAAACCATCTCTTTTATTCGAGACGGGTTGCTGAACTGGCATGGAACAAAAGATGAAGTGCTTATTTCTGACAATGAGAATCTTAATGACTTTATTTATGCGCAACCCATTACGCAAATGATTAGGAGGTGAGTTTTTATTGTTTACTGTAACCTATCCGTAACATTTTTTTAACTAAATCTACACCAAGTCGAAATAGATTGGTTATAGTAGAAGTCTTTTTTTGCAGACCAAAAATTAGATGATGAGTTGATTAGATGATAAGATAATTAGATGATTGAATTTTTGAACCTTGAACTTAGATATGAATAAATATAGAAAACGAAAATATTTCTTGGAAGCGCTGTGGGAAGGGTTGTTAAAGTTATCGGGAAGCGTTACCTCAATTATTATCTTGCTTATTGTAGTCTTTCTGTTCAGTCAGGGCGTTGGGCTTTTTAAAAAGCCGGTGATTGAAGAAGGATATGAGTTGGTGGTCAACTCGCAAAATCCTGTGAACAAGTTAACTGCGTTTGAAGTAAAAGAGATTTTTGATTATGAGATTGAAGTGTGGAGTGCGCTGGGAGTGAACAATGCTGAAGATGAAATAGTTGTGTTTCGTCTCAACGACATTGAGCGTTATGTTGAATCTGAAGAAGAGTTGGAAAGTCATAATATAGCATGCACCCTGAATCGCATTATAGAATCGAATTCGGGCATGATTGCCTTTATTCCACAACAATATGTTGTTAATGAGGATTTTGAAGCCAAAGTGATGGATTTGGGCGAAATCAAGCCTGCTGAATTTTTTGCGGGCAAAGAGTGGTATCCCACTGCAAATCCTGCCCCTCAATATGGCATTTTGCCCATAATAATGGGTACGCTTTGGGTCAGTTTGGGCGCCATCCTGTTAGCATTGCCCTTTGGCTTGTCTGTGGCTATCTATTTGGCAGAGTTAGCCAACCATAGAATCTATAAAATGCTGAAACCCACTGTTGAGCTATTGGCGGGTATCCCTTCCGTAGTGTATGGTTTTTTTGGCTTGGTAGTGATTGTACCTATGGTGCAACAAGTATTCAACTTGCCTGTAGGCGAAACCGGATTAACAGGAAGTATCATTTTGGGAATCATGGCATTACCTACCATTATTACGATTTCGGAAGATGCCTTGCGTTCTGTGCCGAGAGCCATGCGGGAAGCCTCCTTAGCATTGGGCGCAAACCACTGGCAAACTATTTATAAAGTGATTGTTCCCTATGCCATGTCGGGCATAACAGCCGCCGTTGTATTGGGCATTGGGCGCGCCATAGGCGAAACGATGGCAGTGCTCATGGTAACAGGAAATGCCGCCATCATCCCGCATACGCTGCTGGAGCCGCTCCGTACCATCCCCGCCACCATCGCCGCCGAACTCGGCGAAGCCCCTAAAGGCGGAACCCACTACCAAGCCCTCTTCCTTCTGGGTTGCATCCTCTTCATCCTCACTTTAATTATCAATTTAACAGTAGAATACATCACCGCAAGAAAGAGAATTACGAATTAATAATCAGTAGTGTTGCGTTGTTTATAAATAAAGTTCTTTGAAATTATTGGATATCAGATTATTATAGCGGTTTTTCGATTCCCCCGATTTATA
>JGI24696J40584_12961681_pt1 | contig 35113 bp, 31 predicted proteins | sample TergutCo191P4_FD_40584 | JGI IMG/M metagenome (IMG submission 40584)
ATTTGGGCGTTTACGGCAGAAAGCAGAAGGCAGAAGGCAGAAAGCAGAAGGGGTATAACTTTTAATTTATTTTTCATAGGATTATTTCGTTTTTATTTCGTTAATTTGTTTTTGTAAATCAAGAATGTATAACGTTAGTTCTTCTACTTTTTGTATAAGTATGGCGTTCATTTCGCCTAAGTTAATGCCGTTGGCTTCCACTTCTGCGGCAGAGGGTACGTTGGGCAAGTGTTTGTTGGCTTTAATAAACTGTTCTGTTTCCGGCAAGCTCATTAAAGGGTAGTTATTTTCGAAGACAAAATCTGGCCAAACGTCTAAGGAAACTTCGACTTCTGTTGTTTTTACTTTGCCACCAATAAAAGCATTTCCTGTAAGAGATAGATTGCTGAAGAGTCCTTCTCCTATCTTAACATTTCCGCTTATATGAGTCTCTCCGCTTATATGAGTATCGCCTTTAATAGATACCAATCTCCCCCACGCGAATAGTAAATCTGCAGCTGTAAAGGTTCCTGATATATGTGCGATTTTCGCACTTACAGTCTCTGCTATATCCGCGCTTTTAGCAGTCAAAGCCCCTGTAATTTTTGCGCTATTGGCAGTAAAAGCGCCATTAATTGTTGCGCTTTTAGCAGTCAAAGCCCCTGTAATATTGGCGCTTTGCGTTTTAAATGAGCCCGAAACATCTAACTTTGCCTGTGGGTTTTGGTGCCCAATAGCCACATTATCGTTACTGCCAAGAAATAACACAGAAGTTATCAATCTATCACCTCCTCTATTGCTGGTATCTGGAATAAAATAAGAGAGTCGTTTGGAGAAATTAAGTCCATCAAGAGAGCTACCCGTATTGGTAAAACTAATTTCCCATTGATCAGGAAGATTGGCAGTAGCTTCTCCGAAGAAAATTGATACTGAAGGATTTGTTGATGTTTTAGAAAGTAAGAGATTTCCATCTTCTATATGTAATTTATGAAGCGGACTCGCTGTGCCAATACCAACATTACTGTTAGGCGCTATAGTCAGCCCTCCGCCAGGTCCATTAATAGAAAAATTGGCTTGCTCCTGTTGTTGAAGAATAACCTCTTTCGTTCCCTTGAAAGATATGCTAAAGCCGTTATTTCCATTGTTTCCTGTTTCAGGGGTAGTTATTTGCAGTAATCTTCTAACCGATGAAACACTCACAAAAGGTTCGCATGAGTTTGGACCTATTTGATGATGTAAATGTAAGGTTGCTTGCGGCATTGAAAGCCCTATTCCCAAAAACGACTTGTCGTTTAGTAATCGCATTCGTTCAGTATTATTTGTTTTAAAGATTAAGGGTTGACAATCTGTTGTTCCCAAAAAATTGGAAGTGGAAGTAGTGCTATTTCCCGATAGATTCCAATATTGCGCCTGCCCCTCAAAGATGAGTGCGCCCAGAAAAAGAATTAAAAATGTGGTTTTTTTCATAAAAAAGGTTTTTTAATTATACGTTTGGTTAAAAATTTCGGAACAAAATTAATATAGAACTTTAGTGAAGTATGCTATTTGCCGTATTTCTTTTGATAAAAAACCGTATTTTTTTTGATATTTTGAAATGAACTCCTATAGAACGCTGATGACACTGATTTAGCAGACTTTCTCTGATTTTTAATATTCTGATTTTGAATTTATTATCAGGTTTATCATGCTCAATCAGCGTTATCAGAGTTCTATTAAATGGTCTGATCATACAGCCTCTTTAAAACCTAATAAGTACAGTTTTTGTAATTATTTATTAAAAAACAGCTGTTTTCATCAAATTTTCTACCATGATGTATCAATTTTTGTACGGTCGCTTTCTTAATTTTTAGCGCTTTTTTCTTGAAAAATCACGGAGAAGCTTTTATCACTCGGGGCTTTAAAAGTGAGTTGCAGCGGGTTTAAACTGATCATACACCCATCTAAAACAGGAAGGGAAGGGTTGAAAATTACAAACTGTTTTTTATATTATAGATTTATGTCAACTCTTCAAAAATTTTTTGTATTTTTTCTTTTAGCGGTTTCAAGTCGTTTTGGACTACATACCAAGCAAATATATCTTCTATTTGATAATACCCATGCACTAAAATGTGTCTCATTTTAACAATAATATCCCATTCAATTTCTTGATGCTCTTTACAAAATTTTCTTGTTAGTTTATAACTTGCTTCACCTATTATTTCAATATTTTTAATGACCGCAAATTTTAACATTTTATTTTCAATAAAATCTTCATAAGTTACATTATCCGTAAATTCAAAAATATAATCAATAGCTTGCAATATATGCTCTAATCTGCCTTTATCTCTAATCTTTTCTCTCATAAATCAAAATTTTATCGTTGTCAATAGATTCTTTAGCAAAATCCATGATGCCTCCTTCCGATAGCATATCTATTTTTTTATGCAATAGTTTTTCTATTCTATTCATAATTCTTACGTAATCAAATAATGATACGTTAGCATTTTCATTAAAACGTACTAATATATCTAAATCGCTTTTTCTTGTTTCTTCTCCACGTGCATAAGAACCAAATATCCACGCTTTTTCTATAGGATAGGTAGGAAAAAATGTTTTTAGTTTATCTACAATTACAGTATTCATTATAATAATAAAATTTCGCAAAAATACACTTTTCTTACTTTCTAAATTTGCCAATAATTTCAAGGTTCAGAAAAAGTTTGAGGCGCTATTTTTTACTGTCTTATTAATAAAATAAGATAAATTCGGATTATGCAAAATAATTAACCGCAAGGGACGCAAAGAGTTTACGCAAAGTACGCAAAGAATTTATTGTAAAATGTTATAATTGATTTATATACTTTTATTCCTAAATCAAATACAATTTTTGATAATTCATTCTCTGTCATAGAATTAAAGTTAATATTGATACCTCTGAATAATTCTTTGCGTTCTTTGCGTAAACTCTTTGCGTTCTTTGCGGTTAAGAAAACGAAACTTTTTGAAAAACCGTATTTAAGTTAAAAAAATGGATAGCCCTTTGTTAGATGCTTTTTCTCCAATAGTTTCATAAAACATTATTTGAATAGCACCTCAAACTTTTTCTTAACCAATTTCGACTTTCTTAATTTTTAGCGTTTTTTTCTTGAAAAATCATGGAGAAGCTTTTATCGCTCGGGGCTTTAAAAGTGAGTTGCAGCGGTTTTAAACTGATCATACACCCATCTAAAATAGGAAGGGAAGAAACCATAAGCATTTGGGAAAGATATGCGGCAGCAATAAAGTGGTACTGCAAATCATGAGAGATTTTAATCAATTATTTATTTACTTGGAAAGTAGTGTCGCCCGTCTTTAAAAATTTAACAATTTGATTGGCGGAGGCTAATCCGGCGTTGATGTTGGCTTCGGCAGTTTCAGCGCCTATTTTCTTAGGTGTTGCAAAAATACGTGCGCCAAATTTCTCAACTAATTCTGCATGGTTACCGGCAGCAACATCGGTAGCATACTTCAAGTCTTCTCTTTCTGTCAATACTTTAACCAATTCTTCTTCATGAATTACCTCTTTGCGGGCGGTGTTAATTAAAGCGCCTTTTTTCGGCATTTTTGACAACAGATCATATCCAATTGATTTTTTAGTTTGCTCATTAGCAGGAATATGTAATGATACATAGTGGCATTTGGAATATAATTCTTCCGCAGTGCTGCAAACTACAATGCCTTCGGCTTCCATATCTTCTTTTTTAACAAATGGGTCGAAAGCATACACTTTCATTCCAAATCCTTTAGCAATTTTAGCTACCAATTTTCCCACATTTCCATACGCATGGATGCCCAAATTTTTGCCGAGCAGTTCGCTGCCCGTGCCCGGGGTGAATTGGTTGCGCGCCATGAATACCATCATGCCCAGCGCCAATTCGGCTACAGCATTAGAGTTTTGCCCCGGAGTGTTCATTGCTACAATGTTTTTGGCAGTGCAAGCAGGCAGGTCAAGGTTGTCGTAACCGGCGCCGGCGCGTACCACAATTTTCAACTTTTGGGCAGCATCCACTACTTCTTTGGTTACTTTGTCGGAACGAACAATCAGTGCATCAGCATCGGCAACGGCTTTGTACAAGTCGTTAACGTCAGTGTAGTTTTCTAACAATGCCAATTCAAATCCGGCATTTTCCACAATTTGTCTAATACCTTCAACAGCCACTTTGGCAAAAGGTTTCTCGGTAGCAACTAAAATTTTCATAATAAATATATTAGGGGTTAATAATTTGGGCGCAAATGTATAATATTTTTCTAATTCAATTCTTCTCAGAAATCTTTATTCCATTCATTTTTTTCATATAATTTGCATTCTCAATTTTAAACATGTTAACTTATTTAATGATATGAAATTACAATGTATTGGAGCTTCGGGAAGCGAGGTAACGGGAAGCAAATTTTTGCTGACAACCGCAGAAAACAAGAAAATCTTAATCGATTGCGGGATGTATCAAGGCAAGGGCTTGGAAACCGATGCCATGAACCGCAACTTGGGCTTTACACCTGCAGAGATTGACTTCCTGATTCTTTCCCATGCTCACGTTGATCATTCAGGATTAATACCTTACATTTATAAAAATGGTTTTAGAGGGCAACTGTTTTGCACACCGGCAACCAGAGATTTGTGCGCCATTATGCTCCCCGATTCGGGGAAAATTCAGGAAACGGATATGAAGCAATTCAACAAAAAGCGTGCCTTGCAAAACCTGCCGCCCGTAGAACCACTTTATACCATGCAAGATGCGGCTGCCTGTTTGGGGCATTTTATCAGCGTTCCCTACAATCTAACATTTTCTATTACGCCTACTTTTTCGTTTGAGTTCTACGATTCCGGTCATATTTTGGGTGGCGCTTCAGTTTACATCTCTTTTAAGGAAGATGGGGTAACTAAGACGCTGCTCTACACCGGCGATGTGGGACGATACAACAAGCGCATTTTGCCCGACCCTGCGGCATTGCCTCAAGCCGACTACATTATGTGCGAATCTACATATGGAAACAGGAAGCACGAATCTATTGAAGATGCCGAGCAAGCGCTTATGCTGGTGGTGCTGGACGCCTGCGCCAAAAGAAAAGGCAAACTCATCATTCCCTCGTTTGCCATTGGAAGAACACAAGAGATTGTGTATGCACTTCATCGACTTAAAAAAGCAGGAAATTTGCCCACAATCGACATTTTTGTAGATAGCCCGCTGGCAGTTTCTGCTACCGATATTTTCAGACTGCATGCAGAACATTTTAATGAAGAGATGCAGCAATTTATTATCGCCAACCCCGACCCCTTTGGGTTCGATAACTTGCATTATATCAGAACTATTGATGACTCTAAACGGCTCAACACCTACAACCGCCCCTGCATCATTATTTCTGCTTCGGGCATGATGGAAGCGGGACGTGTAAAGCATCACTTAGCAAACAATATTGACAATCAACGTACTACAATTCTTTCAGTGGGCTATTGCGCCCCCACCACTTTAGGTGCAAAAATTATGCGCGGCGACAAGGAGGTTTCCATTTTCGGCGTAAAATACAAAGTGCGTGCACAACTAACCAGCATTCAATCCTACTCCGGTCACGCAGATTACAACGAATTGTTGCGCTACCTCAACACGCAAAATCCGGAAACTGTGAAGAAACTTTTCCTTATACATGGTGAAGACGATGCTCGCGTTGCATTTTCAGAACATCTTGTCAATGCAGGGTTTAGAAATGTGGCGATTCCGGAGATGGGAGAGGCGTTTGAGATTTAGGCTCAGCATTATATCAATTTCTGAAGTAGTTGTTCTGTCCTTTTTTCTCCTCAAAACTCTTTGCACTATATACCATTTTTCCTGTATAGGGATCAAAACCAAGATAATAGATTGCCGTAGCATAAGTCATGGGGGTAGGTGTGAACCCTTGCGCCTGCTCGGTAAAGAGCCGATTTTTACTTACATCTTTGCTTAACTGCTTCATATCTAAAACAGTGCAATTTGGATGTCCTGATATGAAATAGGGAATTAATTGTTGGTTTTTGTTGTTTTTCTTGTTTAATTGCAGAAATTTGTCGTAAAATTGCAAAAAAGTATCGAAAGTTGGTTTGCGCATGGATTGCAATACGTGAGGTACTGTATGTTCGGGCGCAACCTTTAAGCGTCCGGAGACGTGATTTTTTACAACAGTTTCAAAATAAGCGGTTAACCCATACTTTTTGTCTAATTTTTCATCATTAGTAAGTAACATATCGTAGCGAATTCCACTTCCAATAGTAATTTGTTTTACCCCCGCAACTTGCGACGCTTGCTGATATACCCTTAGTAGCGGATTGTGGTTGCGGTTCAGGTTTTTGCAAATGGAAGGATAGATACAGGAGTAGCGGTGGCAGGTTGTGCAATATTTTTCGTTTTCTCCTTTCATTTGATACATATTAGCGGAGGGGGCGCCCAAATCGCTGATATGTCCTTTAAAGTAAGGCTGTTTCGCTAAGTGTTTCACTTCTTTTAAAATAGAGCTTTCGCTGCGGGAAGCGACATGTTTTCCCTGATGAGCCGAAATGGCGCAAAACGAACAGCCGCCGAAGCATCCTCTATGTATGGTGATGGAGTTTTTGATCATCTCCCAAGCAGGAATATCTCCGCGTTTCAAATATTTGGGGTGTGGGGCGTACATCATTTCTTCGAAAAGCGCAAAATCATCCAATTCGTCAGAAGTTAAGACAGGGTAGGGTGGGTTTTGCACCAGTATATTATCTCCATAATTTTGAGTAATAACACGTTGCATCATTTTGTTTGATTCTCTTTCAAAAGCGCAGAAATTTTTGGCGTAGTTTTTCTTGTCCTCCAACTCTTTTTCAAAAGGAAGAAGTACTAATTCAAGATTGAGATCAGGTTTATGCGTATTAGAAAAAAAAGCAATTTGCGGTATTTTTTGTATATTTTCTCTGATAAACTGCTTGTTTTTGATGAGTTGTGCTATTTTTTGCATGGGTTTTTCCGCCATGCCATAGACCAAAAAATCGGCGTTGCTTTCCCATAAAATGGAGGGTTTGAAACTGTCGCTCCAAAAATCGTAGTGAGAGAAACGGCGCATGGAGGCTTCCACGCCGCCAATAATCACTGGAATGTCAGGAAATAAATCTTTTACAATTTTAGAATAAACCACAGTGGCATAATCGGGGCGGAAGCCCGATTGATTTCCTGCGGTGTATGCGTCATCGCTACGCAAGCGGTTGTAGGCGGTGAAATGGTTCACCATCGAGTCCATATTTCCGGCGGTAATTCCGAAAAAATAGCGAGGCGTTCCCAATTTTTTGAAATCGCGCAGGTCGTCTCGCCAGTTAGGCTGAGGCAGTATAGCTACGCGCAGTCCTTCGCGCGCCAATATCCTTCCAATTACAGCAACACCAAAAGAGGGATGATCAATGTATGCATCTCCGGTAATGAGAATTACGTCAACATAATCCCAACCTAAATAGTCAAGTTCTTTTTTGGTAGTGGGTAAAAAATGTTTCATGAAAACATTATTTCTTAAATATTGAGGCGGTAAAGAACAACGGATTCAATGCAGCAAAGAGTATATCAAAAAGCAGGATATGAGGAATAAGCCTCGTTTCATTAAGTTTTGCCGCAGCAAAACCAAAACTGATATACTGAAAAATAAACTTCAACGCTACAATACTTGCCACAACGAGTAAATAGAAGGATTGATGCAAATTAATATAAATAGCGAAACCCAGTGCGAGATAGAAAAATGTGATTAGAAAGTGATAAAAACGTAAAAAGAAACGTACATTTTTTCTGTAAAGTTTCAGTGTTTTAGTGCGAAAAGTCTTGAGTAAAACCCAATTGCGAAAGTTGGATTGAGCAGGTGAAATAGTATGGGCATCTTTTTGGTATTCAATTGTACAATTAAAGCCGGTTGCTACTTGATTAACAAACAGGTCATCGTCTCCGAATCGCAAATGGTTTTGAGAGGCAAATCCCTTGTTATTAAAGAAAACAGTTTTAGTATAGGCTAAGTTCTGTCCTTCGCCCATGAAAGGAATTTTTGCCAAGCAATAAGAAAAATATTGAATGGCTTTATGCAATTTGTCGAAACGAATCAACGCATTGAAAAAACCGATTTTCTTTTTTATACTGTTGAATCCCAATACAATTTTTGTAGAATCATTAAAATGCCTTGCCACCAGTTTTACCCATTGGGTGGAGGCTGGAAAACAATGTGCATCGGTTAGTAAAACATGCTCGTATGAAGCCGCTTTGATGCCCAATGAAAGGGGAAATTTCTTGCCTTTGATGTTGGTAACCGATGATTCTAAATGTATTAACTTCAAGTTGGGGTGATGGGTTTGAAAATCTTTTATCAATTGCGGCGTAGCGTCATCGGAATTGTCGTTAACTACAACTACTTCAAAATAAGGGTAGTCCTGCTGTAATAATTTGGGGAGCGTCTTAATGAGAAGATGCGCCTCATTTTTTGCAACGAGAACAATGGAAACGGGAAAATACTCTTTCGGTTCTGTAAGTTTCTGTTTATGAAATGAAAATCTAAAAAACAGGATTACATAATATAGAATTTGAAAAAAAACAACCAGCCCCAAAATGCTGATTGTTATTTCAGGAAGAAAGGTTGAAAGGAAATTAGTCATAATTCAATCTATTATCATTCAATCTATTATCTTTTTCTTTAATGCTTTCACGTTTGTCGTATTTTTTCTTACCGCGTGCGAGCGCGATGTCCAATTTGGCATATCCGTTTTCATTGATATAGAGCAATGTAGGGATAATGGTAAACCCGCGTTCATTTAATTTAATGAGCATTTTTTTGATTTCACGTTTGGTAAGCAACAGTTTTCTATCACGTTTGGCAATGTGGTTATTGTAACTGCCGTTGGCATATTCACTTATGTGCATATTATGTACCCATAATTCTCCATTTTCAAAAGCACAGTAGGCATCTTGAATGTTGGCTTTTCCTGTGCGTATCGACTTGATTTCTGTGCCGGTAAGCACTAATCCGGCGGTGAGTTTGTTAAGTAAAAAATACTCAAACTCCGCTTTTCGATTTTTAATAGAGATGTTGGTAGCCTTTTTTCTTGTTGACATTATTTTTTGTCAATATCAATGAGTTTATACTTTTTGGTTCCCATGCCCAGTTGTTCTGCGTAATCAATTTGATGCTTACCACTTACCGAATTAATGTTCATGAAAGCGTCGTCGCATTGGTGCACTTGATCCACCAAATCGTGGGCAGCGGCTTCAATTGCCACAATATCAGTAGAGACCAAAATGCCAATATCGCTGATGAAAGGTTCTTTTGGTTTGGAAGCGCAATCGCAACTTGGGGAAACTGTCATGATAATGTTGAAATACACCGAGTTTACCTTTTCGATGGCAGGCTTAGCATACTCCACCAATTTTTCGAGGAAGAAGATTTTTTGGTCTTCGTTATCAGGACGCACGATAGCGCCTCTGGGGCAGGAGGATATACATTTTCCACAGCCGCTACAACTATTCAGGTTTATTTCAAGCGGTTCCAAGTTGATAGCGTCTTCGGGGCATTCTCTTAAGCAGTTTCCGCAGGAATTGCACAGTTCTTGTTTACATTGTGGAAAATCATTTTTGTGCATGAGCCGTTTACCGATTGGGGTTGCCATGCCCATAGAAGCATTTTTGATGCAACCGCCAAAACCTGCACTGCCATGACCTTTAAAATGTGTGAAATAAACTATTGTAGAATAGTTTTCAAGGTTTTTCCCGAGCAAAGCGGTTTTAAAATGTTTGCCTCCTGTTACGGGAAGCTCTAAAGTTCCGCCGGAATCTAAAATATCAATTGGCATATTGGTAAAACCGTGATCTCTTGCCAATTCAATGTGGCTTTCTGTTTGCGTGCGGCGTCCTCTATAGGCGGTATTGGTTTCTACTAATGTGGCGTTTAATGCTTTAACTAATGGTTCAACCATAGTTGCCGGCACAAAATACTCGTTACCATCTTCTCCAAAATGCACTTTGATTCCAATCTTGTCTCCTTGCACATAATCTTTTACATATTCAAATACTTTCATCACTCCTTCGGGAGAAATATCGGAGGTGAAATATACAGGTGCACCTTTGTCGGCATCCGTTTGCGGTTTGCTGCTGGAGCAATTAAAAAATAGAAATGCGCTAATTGCCAATAGAATGAATGTTATTTTCTTCATAGATGATGTGGTTTATTTTAGCGGCAAAAATAGGGTTTTAATCGAAATATTATACTTTTTGTGTTTATGGTTTTTTTTTCACACAAAACACAGAAAAAGACGTCATTAATTTATGGTTTTTGTATTTTTTAACATGGGAACAAAAACAAAATCCCCGAACTCTTCTTCCATATAATTATTTTCATCTGTTTTGGAAATGCGGATCATTTTTTGGGCGTTCTCGCCTACAGGAATAACCATTAATCCGTTTATTTTTAATTGATTAATTAGTGATAATGGGATATTGGGTGCGCCGCAGGTAACAATAATTTTGTCGTAAGGCGCATATTTTGGGATGCCGTTAAAGCCATCTCCAAAAAAAGTAAATATTTTATGATCAATCTCTTCAAGTAATTTTGAAGTATCTCTGTACAATCCTTCCTGACGTTCTATCGTGTAAACTTTTGCCCCCATTGCACTCAATATGGCGGCTTGAAAGCCTGAGCCCGTGCCAATTTCCAACACTTTGTCATTCTTTTGAACTTGCAACAATTGGGTTTGAAAGGCTACTGTAAAAGGTTGCGATATAGTTTGGTTGCATTTAATCTTTAAAGGCTGATCCCAATAGGCTTTGTCCCACATAAAAGACTCAATAAACTTATGGCGATCCACTTTCTCAAAAGCCGCCAATACCTCTTCATCGGAAATTCCTTTCTTCCGCAATTCCAAAATTAATTGCTCCTTCGCCCCTTTAAAGATGTAATTCATAGCTTGATATTTTTTTATCCGTTGGCTGAAGCCAACGGCAACGAAATCATTCCATTATCTCTTAATTCCTAATTCCTAATTCTTAATTCCTAATTCTTAATTCCTAATTCCTCCCCACCGCCCCGCTCCTGCACTTATCGAAGCAAGCTCCACAATGAATGCAATTCTCCTGGCGGATGTGGTGTAACTGTTTCAACTCACCATCAATAGCATCAACGGGGCATGCTTTTTTGCATAAACGGCAGCCGATACATTTTTCGGGGATAATTTCATAACGAATTAAAGCTGTGCATTGTAGTGCAGGGCAACGTTTTTCAAGGATATGCGCTTCATATTCGTCTCTAAAGTATTGAATAGTAGATAATACGGGGTTTGATGCTGATTGTCCTAACCCGCACAGGGAGTTGGCTTTTATTTGGTGCGACAGTTGCTCCAGCGTGTCAATATCTTCCATCTTTCCTTCGCCTTGGGTTATTCTTTCAAGAATTTCCAGCATTCTCAAAGTGCCTAAACGGCAAAAGGTGCATTTTCCGCACGATTCGTTTTGGGTGAATGCCAGAAAGAACTTTGCCACATCTACCATGCAGGTGGTTTCGTCCATTACAACCATTCCGCCGGAACCCATTATAGCGCCGGTTTTCAATATTTCGTCGTAATCAATAATAGTATTTAACATAGTTTCGGGGATGCAGCCTCCGGAGGGTCCACCTAATTGCACCGCTTTGATTTTCTTGTTGTTGGGAACGCCTCCGCAAATATCAAAAATTACTTTGCTGATGGGGGTGCCCATGGGCACTTCTACCAAACCCGATTTGACTACTTTACCTGTTACAGCAAACACTTTGGTGCCTTTGGCGTTTTTGGTGCCCAGCGCCGCATATTGGTCTGCGCCTTCGTTAATGATGGCAGGAACGTTTACATAAGTTTCTACATTATTAATATTAGTAGGTTGTCCCCACAAACCTTTTTCGGCAGGGTAGGGGGGGCGTTTGCTGGGCATCCCGCGTTTTCCCTCAACGGAGGCGAGTAGTGCAGTCTCTTCGCCACACACGAATGCGCCGGCGCCCTCTTTCACATAAATATCGAAATGGAAGCCATTTACGCCGCAGGCGTTGTTGCCAAGATAATGTTTCTCGCGCGCTTGCGCCAAAGCTATATTCAACCGTTTGATAGCCAATGGGTATTCTGCACGGCAATAGATGATGCCCTGAGAAGCGCCAATGGCTTTTCCTGCGATGAGCATTCCCTCAATTACGCCATGTGGGTCGCCCTCTAATATAGAGCGGTCCATAAAAGCGCCGGGGTCTCCTTCGTCGGCATTGCACACGAGGTATTTGGGAGTGCTTTTCTGCGCGGCGGCGAAACGCCACTTAAAACCGGTGAGAAAGCCGCCGCCGCCGCGCCCGCGAAGCCCGCTCTTGATGATTTCTTCAATAATTTGCTCGCCACTCCAATCTGCTACCTTTTGCATGGCTTTGTACCCCTTGCGTGCCTCATACTCCTCAATTTTTTCAGGATTGATGATGCCGCAATTACGTAGCGCCCACTTGGTTTGCATTTCAAAAAAGCGGTTCTCTTTTGCGTTGAAATGCGGAGAATAGACTACAAACTCTTTCAATATTTCACCGTTTTGAAGATAACTTTCCAAAATTTTGTCCATTTTTTCCGGCGTAACTTCGCCATAAATATCATCATTCACCTGCACTAAAGGTTCTGCATAACAGGCTCCGATACAGTTTGTTTTATCCAAAATAAAGGAGTGGGGATTGTTTTCCAATTTTGCTGAAAGCGCGTCGTAAACTTTCTGTGCTCCGGCGGCAATGCCGCAACTACCTAAGCCTACTTTGATATGTAATGTGTGCATAGCAGGTGGTTTCTATTTATTCATGATAATCGGCGGGGTAATTATAAAGAACTAAAGGTGAAAGCTTTTTTGAGCTTATTTATCTCGCAAAATTCACCGATCGCGTCTCCCTAATCACCGTAATCTTAATTTGTCCTGGATAGGTCATCTCATTCTGAATTTTCTTGGAAAGGTCGAACGAAATTTGAGTAGCTTGATCGTCGGTTACCTTTTCAGCGCCCACGATTACGCGGAGTTCTCTACCTGCCTGAATGGCAAATGTTTTGATAACACCCGGATAGGTCAAGGCTATGTTTTCCAAATCTTGTAAACGTTTGGTGTAGGCTTCAATCACTTCGCGTCGTGCGCCAGGGCGTGCACCGGAAATAGCATCACACACTTGTACTAACGGCGCATAGAGGTTATCCATCTCCATCTCATCGTGGTGAGCGCCAATAGCATTGATAATTTCAGGGCGTTCCTTAAATTGCTCCGCCAATTTTGCACCCAACACTGCGTGCGGTAAATCAGATTCTACATCAGGCACTTTACCAATATCGTGCAATAAACCGGCGCGTTTGGCAATCTTGGGGTTCAAGCCCAATTCGGCAGCCATAATAGCACATAAATTTGCCACCTCTTTCGAGTGTTGCAACAGGTTTTGCCCGTAAGAAGAACGATATCGCATTTTGCCCACAATACGCATCAAATCGATGGGTAAGTTGTGGATTCCCAAATCAATACAGGTACGTTTACCAATTTCGGCAATCTCCTGTTCAATATTTTTCTTGGTTTTTGCCACCACTTCTTCAATACGTGCGGGGTGAATACGTCCATCCGTAACCAACTTGAGCAGCGCTTGACGAGCAATTTCGCGACGAATTGGGTCGAAACTGGAAATGAGGATCGCATCCGGTGAGTCGTCTATAATCACATCTACACCGCAAATGCTTTCCAACGAGCGGATGTTACGCCCCTCGCGTCCAATAATGCGTCCTTTCATCTCCTCATTTTCAATGTTAAAAACGGAGACTGCATTTTCCAAAGCTGCTTCAACGCCCAAACGCTGAACCGACTTGATTACAATCTTTTTGGCTTCCGCATTGGCGGTATTTTTGGCTTCGTTCACTATGTCGTTAATCAGCACCATAGCATCGGCTTTTGCTTCTTCTTGCATCAAGCTGATTAACTGTTCTTTAGCTTGTTGTGAAGTAAGTTCTGCAATAGACTCCAGTTTAGCTTTTTGAACCGCCGTTTGCTTATCCAACTCCGACTGTTTCAATTTGTTCGCTTCAATTTTTTTAGTTAATTCCTCTTTCAAGGTTGCTGTTTCTTGATTTTTCCTGTTGATTTCTTCCAGCTTTTGATTTAACACTGTTTCTTTCTGTTTAATTCGGTTTTCTCCGGCAGCAACTTGTTGATTTTTTTCATTTACAGCTTGTTCATGTTCACTTTTTAATTGAAGAAATTTCTCTTTTGCTTGAAGAATTTTTTCTTTTTTAATCAGTTCGCCATCTTCGTTCGCTTTTTTCAGCGCTTCCTGCGCTTCGTACATTATTGCTTTGCTTCTTTGAGTTAATGTTGATTTCAAAAAAGTACGGGCTACCAACACTCCTGCTGCAAGCCCAATAAGGATTCCTATAATGATTCCAATTGTCATAAGTATTTAATTTAAGGTTATTATTATTTGTTTATGTTTATTTTAGGTGAATAAAAAAATCCCGCTTTGTTCATAATAGGGTTTATAAACTCCTATCTGGTATTTTTTGAAGCTGCCCTTGCAGGTCGAAAGTCCGTGAAAACGGCAGGATCTAACTCCAAGAAACTGGGCTTCTATGTTTGTAATTGAGTTTATCAAACGTAGTGCGAACAAAAGCGGGATAAATAATTGTCAAAGAACGCGTTAATCAATGTGTATCCGGTCGGCTAATTCATTTAGTTCCGTCATTTTTGGAATCAGGTCTTCATCATATTCTTGCAGTCTTTCGTTACATTCAATGTTTTTCACAACTTCTTCCACCAATAATTTCGATAAAATATCTTGATGATCTTTAAACGCCCATTGTTTTGCGAAATTGAAAAAACTGTCATTGATTATTTTTTCGGCTTCTCTATAGTAGCGTTCCCATTCCTTTTTAATCTTTAACTCTATGGCACGCTGCGCAATTGTTATTCTAATCGTTATCAATCCTTCTTCCATTGCATTCTATTTAAAAGCTCAATACATTGGTCTATATCCCGCACAAATCTCTCAATTTTTTTTTCAGTTTGTTTCTTATCTTCTTTGTATAATGCTGTTTTTGTTATTGTTAATATTTTGTTTTTTTCATTTAGCAGCAGGTTTTCACTTTCTAACCTTTCAATTTTCTCTAAAGCTGTTGCAAGATTGATTTTTAAGTTTTTGTTTTCCTCTATTTTTTCTTCTACAACTTGCTTAATTTTAAAGAGTTTTGCCTCAATTTGATGATACAAAGTTAAAAATGCAGCCATCGCTAAATATTGAGCCGCGAAGATAGAAAAATATTTTGGAGAAAGGAGATTATTTAATTGTTAATTTTGCTTTCGCATTTTTTTGGCATACTGACTTTCAAAAAAAGCCAAATAGGTAAAGTAGAAATAAAGTCTGCACTGTTTGGGAGAATGAAACTGTACTAAAATAGTGTACAGTTTTAATTTTCTATTTATACGTCTCAATAATCGTATGCAACATCTTCTCCGTTTTTGCAGCGCCTTCGCCCAAAATAAAGCCGATTTGCTGCACCTGACGGAGGTTTTCTTCAATAACTTCATTGATACGGCTCATAATCTCTTCGGGGCGCTCCTCCTTAGAATGCAAGTTCCTCATGATGATGCCATATAGTTGATTTGGAATGAGTTGAAATAAAGTACAGTTGGTCAACTTGCCGTTGATTTCAACGTCTTTTACAAACTTATCTTCGTCGTGTTGCATCAAATAACTGAGTTGCGAGACTAAACTTGCGGGGATTAAGGTTTTGATGTCAGCGCCAATTAAGAATGGTATAACATCATGAACATCAAGGGCATCTTCGCCTAAAATATCCACAAAACTTTGATTGGAGTCCACCACTTTGAGTTCGGGGTTGGTGATGATAATTCCTGTATTCAAATTTCTAATGAAAATGGTAAAGGCAGATTTTAAAGAATTGGCTTTGGTGGTTAAAATAGCAGTATCTTTTTCATACACTTTCAGTCGTTCTTGAGCTTTTTCCAAATCTTCCGTATTTCTGCGCATATTTATAACAGCTTCTCTTGAGCCGAATTGTGAGTTGGGGACGCACATTTCAGGAATGGCAATGCCTTTTGCCACTGCCGTAGCCAATCCGCGACATGTTTCATAACCACATGAACCACAGTTTAGTTCAATTCCTTTCTTGGGTTCGGTAATTTTTTGCAAAATGCGTTTCATAATCAACACCTGCACATCATCGCCGCTCTTAATGTCAATTTGTTTGTCGGTGAATGTGGCATCCAACTCTTTATAACGAACGTGCTGCATGATTTCGCCGTGCCAGCGGTCAAGTTCAAAGTTTTGCAAACGTTTCTTTACATAATCTTTTGTAAATGTTTGTTTTAAATACTTATTACCGGTTTGCGACATACCGGGACCTGAGATACATCCTTCGCAATAGAAAATATTCATGTTGCTGCGAATGGTATCGTGATATTCTTTAAACTGTTTGATAGCATCGTGGGCGTTGTGGCTGCCCTCAACCGTTTGGGTATTACCTTTCAATATGGTGATATCCAAGTTAGTAGCTTCAACAAAACCCGGAGCTACAGGATAAAGTCCGCCTTTGTATCCAAAAGGGGTATCAAATTCGGAAGATTCGGTGAAGGCTTCCTTGATTTTAAATTCTTCAAAAAGGTCGCGTAATTCTTTAAAGGTGATCACAGCATCAAGTTTTCCCATCCCTTTGTATCGGTCAACGCCATTTTTTGCAGCTACACAAGGTGTTATCTGAACAATCTTGAGGTTTTTTCCGTGAAGTTTTCGTAAAATAACTGCCATAGCTGCCGCAGGAGAAACCACCGGCACGAGGTTGGAGATTAAATCGGGAAACGATTTTTCTACCAACTCCACAATGCAGGGGCAATGGCTACTGAGGTAAAACTTTCCGCTACTGTTTTGGGTCATCAATTCGCGGTATTTGGCGGCTACAATATCCACGCCGAAAGACATCTCGTTGACGTATGTAAATCCCAGATAACGAATCATTTTCACAAATTTCCGGTAGTCGGAAATATCCACAAATTCGCCGGCGATAGAGGGTGCGCAAACGGCAGCCACTTTGCTTCCCGAATTCAACATTGCCTTCACCAATTCCTTTGAGTCTAAATAAGAAATAGCGTGATAGGCGCAAGCCGCAATACAATGCCCGCAATGGATGCATTGCCCTTCTTCAAAATGAGGAAATACGCTATTGTTTTTTACATGAATAGCCTTTACTTTACACGTTCTAATGCACGAATAGCAGGTTTTACATTTGCTGCTATCCCATTGAATTACACTATTATTCATAAATTCTTATTATCCGCAGTGGAAATATTTAGTTACCAATTCTAACATTTTCTTGGGATCGTTCGCCATTTCTTTTCTAATATTCTTATCATTAAATGATTTTAACAGTTTGATGATATCGTCAATCATTTCGGCAGGGAAAACGCCATGATTTTCGAATATGCTTCTGTGTTTTGAAAGCTCGTCAGCCGACTCAAAGCAAGAAGCGGGCAACTGTTTTAAACTCATCAAACGTTCTTTTTCCTCAGGTTTGTGAATATTTACGTTGACGTATGTTTTTTCGGCAAATTTGAGGGCGTTCTCCATTTCAAACCCGTGTCGGGCAGCCACTACCAATCCGGCTAACAGCAGGTAGATGTCGGCTGAGCCGTCGGGACACCTGAACTCCACCGTTTGTTTTTGAGATAGATTTCCTGTTTGCGTTTTTTCCATTGGGTTAAGGTCTGCCACAATGTCGTTTTTATGCGTCCAGCCAAGAGGAACACGTACTAAAACCGAGCGGTTTCTATCGCCCCAGCAAATAGTGGTAGGCGCTTCCTGATGCGGCACCAAACGGAAATAGGAGGTAGGATTCATATTCCCGAAAGCGGTGAGCGACGAGGCGCAGGTCATATAACCGGCAATTGCCGTTTTGGCAATAGAGTTCAATTTGCCTTTGTCCACCATCTTGTTTACGCCAGTTTTGCTCACAATGCGCGTATGGATGTGCAAACCGCTACCCGCTTTGCCCTCTGTGATTTTCGGGGCAAAAGTTATGTTCAGCCCATATTGATATGCCAAAGTACGAATAATCCATTTGGCAAGTGTCAGTTGATCAGCAGCTTCCAACGTATTGGTTACTAAAAATTCGATTTCGTTTTGTTCATAAATTTTACCGTCTAAAGTGAAATTGCCCACTTCGGAGTGTCCATATTTTATTTCACCGCCCACTTTGGCAATCAACAACATACATTCTGTACGGAACTGCTCAAACTTGGTGAACGGCATAGATTCGTGGTACCCGCGTTGATTTTCAGCATGGTACAGTTCTTCCTCATCTGCAATAACATAGTATTCAAGTTCACCCATGGCTTGAAACATCATTCCGGTTGTTTTCTCAAATGATTTTAAGGCTTTGCGAAGAATATTTTCCGGTGCATTTTCCATCGGTTGTCCATCTTTATTAAAATAGGAGCAGAGGAAGCACAACGTTGGAATCTCGCTGAACGGATCCATGAAAGCGGTGCTGAAACGCGGTGCTACATACAGGTCGCTTGAGCCTGCATGGATGAATGCGGGGAAGATGTTAGAGCCGTCCACACGTTCGCCGGCAGACAACACTTGCTCTAAATATTCGCGGTTGTTCACCACAAAATTTAATGTTTTTAAGCGCCCGTCTTGCGCCACATAGCGAAAATTCACCATTTGGATGTCTTTCTCTTCTACATATTTAATGATGTCAGCCTTAGTAAATTCCTGAGGCATTTTTTTCAAAAACTGAACCAACGGGTTCATGTTCATTGCGATTTTGTCTTTCATATTTAATGATTTATAAGTTTCGTAAAAAAGGGGCAAATGTAGTATTTTTTTAATTGAAAATTATATGCTATTTTGCGAAAAAATATATTTTTGCACAAAATAAACTTATGCCAGCGCTTTCAACTCGTAAAGGCTTGGATTACCCAGCCCTTTTTCATAATAGGATTGCGCAATATCCAACTTTTTAAAATTGAAATAGATATTTCCCAAATTTCCGTAAATAGGGGAGTTCTTTAATACGATGTTGTGTTTCTCACAAAGAAGCAATGCATCAAGCAATAGCTTGTATGCGTTATGGTAATCACAAATATTCATATAAATAACGGCAGAGTTGTTGAGTGCATAAACCATCCTGCGATTATATTCAAGATCTGTGCTTACAGAATCATTAATAATTAAGCTATAACAAATTAAAGCTGTATCAATGCTATATTTATTGTGATAATGCTTGGCAGTATCAAAGAGTTGCTGTTGAGTGAGTTTTTTGAAACTCTCAAAAAAACTCTTGGCATCGGAGGAAACAAAACTATTATTTTGGTTATAACCATTTAATAGCAATATAATTAGAAAGAATGTGAATAAGAATAGTTTTTTCATACTGACTATTTTTGTTGACGGCAAAAATAGGTAAAAAAAACGGCTTTGTAATCTTTTTTTAGTGATTGTTCACAGAGCAGGCATTATTTCTTTTAGCGGTTTCATCACAAACTCGCGCTCCAGCATTCTCGGATGAGGGATGGTTAAATTTTCTGTATTTATTTGTAAATCATCGTATAACAAAATGTCAATATCAATAATGCGGTTGGTGTAAACGGGAAGATTGTTTTGTGTAACAGTTTTTTGCGTGCGCCCTAAATTTTTCTCAATTTCTTGAGTTTTTTGTAGCAGGGTATCAGGAGTTAATGCTGTTTCTACTTTAATGACTTGATTGCAAAACATATTGCCTGCAAAACCTACCGCTTCGGTTTCGTAAATAGAAGATTCTGAAACTATTGCTCCAATTTGTTCTTGAATGGCGTTTCGGGCTTTTTGCAGGTGTTGCAGGCGGTTGCCAAGGTTGCTGCCTAAGGATAAGAATGTGAACGCCATATTATTATATTTTTTAGCTTATTAACACAAATGATCTCAATAACCGTGCGTTGAACACCAATTTGAAAACTTTCAACAAACTAAAAAAATGTTAGTGCCTCCAACTAAACCTCCTCCGTCGTTTCCTCAATACCCCCATCCATTACTTCTTCCACCTCATCCTCTTCTCTGGGTACTTGCGAAACGGCTGCAATAGAATCATCGTCTTTCAGGTTGATGAGGCGAACGCCTTGAGTGGCGCGTCCTCTTATGCGCAGGATATCCACGTGCATACGGATGGCAATACCCGACTTGTTGATAATCATTAAGTCATCGTTATCGGTAACATTTTTGATGGCAATTAAACCGCCTGTTTTGTCGGTAATATTGATAGTGCGGACGCCTTTTCCTCCGCGGTTGGTAATTCTGTATTCATCAATAGATGAGCGTTTTCCATAACCGTTTTCGGAAACAACCAAAATGTCATATTCTGGGCTGTCCACGCTAATCATGCCTATTACAAAGTCTTTGTCATGCGCCAGCGTAATCCCTTTTACGCCGGAAGCGTTTCTGCCCATGGGACGCACCGTTTTTTCGTTGAAACGCACTGTTTTTCCTGAGTTTAGCGCCAGCATGATTTCACTTGTACCGTTAGTTAATTTAGCTTCCAACAGATGGTCTTCCTCGCGGATCGTGATGGCGTTAATACCGTTCACACGCGGACGGGAATAAGCTTCCAACGATGTCTTTTTAATGACGCCTTTTTCTGAGCAAAGAATAATGTAATTGTTGTTAATATATTCTTCGTCAGAGAGATTGTTTACGTTGATGACCGCTTTTATTTTGTCGTCCGATTCAATATTCAACAAGTTTTGAATGGCGCGTCCTTTGGAGGTTTTGTTGCCTTCGGGCACTTCAAACACGCGCAACCAGAAGCACTTGCCTTTTTCGGTGAAGAAAAGCAGATAGTTGTGGTTGGTGGCAATATAAAGATGTTCAATAAAATCTTCATCACGGGCAGCACTACCGCGCGAGCCTTTTCCACCACGGTTTTGCGCCTTGTATTCCGACAACAACGTGCGTTTAATATAGCCCAAATGGGAAATGGTGATTACCACTTCATCATCGGCAATGGTATCTTCAATTCTGAAATCGGCAGCAGAGTATTCAATTTTCGAGCGTCTTTCATCTCCATATTTTTCCTTCATTTCTGCCAATTCATCTTTAATGATTTGCATACGCAAGTTTCTGTCTGCCAGCACTTGTTGCAAATATTCTATCTTCTTCAACAACTCATCGTATTCGTTTTGCAGTTTTTCGCGCTCTAAACCTACCAACTGACGCAAGCGCATGTTTACAATCTCTTGCGCCTGAATTTCACTGAACTGCCAATTCTCAATCAATCCGTTACGTGCATCTTCTACGGTGCTGGAACTGCGAATCAATGCAATAATCTCATCTATAATATCTAACGCTTTCAGTAATCCTTCCAGAATGTGGGCGCGTTCTTGTGCTTTCTGCAAATCGAACTGCGTGCGGCGCACCACCACTTCGTGGCGGTGTTTCACATACTCCACAATAATATCTTTCAAATTCAACGACATCGGGCGTCCGTTTACCAAAGCCACATTATTTACGCTGAAAGAAGATTGCAACGCTGTGTATTGATACAACTTGTTAAGTACCACATTAGGTACTGCTTCGCGTTTAAGTTCATAAATGATCTTCGTGCCGTTCTTTTTATTCGACAGGTTTTCAATATTGGAGATGCCGTCAATCTTGTCTTCCTTAATCAACTCCACTGTCCTGCGTATCATCTCCGACGGGTTGGTCATATAGGGTAATGACGTAACTATAATTACATTACGTCCATTTTCTTCTTCAATAGTAGCTTCGCCACGCATGATCACTCTGCCGCGTCCGGTTTCAAAAGCTTCGCGCACACCTTCATAGCCGTAAATTACGCAACCTGTAGGAAAATCAGGGGCTTTGATATAATCCATCAGTTCGGCGATGGTGATTTCGTTATTGTCAATATAGGCGGTAATTCCGTCGCACACTTCGCTCAGGTTGTGGGGTGCCATATTGGTAGCCATACCAACGGCAATTCCGGATGAGCCGTTAAGCAGCAACGCCGGAATTTTGGCAGGTAGCACGCGCGGTTCTTGAAGCGAATCATCGAAGTTATTATCAAACTGAACGGTGTCTTTTTGAATATCTTCAAGCATCTCTTCGGTGATCTTCTTCATTCTGGCTTCGGTGTAACGCATGGCGGCGGGCGAATCGCCGTCCACCGAGCCAAAGTTACCTTGTCCGTCCACTAATGGATATCTCAGCGACCAGTCCTGAGCCATACGCACCATGGCGTCGTAAACGGCGGTATCGCCGTGCGGGTGGTACTTACCGAGCACATCCCCTACAATTCTCGCAGATTTCTTATAGGGTTTTGAAGAGTCGAGCCCCATGTCCCACATTGCGTATAAAATTCTTCTGTGCACCGGTTTCAATCCATCACGCACATCAGGAAGCGCCCGCGATACAATTACCGACATAGAGTAGTCTATGTAAGCTTCCTTCATCTGGTTTTCGATATTGACTTGAACTATTTTCTCGCCTTCTTTGATGAAATTTTCCATTTTATTTACCTAAATATCTTTTGAATACAAAACAAAAATACCTTTTTATAAAGGTTTGCGAAAATACACAAATAAATGAAATGGTAATTTCAGTACATCAAGAAAATTTTGCAATCTTTTTTCAATACATGAAGCATTGAAAACCAAAATTAATGGGTGAGATAATATACCAATAAAAATACTATTTTCGTCCCCCTTAATTTTCAACCGTATTTTTTAAATAAAATCATTATAAAAATAAACATTAAACATTGACACTATGGCATTTAAAGGAACATTATTAATTGACACTGAGCATTGCAAAGGATGCGGCGTATGTATTGTTGGCTGCCCAAACGGTTGTATCGCTTTATCGAAAAAAGTAAATAAAAAAGGATACAACTTCTTAGAATTAGTGAATGACGATTGCATTGGCTGCGCCAACTGCGCAGTAGTTTGCCCCGACGGCATTATTGAAGTCTATCGCGCAAAAGTTTAAAAATCATGATATTAATCACAAAGTCCAAAACCAAACCCAAAACCACACCTCCCTCCTCTCACCTCTCATTTCTCACCTCTCACCTCTCATTTCTCTTCATCTTCCTTTTCTCTATATCCAGCCTCCAAGCTGCTTATTTAGAAAATATCCCTATGCAGGTAATACAACCGAATGGAGATACTTTGCATTGTTATGCTTCAGGAGATGAATTTTTTAACTATTTGCACGACAAAGATGGTTACACCATCATTCAAAATAAAGATGGATTTTATATGTATGCCCTGTATGAGAAAGAACAGATCGTTCCTTCTCGTTTTATTGCCGGTACCGTCAATCCTTCCAAAGTGGGACTTCGCCCCTACGTGGTCATTTCTACTGAAGAATATCAGGCAAGGCGAGCAAAATGGTTTAATTATCAAGACATCTCACGTTCAAAAGCAGCCAATAGAAATCACGGCACATTGAATAATTTGGTGGTTTTTATTAGATTTTCGGATGAAGAAGAGATTACCAAGTCTTTTTATACTGTTGAGGAAATGTATAATGACCAAACCCCTGGTTATAATTCCATGTATAACTATTTTGAAACCACATCATACGGCGCTTTAACAATTCCTTCCACTTTCTATCCTGAACATAATGAAGATACCATTATCTCGTATCAAGATATTTATCCGAGAAGTTATTACCAAGAGTATAACGAAACTACCAATCCAAATGGTTATAAACCGGAAGAACGTACCTCACGTGAACATAATCTGCTGCGCAGGGCAATTGAATTTATTGCCGATCAAGTGCCAACATCTATTGACCTTGATTATAACGGCGATGGATTTGTGGATAATGTTTGTTTTGTGGTGAAAGGCAATGTGGGTGCTTGGTCAACATTGCTTTGGCCCCACCGTTGGTCGTTACATTCAGAATCAGAAGCAGCATCTATTCACGGCTATCGCGTATGGGATTATAACTTTATGTTAGAGGGCGCCAGCGGTTATTTCAACACTGCCGTTTTAAGTCACGAAATGCAACACTCATTAAGTTATCCCGACTTGTATCATTATCATAATGGCACCAATTTAAAACCTGTAGGTCAATGGGATATTATGGAAAACAATCCTAATCCGCCCCAGCAATCAGGCGCATATATGAAATGGAAATATGGGAATTGGTTGAATGAACCTAAAGTAATTCAGCCCGGTACCTACACCCTTAATTCTGTGGGAACCGGATTGGGAGATGTGGGTTACAAAATCCCTACTTCCGATCCTGATCAGTTTTTTGTGCTGGAATTTAGAGATGCCACCGATCCTTTTGATAAATGTTATAACAATGGAACAGGGTTACTGATCTATAGAATCAATACAAACTGGAACGGCAATGCAGGATATAATCCCAATGATGATATTTTTGACGAAGTCTATATTTTTCGACCCGATGGGTATTCGCCTACACAAAATGGGACGATTGCACGCGCACATTTTGGTCCAAGTGATAGAACAACATTCAATGCTAATAGCAACCCGCCACCTTTCCTGACCGATGGAACAACCGTTAACGATCTGTCAATCACAGATATTACAATACACGACAAACAGGTTACGTTTACTTATAGCAACGAAATCGTATATGCTGTGAATGACGTGGAAAAAACGACCGGTTTGTTCACGATGTACCCCAATCCGGCAAATAACTATTTGGAGATAGCACTAACAGGCGAAGCTTTAACCATGCAAAATATTAACGCTCAATTCTTTGATCTAAAAGGAGGGCTTATTAAATCGTTCCCTATAAACAGTAATAAGATGCAGATAGATATTTCGAATCTTTCCAAGGGCTTTTATGTGGTAAAGATCGGGTATGAGAGTAAAAAGTTAATTGTGAAATAGATAAATCAATCAATAATTAAACATAATATAAATATGAAAGAGTTAAAACTAATGAAAGGAAATGAAGCGATTGCCGAAGGTGCAATTCGCTGTGGCTGCGATGGCTACTTCGGCTATCCCATTACGCCGCAATCGGAAATTTTGGAACACTTAATGGTGGAAAATCCCTACGAAAAAACCGGTATGGTGGTGCTGCAAGCTGAAAGCGAAGTGGCATCCATCAACATGGTGTATGGCGGCGCTGCCGTGGGCAAAAAGGTGATGACCACTTCATCAAGCCCCGGCGTGAGTCTCATGCAAGAGGGTTTGTCTTACATTGCCGGTGCGGAACTGCCTGCACTGTGCGTGAACGTAGTGCGCGGTGGTCCCGGCTTGGGAACCATTCAACCCTCGCAAGCCGACTATTTTCAAACAGTTAAAGGCGGTGGGCACGGCGATTATCGCTTAATTACGCTGGCTCCGGCTTCCGTACAGGAAATGTACGACTTCGTGGAACTCGGCTTTGACCTGGCTTTCAAGTACAGAAACCCTGTAATGCTCCTCAGCGACGGTATCATCGGGCAGGTGATGGAAAAAGTGGAAGTGGGCGAATACAAACCGCGCTGGACGAATGAGTATATTGCTAAAACCTACCCGTGGGCTGCTACGGGAAAACCTAAAACTCGCGATCATAACATCATCACTTCCTTGCAGTTGGAGTCTGTAAAACAAGAAAAAGTAAACTTGCGTTTGCAAGCCAAATACAAAGAATGTGAAGCCACTGAAGTGCGCTATGAGACTTTCCAATGCGAAGATGCAGAATATATTCTGGTAGCTTATGGATCATCGGCACGTATTTGTCAAAAAGTGCTGCAATTAGCTCGCGAAGAAGGTCTTAAGGTGGGACTTATCCGCCCCATTACCTTGTGGCCCTTCCCCAAACAGATTATTCACGACATTGGCATCAAAGCAAAAGGGATTTTGAGTGTTGAAATGAATGCCGGACAAATGATTGAAGACGTGAAGCTTGCAGTGGAATGTAAAGTTCCTGTGAAACATTACGGTCGTTTCGGCGGCATCGTCCCTACTCCCAGCGAAATCTTAGATGCATTAAAGAACTTTTAATTTGTTAAATCAATAAAAAAATAAATTATGACAAGAGAAGACATCATTAAACCCGAAAATTTGGTCTATAAAAAGACTCCCGTGCTCACCGACACCGTTATGCACTACTGTCCGGGTTGCGGGCATGGACTGATTCATCGCCTTATTGCCGAAGTAATTGAGGAGATGGACATTCAGGACAAAACCATTGGAGTAGCGCCTGTGGGTTGTGCCGTTTTGGCATACAACTATTTCGATGTGGACTGTATTGAAGCAGCGCACGGACGCGCCCCCGCACTGGGAACCGCCATCAAACGCCTCTATCCAGACCATTACATCTTTACCTATCAAGGCGATGGCGACCTTGCTGCCATTGGTACGGCAGAAACAATTCACGCGTGTAACCGCGGCGAAAACATGACCATGATCTTTGTCAACAACGGGATTTATGGTATGACCGGCGGTCAAATGGCGCCCACCACTCTGGAAGGGATGAAAACTGCTACCTCGCCTTATGGACGTAATCTGCAAACGATGGGAAATCCATTGAAGATCACTGAACTTATTGCTCAACTTCCCGGCGCGCTTTACGTTACACGACAAGCTGTTTACACACCCGCGCTGGCTCGCAAGTGCAAAAAAGCAATCCGTCAGGCTTTTGAAAACCAAAAGCTGAATCAGGGTGTTTCCTTTATTGAGATTGTTTCCAACTGTAACTCAGGCTGGAAGCTCTCTCCCGTAAAAGCCAACGAATGGTTGGAAGAACACATGCTGCCCTTCTTCCCGCTTGGTGATTTAAAAAATAATAAATAAACGAAAAAATAACAAGTTATGACTGAAGAAATTATAATAGCAGGCTTTGGCGGACAAGGCGTTCTTTCCATGGGAAAGATTTTAGCTTATTCCGGTATTATGCAAAACAAAGAAGTGAGTTGGATGCCCTCTTATGGTCCTGAAATGCGTGGCGGCACCTCAAACGTTACCGTTATCATTAGCGATGAGCGCATTAGTTCCCCGTGTTTAAACCAATTCGACACGGCAATCATCCTCAACCAGCAATCCATGGATAAATTTGAAAGTTCCGTAAAACCGGGCGGTCTTCTTATTTACGATCCAAACGGAATCACCTCACACCCAACACGAAAAGATATCAACATCTACCAAGTGGCGGGCACAGACAAAGCTGCCGAAATCGGCATCTCCAAACTCTTCAACATGATTATGCTGGGCGGTTTCTTAAAACTAAAACCCTTAGTAACCGAAGAATTTCTAAAAAAAGGCTTGGAGAAATCTCTCCCTGCCCGCCACCACGGATTAATTCCTGAAAACATTAAAGCAGTTGAGATTGGAAGAGATTTGTTGATGGGGTACCATGTGTTGTAAACGTTGTCGGCGATAATACTGTCTCAAAAGACAAGTAAATAGAACTCTGATAACTCAGATTAGGCATGATTTACCTGATAATAGGTTCAAAATAAGAATATTAAAAATCAGAGCAAATCTGCTAAATCAGTGCCATCAGAGTTCTAAATCATTTTTAAGACAGCCTCTAAAAAACAATTATATGTAGAAATAACCAAATCTACATAAACCAATAAATTCCTAACAGAAACTTTATAGTTCATTGCAAGCAGAGGAGCTTGCGCCTTTTGAGTGCAATCCACAATCTTGGGAATTTATCGTGATAGAGGAGCCTAAATTAAGAAAAGAATTAGCAAATGCCGTAGCGGGCATGGGTTGGTTCAATTTTAATAGGGAAAGAATACACCTTGATTGATATTGGCATTGCCGCAACTCACTTGCTTGCAGGCACCCGACTTAGACTTGGGAACCTGTTCTGAAAGTAATGATTTGATTGCCATTCATAAATATTGTTCAAAGTAGCAAGATTCTAAAATAGCTAATTAAAAGGAGATAATTTCACAATTAGAGCATTTTTTTTTCGTTAAAATTAATTATTAAAAAAACAATTTTATTATGAATGATTTAAAACAATACATCGAAACCCACAAAGAGCGCTTTTTGGAGGAACTCTTTTCTTTATTACGCATTCCGTCAGTAAGCTCAAAAACAGAACATAAACCTGATATGTTAAAATGTGCTGAACGCTGGAAAGAGCTTTTATTTGCTGCCGGATGCGACTGCGCAGAAGTTCACCCCACAGAAGGCGCGCCTGTAGTGTATGGCGAAAAAATAGTAAACAAAAACGCACCCACCGTTTTGGTTTATGGACATTACGACGTGATGCCCGTGGAGCCTTTAGAGTTGTGGAAGACCTCTCCCTTTGAGCCCACCATTATTGACGGCAGAATTTACTGTCGCGGTGCAAACGATGATAAAGGGCAATCTTTTATGCACGCCAAAGCCTTTGAATATCTGCTGAAAAACAACGAACTAACTTGTAACGTGAAGTTTATGCTGGAAGGCGAAGAAGAAGTGGGCAGTAAAAATCTTTACACATTCTGTGAGCAAAATGTTGAAAAATTGAAAGCCGACGTGATTTTGGTTTCCGATACCAGCATGATTGATTCGGATACGCCATCAATAACAGTAGGATTGAGAGGTTTAACCTATCTGGAAGTAGAGGTTACCGGTCCTAACCACGACTTACACTCAGGACTTTTTGGGGGCGCCGTTGCTAACCCTATCAACATCTTGTGTAAAATGGTGGCTTCCATCACCGACGAAAAGAACCGAATCACCATTCCTCATTTTTACGATGATGTTTTGACCGTTTCTAACGAAGAGCGCGCCCTCATGGCAAAAGCCCCCTTCAACGAAGAAAAATATAAAGAAGCCTTAGATGTGAAAGAATTATGTGGAGAAGAAGGTTTTTCAACGATAGAACGCACAGGCATCCGCCCCTCTTTCGATTTGTGCGGCATTTGGGGCGGCTACACAGGCGAAGGCACAAAAACCGTGCTGCCTTCAAAAGCGTATGCCAAACTATCCATGCGTATTGTTCCCAACCAGGATCCCGATAAAATTAGTGCACTTTTCCAACAGCATTTTGAGGCGATTGCTCCAAAATGCGTGAAAGTTAAGGTAACACCACACCATGGAGGCAATGCCTACGTTTCGCCAATAGAAATGCCGGCATACAAAGCCGCCGAGAAAGCATTCGAGGAAACCTACGGAAAAATGCCGATTCCAACCCGCAGCGGTGGAAGCATCCCCATCATTTCAGGTTTCGATAAAATTTTGAATACCAAATCATTATTGCTTGGCTTTGGATTGGAAGCTGATGCAATTCACTCGCCCAACGAAAGTTATAAGTTGGAACATCTCTTTAAAGGAATTGAGACGATTGTTTGGTTTTATAGATATTTTGAAAAGAAAAAATCATGAGGTAAATGCCATTGACTTATCAAAAAAAAAATACTTTTGCGCTTGAATTTGAATGACCATTATAATAGTTGAATAATAGCTACATTAGACATGAAAATTTTTATTAACACAAATAAAACCTTATGAAAAAAACTATCTTATTAATTGCTGTGATTGCAGCAACAAGCCTTACTATGGGCGCCTTCACAACACAATCAAACTACAATGCTACCGTAAACAATGAAGTAGCAGATGATGAATATTTGCAAATAGCCTTTAAAAATCTTTCAACAGACTTTCAAAATAGACTTTTAAAAGAATTTGAAGGTTACGAAATCAGAACTATTTACCAAAATCTACGAACTAAATTATATAAAGTAATTGTTATAGTAGATAACAAAGAAAAAACTTTTATAGAAAACGAAGAAGGTGCCTTTATAGAACAAGAATAAATGTTGCCAATTGTTTTTCCTTAGATTGCTATATGCTAATGAACAAGTACTCTCTGATATAGTTCACGTTAACAGCATCTTATAAAAAAAATGTTCAATATAGGGAAAAAAATAGCCGAAATTAATTCTAAAACAAAAAAAAGTATATTTTTGCCGCCTCATTCAGCAAACGCCGCGTTCGTCTAGCTGGCCCAGGACATCAGGTTTTCATCCTGAAGATCAGGGGTTCGAATCCCCTACGCGGTACTACTTTTAATTTGAGCGCTTTTTTTATAAAGCGCTCAAAAAGTATGTCAAAATCGGGTCAAATTTAACTCCGAATAATTTTAAGCTCCCTAAGGTTTTTCTTATCTTTTATTCTTAAAAATCTCTCTTTATTTTTAAAACTGCATATTTAAAGAGTCGATTTTTTCTCTTGTTTTAAAGTATTCAAATATCTTCTCAAATGTTTGTGTCAGCACATTGGCAATTCCTTGTGCGCCTTTGGTAGTAAAGTGTACATAATCGTTTCCTGCCCATCCTTTTTTTACCCAAGCTCGCATTGAATTGGCGCCGCCCATTACTTGATACATATTCCAAAAGGCAACGCCCGCTTTAGGAAGTTCCTCACAGAGTCTTTCTACTAAATAAGGGAGATGTTTGTAGGTTTTTAGCTCGCCATCCACAATAGAGAGCATATCGGAAGGACCAATAAACAGAATAGGAATATTGGGGGCAACACGTTTTAAATATCTTATTTGTGCAAGGATATTGGAAACGTATGCATCCACAGCTTTTTCTCCTGATAAGCCCGGCACGGCATTGCCGCCATATTGTAGAATAAACATCCCTACATCAAGCATTTGATAGGTTAAACGCATCAATGAATCTTGCATAGAGGTGAAGTGCAGCCCGCTGGCGCCACGCATCGCAATGTTATCTACAGCAACCCCGAAACCGTCATCAATGAGCACTCCATAAATATTTGAGTTGCCATTCATGGAAACGGAAAAGGAGCGTGTAGAAAAATTCAACGGAAAATCAAGCAGTTGGACTCCCAAAGAATCAGTTCGTAACTCATGTTTGGCTTGATGAACATTGTCGGTAAATTCCGTATTGAAACTGCCATTCAAATTATTGATTAGCAAAGACACTTTTGAATAGTTATCCCTTCTGTCTTCTGTATTTTTTCTGTTTGGAACACTTGCTGAGAAGAGGTTGTTTCCATTGGTTCTAAACATTTTAGCTAAAGGTCCATAATCGCACTCCTTATTTTTGTTCACTGCGCCCCAAAGCGAAAAGACAGAATAGGTACCTGAATAACTTTGATTTAGAGCGCCGTTGGGAATGGTTTGGTGAAAAGGCACCATGCCCGGACCGCCACCACCAAATTTCTGCTGGAAAAATTGCCGGATATTTGCGCTAAATCTATCCAACTCTATTTGCGAATCTCCATAATATAAAACTCTTACAACCTTGTGTTTGGCTCTTGCTGCTTCTGCTTTTATAAAGAATGAGTCGAAATAGGAAAGGTCACCGTTTGGCAGTTCAAAAGTGGATTCCATCAATTCAAATACTGCTTCTATAGATTTTACCGAATCCACTTTTTTTGTTTCATGAACCTGAACGGCAATGCTATCTGCCTTCTCCTGCACACGTTTATGTTCCCACCTTTTTAAAATATCTTCAGGATCTTCTTCTTCATCAGCGCTGTGTGTTAAGATCTCTACCAAAGAGGGAAAACGTAATGTCTTCTTAAACAGCAACATCCCATCGGAAGGAAATAAAAAAGCGATGAGCGCTAAACAAGCGATAGTAGTAACTATAAAAAGAAGGATTTTTAGTGCTTTCATCGTTCTATCTCCATTTTAAATGCTGCTCCGTTGCTATAAACGCCTGAAGTTGTCAATTTTCTATCTGTAGCATCGGTTTTCCAAATTACGAATGCTTCATTTACATTGCTATTGATAATGAAGCCGCCTTCACATTGCCATGTATTTAGCGCCACATTCTCGATGTTGGCAATAAAATATCTTTGGCAAAAATCGATATCGTGCTCAATATGAATAGGTGCCGGCACTAAATCGATATAAAAAAACTGTTTCATATTGTTGATAATTTTCATGAAATTTGCATTGCATGCTCCTTTTGTTTCCCATAAATTATGAAGATCGGAAGGAATAGAGACTAATTTTTCGCGGTAGCCTAATTTTTTCAACTCCTCATGTATTGGTTTTGAACCATACATTTTGGTAAAAAAAGTAGGGGTAAGTTTTTTTACGATCTTTTGCATGGGATAATCATAACTGTAAGGCACAATAGGATCTCCGGTGGCATGATAAGAAAGCACGGAGACCTCGTTGTTTTTTAATATGTTAAGATCAGTTACAGCGCCCCAAAGATTGGCAATAGATTTTACTTGAAAAGTGATATTGTTGTGTCTTCCAACCGATTCAATATTGCCTAAGTCTTTATTTAGAAATGACTTGTACGTAGTTTGGGGACGATTGTTATTTTGCATAAAAGCAAGATTTAACGAGGTGATCCCTCCAGCACTGGATCCTCCTACAAAAATATAGTTCGGATCAATCTTATATTTGTTTGCATGGGCAATTAGAAAGCGTACCGCTGCATGCGCATCCTGAATCGCTACATAGCCGGCACGTTCTATTGAAGATTTGGTAGGCTGAAAACCTAATCTGTAATTGATTGATGCAGTGGTATATCCCAACGATGCAAAGTAGTTGCACGCTTCAACAATAGCGGTTTGCGATTTGTCGCCCACATAAAAAGCCCCTCCATGAATCAGCAGCAATAAAGGACGGTCAATCTCTCCTGCGTTTTGTGGAACGAAAATGTCCATTTTAAGATCCAACTTTCTTGTTTTAAAAGTTGCGATAACCCCTTCAATCAAAGCTTTACCTATTTCTTCTTCAGTATTGAAATTCGACTCCCAATAGCCCTCTGCCTGTGCATAAACCACATCTTTATATTGATACGTAGTGAAAAGCGTATCCATATAGCGGGAAGGAAATTCCGTTATGACCGGCGGTTTATAAAAAATAAAACTATTTGAGAATGAAACATTTTTACCATTTAAAAAGGCGTTGGTTTTTCTTTGTTTATAAACTACCCTAAACTGCTGAGGTTTTGTAAATTCACTATTATCAATTAAATATGCTGTAGCTTTGAGAATTGATGTTGGAGTCATGGTATCCACACAAATCATATATGATTGTTGATTGATTTGCGTGTTATAATAGTTATGCTGTTTTAATGAAGGAATTTCGTAGCGTGGGCTGCAACTTTGCAACAAAAGCGCCACCACAAGCGCCCAAAAGAATTTGATATTTCTCATGATTTCCGAAATTTTATACCCTTTTGCGATTAAAAAACGTACTAATTTCGGATAGGTTGTCGGCGACAACTCGTTACTGCGTTTCCATTTTTCAATATTGTGTTGTAACTGCTCCTCCCAATTTTCTTCACTTACTTCACTTAAAGCATCTTTAATAATATCTTCTGCAATGCCTTTTTGTATCAAGTGAAATCTTATTTTGGAATATCCCCAGCCTTTGGCGTTTAATTTACTTTTTACAAAGTGGGCGGCAAAACGTTTGTCGTTCAGAAAGTCTTCTTCAATTAATTGGTTAATAATATCTTCAATTTCTTCTTCAAAAAGGATATAGCCTTTTAATTTGGCGCGAACCTCAGCAATGGAGCGGTCTTGATAAGCGCAGAATTTTCTGATTTTTGTTGTGGCGTTCATTGAATGATAAAGGACTAATAAACGTCAAGTATTTCACAGATATTGAGGAAAACCTCCTCCACTCCCTGCATTCCATCTACTTTAAGCAGCTTGTTTTGAGCGCGATAATGCGCAATAAGCGGTTTAGTTTGATTTTCATAATTTACAAAACGCTTCCGTATGATTTCGGGTGTATCGTCGGTGCGTTTCAGTAAAATTGCTCTTTTGGCGAGCCTTTCAACGGCTTCATTTTCATTTACTTTAATATAAACAGCAAGGGTTACGGGGATGACATGCGGGTAGCCGATTCCCTCCATCATTTGCGCTTGATCTAAAGTTCGCGGTACGCCATCTAAAAGGAAGCCGTGTGCATTTTTAAAAGAGGAGCAAAAGTGATAAAGCATGTCTAAGGTCAGTTCATTTGGGCAGAGATTTCCCTTGTCAATAATCCGTTTCGCCATCATGCCAATGGGGGAACCTGTGGCAATCTCTTTTCTGTAAAGTTCTCCGGTAGAGACGTGCTCCAAGTGATAACGCTTCTTCAGCAAGTGGGCTTGCGTTCCTTTTCCAGAGCCGGGTGCACCCAGCAAAACAATGTTAAAATAGTCTTGTTCTGTCATTACTAAAATTTTAAAGAAAGTCCCACCCCCTCTTGATTTGCATTCAAGTAGATGGCAGCTTGTGAGTTGAGGTCTAATAATTTACCGGCTCTATAAATTTGATTCCAGCCTCTGATGATAAAAAACAAACTGGCGGCAGCCGTAATTCCGCCCGTAATATAACAGGTTGTTCGTCCTGCATCTGTATTAACCCAAAAAACGCCTGTGAGAATAACTCCTGTGCCCACAATTGCCAAGCCGGCGCCGAGATAGGTGTTGCGCGCCGCTTTCCGCAAATAAGCCCCCGCTGTATTCTGATTGTTAAACATATCAGCGGTTACAGCATCCAACCCTTGAAATTTATACACTTCGTAAGGCGTCATATCACGTACACAACGTTTTATATCTTCCACTAAAGATTTTTTTAATGTAGTGATAGCAAACCCGTTGTCAATAACCACCGATTCTTCATCTTCGCTGATCAACTTACAGAAAAGTGTATCTTTTTTGGCATGATTATCTTCTATATTTAAAATTATATAGTCAATGCAATTTTGCGAAAAAGAATGAAAAGTTATGAATAATAAGGCGATAAATGTGAGATGTTTCATAATAATAAATTTGAATTCAATAAATCAAATATTTCGCTGCAAAGATATAAGAAGAATTTAAAAAATGTTTTTTTAAATTAAAGGTTACATCTTATTTTTTGTGCTGGGGAAATAATAGATGTTGAAGCGCTCTATTTCAGTTTACAACAGCATTATTGTTATCTGAATTATGAAAATATTTTCCACCCCCATTCCTTATATGTTGAAAATATTTTAGTTCGTTTTGGTAATCACGGGTAAACTGCTTAATTTGTTTGATTACATTTCCTTTAATGTCGTACTCAAAAATGGAGAAAGGAAAAAGGAGAAAAAGAGCAAGGAGGGTTGCTGCTTTTTTCAGCATAGTATTTTCTAATTTCTGCTTTTAAAAAAATATATTTTTGCATCATTATTATTTAAATCATAATCAGTTATGGCACATTATCTTGAT
>JGI24696J40584_12961680_pt1 | contig 34861 bp, 9 predicted proteins | sample TergutCo191P4_FD_40584 | JGI IMG/M metagenome (IMG submission 40584)
CAAAAACAATAGAAACCGAAGCTTGTGTGAATGTGGGTTACAGTTTCTATGGCGATATGCTGTATGCAACCGGTATCTACAACAAACGGGTAGCCTCTACTACCGGCACTTGCGACACTATTGTAACGCTTGATTTAACAGTTCACCAGATTGATACGACCCAACAGTCCGCTTCTATTTGCTACGGGGACAGTTTATTGTTCTACGGACAATACTTAAAACTTGCCGATACCTACTATCACACACTACAATCAACTATTACGGGCTGCGACAGTGTGATAGAATTTACCTTAACAGTAAATCCATTACTAACAAAAACTATAGCAAGAGAAACCTGTGTGAATGCGGGTTACAGTTTCTATGGCGATATGCTGTATGCAACCGGTATGTACAACAAACGGGTAGCCTCCGCTACCGGCACCTGCGACACTATTGTAACGCTTGATTTAACGGTTCACCAACTTATTACCACCTCACAGTCAGCCTCTATTTGCTTTGGGGACAGTTTATTGTTCTTCGATCAATATTTAAAAGATGCAGGCATTTACTATCAAACCTTACAATCTACTCTTACGGGCTGCGACAGTGTGATAGAGTTTACCTTAACAGTAAATCCATTACTTACAAAAACCATTGAAACCGAAACCTGTGTGAATGTGGGTTACAGTTTCTATGGCGATATGCTGTATGCAACCGGTATGTACAACAAACGGGTAGCCTCCACTACCGGCGCTTGCGATACTATTGTAACCCTTGATTTAACAGTTCACCAGATTGATACGACCCAACAGTCCGCTTCCATTTGCATTGGCGACAGTTTATTTTTCTACGGACAATATTTAAAACTTGCCGATACTTACTATCACACACTACAATCTACTATTACGGGCTGCGACAGTGTGATTGCCTTGACCTTAACGATTAAGAATTGTGAAATTACCTATATCATAACGGCAAGTTCAGGGGAAGGCGGAGCTATTACGCCGGAGGGCGAGATTAATGTTACACCTAATGCAAACCAAACTTTTACCTTTACACCTGAGTTTTGCTACGAAATAGACCGGGTTTGGATTGACGGAATCCCAGATGCTGCAGTTGCTGCAGCAGGATTCTACACGTTTGAGAATATTCTGGCGAACCACACGATATCTGTTAGTTTCAAAATTATAAACTACACGATCACGGCAACGGCTGGCGAAAATGGTACCATTAATCCCTTGGGTGACACTGCCGTAATCTGTGGCGCAAATCAAACATTTTTCTTCATCCCAGATGCAGGCTATTATATTGAAACCGTATTAATAGATAATATTGAAAATCAGATAGCTAAAGCAAACGGATTTTACATCTTTGAAAATGTTACGAAAAACCACACCATTCATGTTACCTTCACGAAGCAAAGAAAATACCATGTTAATATTGAAGTTAATAATCCTGAATATGGTTATGCAATGGGCGCCGGAGACTACCCTGCTTTCTCCACTGTCAATGTAGAATCTTTTGTAGAAGACTGTTACAGATTTGTAAATTGGACAATCAATGGAGTTGAAGTGTCAACAGAAGCGCAATACGCTTTTACTATTACATCTGATATAACTTTAGTTGCCAACTTCTATGCACTTGATTTCGACACCTATTGTTTAACACTTTGGGATAATACTTTCTTGCTCAATCTCAGGGCGTTGAGGGACAGTGGATATGTTATAACCAATTGCAAATGGTTTGAAGGGGATGAGAGCCTCTCTATTTTAAACACCATTGATGAGTTTAGCTATTCGGCAGGTACTGATGGAACTTGTTTGAAAATATCCCCCACTTACTACAAGTTTCAGGTAAATGTCAAGAATTTTGGTTGCTTGTGGTCAACAAAAAAAGTTCTTACCCATCATAATTTCTCATGTAATATTGCAAAAATGATGGTATATCCTAATCCTGTCACGCAGGGTACAGAATGCATTATTGAAGGCGTTGAGAAAGATGTTCCGATAAATGTATATAATTACTTGGGAGCTTGTGTCAGCAGTACGATTGCTGCCGACAGCGTTGTTAAACTCATGATAGATCTGCCGGTAGGTATCTATTTGATACATGCAGGTGACAAAACTGAGAAAATCATGGTAATAAGGTAGTAATTAAGCGAAAATTGCCGTTGGCTTCAGCCAACGGGTAAGAATAAAGAATTAATAATTAAGAGGGTTTTATGAAAATTATAAAAAAAATTAAAAGTTGTGTGCGCAAATTGTTGCTCATAGTGATAACATTAAGCAGTTTACAATTATATGCACAAAAAATTTCAAATGAGTTTTCAATCTATGCCGGTGGAGGTTTCTCGCGCTTTATTTATAAATCTCCTGCAAGTCCGGCATTATCGAATGGTTTTAACGGAGAAATTGGAGTGGGATTTACTGCATTTTTCAGCCAGCAATGCGGATTCCATTTTGGCGCAGGAATTAGTATGTTAAATCTTAAAGTTAATGTTGGTGATTTATATACTTTTTCTCCGAACCTGACCGACAGCAATGAGCGCATCTTTGATTTATACACCACACTTTCCGGTTATAACGAAATTCACAAAACAACCGCTTTGAGTTTTCCTGTCATGTTTCAATTTCAAACCAAAATGAAGCAGAAGTCAAGTTGGAAAAAAAGTCAAAAAGCAACTTATTATGCCATGACCGGATTAAAACTACAACTTCTGCTCCAAAGAAGTTACGATGCTCAAGTAACTTCTCTCTATAATGCTGCCTATTATCCTGAAGCCGACAATTGGGCTGCTACGCAAACCTTTGTAGGATTAGGTGATTTTTTAGGCAAAGACAGAGACGGGAAACTTAGTGTTGGCATCTTAGTGAAGTATGCATTTGAAACAGGGTTCAAGTGGCATATTGGTGAGAGACTTTGCCTGTACACCGGTGTGTATTTAGACTTGGCATTGAACGACCCTGCCAAAAAATTCAGAAAACCTGTTAGTGATTATATTTTCGTTGAGCAGTTGACGAACTTGGCTTTACTGTCGTTTTACAACAACAGCGTTTTATTTGAACCCGGCATTAAAGTGCGTTTAGCTTTTATCAGGCCCCCAAAATTTGTGCCGTGTCGCTAAAAAAACCGTAAATGTACTTGAATGGGAGCAATTTTGCGTTGAGAGAAGGGTGAATTTTGAATAATATAATGTCAGTATTGGAGAGGGCGATGAAAGTTGCCCTTTTTTTATGGTGAAAGAAAAGTGTAGAGCTTGCGAGTAACATAATAATAATTAAAAATACACTCATATCATGTAAAAAAAAATCGAAAATCGCTAAAATGGACAAATTGTTTTCTATAGTCATACTATGAGATATAATACACTAAATTGCTCGAAAAGCTATACGAAAAATAAGATAAAATAGAGTTCACATTTTCGGATAAAGTATGTAATTCCATCATTTTCAGTATATTTTTGCACCCTCAAATGAAAACGATTTTATAAATCGTAAATAGATGTAAAGAAAAAAATAGAAGCTTAAATTTATACGATATTTATGTAATACTATGAAATGAACTATGTGCATTAGATTAAAAAAACAGCGCCTGCAATGCGAAGGACTCATTTTAATTAATAACTGCAAACAGCAGGCATAAATTAGAATTTCTATATTTATTTTTGGCACACTCAGTAAAACTTTTCTGCACGGCTCGAACTCCTAATATTAGCTATAGAACAACTTACTGAACAATTTTGCGGACACACCAAAAAAAACTCAATTCACATAGATTATATTTTACCTTATAAATAAAAAACTACAAAATAATATTAACAAGTAACAATTTAAAATCTTAGAAATGTTTAAAAAGGTCACATTTTTTTTATTGCTTTCTTTGATCGTTGTGTTTTCATTTGCTCAACCCATCATTCAGGGCAAAGAACTTGGGATACCTGATCCCATCTCAAACAAGAAAAATCCTATTTTGGAAACTAAACAAAGAGCCGGCAGTGCGCTATTGGCGGTAAACGATTCGCTTTTGATGTCGAAAGGCAAGTCGTTTATTTTGATAGATGTGCTGGCGAACGATTCTACCGGAAATTGCAGCGCCGGCGCCATTGAACTCTCTATCATATCGCCACCCACAAAAGCTTTGGCGGAGATAGATACTCCTACCCAACAGATAAAATATACGCTATTGCGCGGTTCTTCAGGCAACGATTCTTTGACCTATAGTATAACGTGTGGAGGCATTCAATCTACAGCAAAGGTGTATATATTCATAGTGGATATGCCTGTTAATATAATTAGTGAAGATGCTGTTTGCTACGAAATCATGCCTGCCGATGTGGTTTTTGGCATTAGACGGAAGTTCAGCACGGAAAACGCCAAACCGGCAACGGGTTACTGTATTGACGGTTATACCTCTCCTTTGGTGGCGGACCTCAATGGCGATGGGAAGCCCGAAATTATTGCACTCGGCGTTACCGATGCATGGGAAGCATATGGTTCCGTAACTACTGCCCGATACATTAATATATACAATGGACAAACCGGCGCAAGAATGTACCGATACGATTTTGGAGCTTCTTTTTCGCAAAGTGCTGGAACAAGTTATCACCGTCCGCCTTCGCCTTTGGCAGTTGCCGACCTGAACCGTGACGGCATGGCGGAAATTGTATATGCCCGTCCCGATGGAAACCTGTTTGCCTATCAACCTGTTTTTAGTGGAAAGACCATTACCGGAATGAATACCCTATGGCAAGCTACCATAAAATATAGAATGCCTATTACCGAGAGTGGCGACCCGTTCCACGTTCCGCATCCTTACATTGTGGATTTGAACGGAGATGGTATTCCCGAAGTGATTGTATTTAACAAAGTATATAATGGACAGACCGGCGCTTTATTAATGGCATGGCAGGGGGCTGCGGCTACGCCGGTAGTTAGTTCTTATACATCAACTTCGGGCTTGAAAGACAATTCTTCTACAGCCCCTACTACGCAAGCAAATGCCAATGCTGTAAAAACAGTTGCCATGACAGGACGAAGACCTGTGACTAAAGCAGGGTATGGTGATCCATATCTGACTGTTCCTGCCATTTGGGATATAGATGGCGACGGCATTCAGGAAATTATTACCGGCAACCGCATTCACAAAATAAAGATCAACAGCCTTACCGACCACACCCAAAATACCTATACCACCATAGAAGGACCTGTATCGATTACATTGACGGAAAATACAGACGGTACTAAAACAACGCATTATCTCAGCGATGGATTCACCCGCATAGCCGATATTGACGGTGACGGATACCTTGACATTGTTGTAGTTACTCCATGCAACGATGCAAGTTTAGATACAAAAATATTAGTCTATGTGTGGGATCCCCGCTTTCCATTACAAGTAAAAGCGGCTCTCACCTATTATTCAGATGGTGCAAACGGAAATTACAGTATTCCTTTTATCGGAGATATAAACGGAAAAAACGACGGATGGGATGGTGTTGCCTATACCAAAAAGTTGCCTGAAATATGCATTCTTGCCGGTGCTACCTTTATTAATCGTACAAGTGTTGCTTCAGGTGAAAACTCTCGTACGGGGATTAAATATCATTCATTGTCTGATGAGGTGCTACGGGCGGGCGCCAACAACACTATAACCCCCACTAACTTAACCCCGGGTTGGAACAACAACAATACAACAAGCAATGCCCGACGGTTTAACCGTAATTACAACGCAACTTCGTTGGCAGGGCATGTTATTGCTTTAACCTACGATGCGACAGCAACGGAGATAGAAGACCGCTTAAAATTAAGTTGGGCGATGGAACATCTCGACAGATCACACTCAACAGGGATTACACTTTTCGATTTCGACAACAATGGAACAAAAGATATATGTTATAAAGATGAAACGGCATTGCGGGTAATTTCGCCTGCAAAAGGCAATAACGGAGCAGGCATTGATTATGTTTCAAATAGCGAAACGCCCGCTACGCCGGGAACAAGCGTCATGTTTGAAACACCGAACATAAACAATCATCCGGACGCCGTTTATGGAGGTACAGGCTTTGAATTTCCTGTGATTGCCGATGTAAACTTAGACGGTAGCGCCGATATTATTGTTACTCGAAGCGCTAATCATCAAGTTGTAAATGCAACATCCGGTTATATTATGGTATTTGAATATAATGGACCCAAATGGGCGCCTTGTCCTCCCGTATGGAATCAAACTTTATACAATCCTTTGCAGATTAACGAAGATTTAACTGTTCCCTTAATACCTCAGAATTTACTAACGCCTTTTAGGGACGGATGGGGGAATACCATTACCCCTTACAACGGGGCATGGATACAGCAACCTATTGTGAAATACGGAGAAGATTATGTGCCTGTGGTGAGAAAACCAGATGCCGTATTGAGAAATATGGAAGTGAAAGTATTAAATACTACTTCTACTAAGGTAACCCTTACCATTCGCAACATTGGCGAAGCCACCATAGCCTCTTCAGCGCCCATTGCATTCTATAACGGAGGACCCACCGGAAAATCTTTAGAAACCAGTACCCCCATAGAAGTACAGGAGGTGGGGGTGGATATTTTCAAGAACGAAATGGAGACCCTTGACTATACCATAACGGGCAATTTTAACAACTGCCTGATTTGGGCGCGTATCATGGACGATCATATCTCCTTCCCCTCGCTGGGTGAGGACGATTGCGATACCACCAACAATGCCCTGTCGGGAATAGACTGCCCCTATTTGCTGGTGAAAATAGATGCTCCCAACACCGTTATTTGTGGAAAAGAAGGGAGTAGAACCCTCTCCGTTAAGGGAAAAACCGGATTTAACGGATACCACTACACACCTGTTTTTCATTGGTATAAAAACGATATTCTTATTCCTAATGCTATGGACTCTATACTGCAAGTTACCGCTTCGGGAGAATATTACTGTCGTGTAAAAGACAGTTTATGTTTAGGACAAACACAGGCGGTAACTATTACGATAGACACCAATTGTTATAGAATAAGCTATAAAGCCAATTCTCCCATTATTGTACCCGATATAGTGGAAGAAACCTATAGTCACTATGTTATAATCAACCTGCCGCCCACTTTTACCTATATTTCGGGATGGTTTTTTAAAGGTTGGAATACCAGCAGCGACGGCGCTGGAACCGACTATCAGCCGGGGCAGGTTATTAATGTAACAAAAAATATGACTCTTTATGCCCAGTGGCAACTGTCTAATTTTGAAATTTGGAACTGGGAAGATTTGAGTAAGGTAATAGCAAAACAGGAAGCAGGTTGGAATACTTTCATAGTAAAACAAAACTTGGGCAAGCCCAACCGGACAGACACCTACGGCATTGGCGACAACATGAGTCCTGAACAACAATTGACACATGCCGGCGACAAACGATTCGGCTGGTATGGTTACGAAGGCTTTGTAGGCGCTGCAGGCAACATTGACACCACAACAGCCTACGCCTCTGTGAATGTTTCATTGCGAAACAACAATGCCAAAACAGGCTACGAATCAACTGCCCTGCGTTCTTTCAACCCCAACTGTGGTTGGGAACAAAATGGGGGATGGATACCTGTGGGAAATAATTCCCATCCTTTTAAAAGTATATTTAACGGACAAAGATTTACCATTTACGGGTTGTGGATTAACCGTCCTTTAATCCCCGGGCAGGGTTTGTTTGGCACTGTATCAACTATAGACAGTGTGGGTAATCTAAGTCTTGTATTGGATACAATAGGCATTTATGGAGCGGCTCCAACGGGCGGCTTTGTTGCGAACGCTGATACTGCAAAATTTGTAAATTGCTCCGTAACAGGTACGGTGATGAGCGCTACGGGCGCCGGCGGTTTTGTAGGAATTTCCAGGCTTACCACCTTTTTAAACTGCTATAGCGCCGGCAAAGTAAAGAGTGTGGCAGAGCAACTTGGCAACTACGGCGGTTTTGCAGGATCAGTTACAGGAAAGAGTACGTTATTTAGTCGTGCTTATAGCATTTCTGCTGTGGATGGTGGCGAATATAGCGGTGGCTTTGTTGGATTTGATGGAGGAAACGTAAGTGTTTATGAGGATTGTTATGCAGCCGGAGCTGTGAAGGGTACCCGCCTTAGCGGTGGATTTATTGGAGATATGGGAGCCTCCCCTGTAATGTTTTCGTATTGCTATTTCGATAAATGGACAACAGGAAAAAACGATGCAGTGGGGCAACAGGGAGCAACAACGCCTATTACTGCCCTAACCACGCGCCAAATGACAGAGCTTAATTCTATTGACTTTATCTTTCCTGCAGTTGATGTAACAGAACGCAGCAATTTAACAACGCTCTCTGACAGGAAACCTTGGGCTATTATTGATAAAGTAACCTATCCATACTTCTATTGGCAAGACAAAAGCGTTTCTTTTTCACGAAATTATAATATAGATACTATTTATGAAAATCGTAGAGCGCTTGATATCACAAAACCTCTCAAAATTTACAGCGATTTTGAAATTTGCGATCATGTAACAACAAAAACAGTACAAACAAAAGCTCGCGATGCATTCCAGACTATTTACCCCAATAGTAACAATGCTGAAAAAGAGGTAGTGGTATATTATCCAATGCCACAATACATAGTTATTTGGGGCATTTCAAAAGATCACATTGTTAAGCCCCATGTGATTGAATTAAAGGGACTGGAATGCGCCACCGTGCGCGGAACGGTTTTCCCGTTTACCTACAATCCGGAAGATCCGGAGCTATCTAAACGCTTCCCTATTGTAGCCAAATTATACGATGCCTCCTTTTTATTGCAAAAACCAAAAGTAGTGTTGGCAGCGCAACCACTCTACTTAGATACCGCAATCTTTTATGATGGTACTATATTTATTCCAAATACACCAAAATATCCGGGCTATATAGGAAGAACAGATAATCCGGGGGTACCTATTAGATGGACTGAACTGGGAGATATACAAAGACCTGTCAATAACACCCCTTTGTTAGAGGGTGAAAAACCCGAAACAAGCATAGGCTTATTTCAACTTAAAGACATAAAAAAAGGAACCTATCTTTTGGTATTGACAAAAAGCGGACATGTTGCTCGCTTTGCAAAGGTAGAAGTAAATCAAGAAAATGTAAAAGACATATTGGTAGGACATAGAGAATTGATTATGGGAGACCTCAATGGAGACTTGAAGATAGACGGTGAAGATATTAGAATTGTGCTTACAAAACTTGCACAGTATGGAGATCAATTCTATGATCCAAGGTTTGACCTGGATGGCGATTTGCGGGTAAGTCTTTGGGAGATATCCATCATCAAAGCTTACTTCCAATTTCATGCAAAACTCTATGACGATACGAAGCTATGCTTTCCTGGGGATTAGTAAAAGAAAGAAATTATATATAAACTCAATTAACAATTTAAATTTTATTATGAAAAAGAAAACTCTACGAACATTGAATGAAAAAGCTATTTGGGCACTGTTAGTGTTTCTAATTTCTTGTTTTCCAGTCTTCTTACAGGCGCAGCCTTACGTTTCGGGAAGCAAAGAGATTGCAACGGAAGATACCCGTTTTGCAGTATCTATTTATGAAACAGATTCAACTGTTTTGATGACAGTTAACGCGGTGGGACCTTTGTTTACCTACTTCATTAACTTTCCTATTTTTTACGATTCTACACGATTAGTGTTGTGTACGAAAAATCTAAATGAACTAAGAGCGCCAGGACGTTATGATGAGTCGGCAGTTTTTAACTCTCAATTGCTTAGTAATGGGTGGCATGGCTACGGATTGCTCATGACAAAAGGGGTCAGCGTTATTTCAACTAATGTTTCAGGACACACTGCCATGAATGCGATTTGGTATGATTTTGCAGAAACTGATCTTAGTAAAAACTACACCTTGGATTTACCAGCAGGGCAAGTGATAACACTTTGGGAAGCTACTTTTAAGAAAAACACGAAAGGAAGAAAACTGGAACAACAGGACTTTGGTATTGGTGTTAAAACCGGATCTCCCGGTGTTAAATATTACCTCCCTCAATTTGGATACGGCGGTTATTACGTTTATTATAGAAGTTACCCCGGTTCGCAAATCAATAAAGACCTTGCTCCTCAGCTGTTTATGTTCCGTTCAGGTTCATCTGCTAAAACGCTAAGCGCCACTAATGTGCTTACTACGTCTGCCACACTTAACGGTAGCTTTTTAGCCGGCGCTTTACATTTGCCTCCCTCAAACAATGTGCTTGACACAACAGGTTCTGACCGTACCGGTACAGGAAGATTGCGCCAGGACTCTGTAAAACAATTCGGATTCTTTTACACTTTAGCTTCTGCTAATATTAACATCACGACTTCTAATTTTGCTGATTCTTTAACCATTGGAAATGTTAATTATGCTTTTCCATCGGCTACTGAAATTGCCAACAAGCAATTTGAACGCGCAGGATATACTTTTTATATAGCTATCAATAACAATACAAGCGAAACAAATACGCTTTCTTATAATCAAGACCTCATAGGCTTACTCCCCAACCAGAAATATTATGCGTGGTCTTTTATTCATTATCTTTTTGAAACATCAAACATCTATAAAGCTGTAGGAAACAGAATAGATTTTACAACTTCAGATTGTGTTCCTCTCAATATTGCAAGCGCATATACGGTGGAAGAACCTTCTTGTATGGGTTCGGACGGCAAAATACAAATGTACGTAACCGGCGGAAGTGGTTTCTATGCATTTAGTGTAAACGGCGGAGCGTTTAAAAGATACCCCAACGATTTGATTACTGACTTGGAATCAGGAACATTCACTATTTCCGTAAAGGATACCATACAACCTTCTTGTGACTCCACCAGCATTTTTGGTGTTGTGTTACACTCCAAAAACTCTGATATGGTAGTATCGCTAACAGCAACAGATGCCAGCAAGTGTGATGAAAAAGATGGAGTTTTGAATGTTTCTGTATCTGGAGGGGTATTCCCTTATCACTATAAACTTAACAACAGCGATTGGGAGCTTCTTAATTTTAATGAAATTACGGATCAATATCCGGGAACTTATGTATTATCCGTAAGTGATGGCGCCGGATGTGTTGCCTCCAGTGCCGAAGTGCGCATTAATGGACGTAACTCAACGTTGGCGCTCACCTTCAGCGATCAGGAAAATACGGAGTGTAAAAAAGCGGAAGGTGCAATTACCTTTAATGTAAACACTAAATCCACCTCTTTTACTTATCAAGTGGATGGTTATTTAGCCGTAGAATCTGATGAAACCGCCATTGAGTTGACCGATTTAACTGCAGGTGTTCATACACTGCGTATTACCGATGATTGTGACCAGATAGATACCACCTTTATCATTTCTAATGGAACAGGGGCGTTGGCATTTACAGCATCTGTTGTAAATGAAATTTTTTCTTGTACGGATAATTCGGTAAAAGGAAGTATCACCTTGACGGTTACAGATGGCGAGGCTCCATACGCTTACCGTTATGATAATTCGGGATGGCACACATTCAGTACGAACATGGTTATCATTAAAAATTTAGATTATGGAACTTATTACGTAGAAGTTAAAGACAATAAAGATTGTGAGTATGCTATACAGGGTATTACTATTTCTCGCGAAACGGCAGAACCTGTTAGTGTAAATACCATCCTTGCAACTGTTGATCCGGATTGCAATGACAATAATGGTAAAATCCAAATCTACGCCACCGGTGGTAGCGGTTCATACCTCTACAAAGTGAATAATGCTACAACATTTCAATCATATCCCGGCGGATTAATTACTGGTTTAGCGGCTGGTACGCATACCGTTACAGTAATTGACTCTGTATATAATACTTGCGATACGGTTACTATGAGCAACATTGTATTAAACAACAAAAATACAGACATGTTGGTAACAGTAACTGCTCAGGATGCTGAGGATTGTTCAACCAACCCCACCGGTGCATTGAAACTTAATATTAGCGGCGGTATTGCTCCTTATCAATATTCATTAGATCATGGTTCTTCATGGCATGCTGTAACCGGAGACATTCCCGTAGCAACAGGCATTTATGTGGTAAATATTAAAGATGCCACAACTTGTGTGGCAACCAGCAGCGAAGTGCTCGTAAATGCAGCCACCTCTACTTTAGAAGTAACTTTAAAGGAAGATGAAAATACGGTTTGCGGATCAAGTACCGGTTATATTAAACTTTATGTAACGGGTACAAGCAATTACACTTATCAATTGGATGGTTTTGAAGCCGTAACCACAGGATTGTCGGACGTTGTATTGTCTGGATTGAGCGCAGGCGTTCACACCTTAATTATTTCAGATCTCTGCAAACGAATTGATACTACATTTATTATTAAAAACGGCGCTAACGAGTTAGCATTTACAGCTACTCCCAAAAATGAAATCATAGCTTGTAATGAAACCATAGGCGGACAAATCATCCTCAATGTAACCCCGCAAGGCAACTATAAATACCGTTATGCAGGTCCTCAAGACTGGATCTATTTCCCCGCAGGTGCAACAAAAGACACCATCAAAGGTTTACCTTATGGAACTTACAGTGTTGAAGTGAGAAATGTTGAAAGCGAGTGCGCTTACGAAATAAAAGGAATTACTATATCCCGCGAAATTGCTGATCCGATGGGTGTTACCGGCATCTTTGCAGCTAATGACCCCGATTGCAATAAAAACAACGGTACTATTCAAGTAACGGCTACCGGCGGTAGTGGGGTATATTTATTCGGCGTTAACAACGAAACTCCTAAATTCTATCAAGATGGATTAATTACAGGCTTAACGGCAGGTACTTACAACATCACAGTAAAAGACTCTATCTTCACTACTTGCGATGATGTAACGATCCATAACGTGGTATTGTATAACAAAAGCACCGATTTGATGGTAACCGTAGCGGCAAGTAATGCCACAAACTGTACGGCATCAGATGGAATTTTACATTTATCTGTAAGCGGTGGTTCATCTCCGTATGAATATCTATTAAATGATGAAACAACGTGGAAACCGTTAGTAAGCGATGTTACAGGTTTAAAAGCCGGTATCTATATAGTAACTGTAAAAGACGCTGACGGTTGTATCACCACCGGCGGCGAAGTAACCATTAACTCAAAAGCACACAATCTATTTGTAACATTCAGCGCCGAACAGCCAGTGATTTGTGGAACAAGCGCAGGCGCCATTACCTTCAGTGTAAACGATGCCACGGCATTTACCTACCAATTGGATGGATACGCAGCCGAAACTGCAACTGCAAGTCCTGTTACCTTAGGCAATTTAAGTGCAGGAACACACACTTTGCGTATTGATGCCGGTTGTAGTATGATGGATACCACATTCACCATTTCTAACGGCACTGGCGGCTTAGCAGCTACTGCAACCGCTAAAAACGAGATTATCACTTGTGGAAACACATCGCTAAAAGGTAGCATTACCTTGACGGTAACATCGGGAACCCCCAATTATAAATATCGTTATGACGGTGTCAACCAATGGCTGGCATTCCCAACAGCAACACCAACCGAAGTTACTATTCCGAATTTAAGCTACGGAACTTACCATGTGGAGTTTATGGATGAAAATAGTTGTACTTACCAAATTACGGGTATCACCATTTCTCGCGAAGTTTCCGAACATATTCAAGTGGGTACCATCTTTGCAACTACCGAACCCGATTGTGGTCAAAGCAATGGTGTTATTCAAGTTTATGCTACCGGTGGTAGTGGTTCATACCTCTACAAAGTAAACAATGATACGCAATATAGATCTTATCCGGGCGGATTGATCACCGGTTTGGCGGCAGGTACACATTTCGTTGCAGTAAAAGACTCTGTATATCACTCTTGTGATACGGTAACCATTCATGACATTGTATTAAACAGCAAAAGTTCGGATATAGTAGTAACCGTAACCGCTACGGATGCAGATCATTGTGGCGCTGAAGGTATGATACACGTAACAGTTACCGGTGGTATTGCACCTTACCAATATGCGCTCAACAATGGTACATGGGCTAATTTAACCGGCGACATCAACGCTTTGGTTGGCGTATATGAAATTGACATAAGAGACGTGAACAAATGTGTTGCAGCAGGCGGCGAAGTGCGCGTCAACGCAAAAACTTCTGGTTTGGCAGTAACTTTCAAAGATAACAAAGACGCCGTTTGCGGTTCCAGCGCCGGCGCCATTACTTTCAATGTTACGGGTTCAACTTCCTATACCTATCAATTGGATGGTTTTGAAGCAGTAACCACTACCGCTCCAGAAGTAGTATTATCGGGATTAAATGCTGGCGTTCATACTTTAATCATTACTGATGCTTGTAAACAAATAGATACAATATTCCCGATCTCTAATGGTGTGAATGCGTTGGCATTTACTGTAGTTACCGCAGATCAACTTGTGGCTTGTGAAGGTACCACTCTCAATGGACAAATTATCTTGAATGTTACCCCACAAGGAAACAAATACAAATACCGTTACCAAGGCGCCAACGATTGGCACTATTTCCCTGCAGGCGCTTCAACCGACACTATTAAAGGTTTAAGCTACGGAACATACAATGTAGAAGTGAGAAATGTGGAAACCAATTGTGCTTATGAAATAAAAGGCATTTCCATACTCCGCAAAATTGCAGAACCGCTTCACGTAGGAGCCATTTATGCTCAAACGGACCCCACTTGCGGTGAAAACGACGGTACTATTAAAGTGATGGCAAACGGTGGTAGCGGATCATATCTCTACAAAGTAAACGATAAACCTTTTGCTTCTTATTCGGGCGGACTTATTGGAGGATTAGGCGCAGGAACTTATACCATTACTGTGATAGACTCTGTCTTTAACCTTTGCGATACCGTTACAATTAGAAACGTGATCTTAAATAATGCAAATTCGGATTTGGTAATAAAAGTAACCCCGAAACATGCTACTGACTGTTTCATCCCCGATGGCGCTTTAAACATCGCCGTAACAGGTGGAAGCGGTAAATATACTTACCAATTGAATGGCATAGATGTTGTGGTAACCGACGGTAAAATTGAAAACAAACCTGCTGGAACCTACGTCGTAAATGTAATAGATACCGAAACGAAATGTTTAGCTACCAGTGGCGAAGTTTACATTAACTCTAAAGCAGACAATCTATTTGTAACCTTCACCAATAAAGTAAATGCTATTTGCGGGGTAAGTGCAGGTGCTATTACCTTTACGGCAAACAACGCTACTTCCATGACTTACCAATTGGATGGCTATGCAGCAGTAACTGTTACAGGCAACAGTGCAGTATTGGGCGGATTAAATGCAGGGGTACACAGTTTACACGTGTTCGCAGGCTGCAGCCACATCGACACTACCTTCATCATTGGCTATGAAAGTGGGTATATGGTTGAAACTAAGGTTCAAAACGAGATTTTACCATGTAATAGAATATTGGCGCCCGGCTATATCATCTTGAAAGCTACTGCCGGTCAAACCGATTACCAATACCGTATTGCCGGTGGCGCTTGGAAATCATTTAAATCAGGCGCATCTATAGATACCATTCCTAATTTGAGTCAGGGAACTTATTATATTGAGGTGAAGGATGCTAACGATTGTATGTACGGATTAGCAGGCGTTATCATAGGACGCGATGTAGATTACGGTAAAGAGGTATTACCGCCAACCGCTACTTCTCCGCAAACTTTCTGTAAGGGCGCTACCGTAAGCAACCTGCAAACTATTGAATCGAATGTCAAATGGTATTTAACTATTGATAGCGAAATAGCATTACTTCCAACAGCAGCATTAATTTCAGATACGATTTACTATGCTGCACAAACATTAGGCGCTTGTGAAGCTTCTGTACGCACTGCCGTAAAAGTATTCATTGACAACGACCTTGATTTGGATTCTCTTGTAATTGTGTCTCCGCAACAATTCTGTGGTATTTCAGGTTCTCAAACCATTGCCCAAATTGCAACAGACGGAAATACGAACATTAACTGGTTTAACCAGGCAGGTACCCTGCTCACTCCCAATACGCCTATTGAACATGATGTAACTTATTATGCAGCGCTCTCTGCCGGAAATTGTGCGCTTTCACCAAAAACACCGGTGAAAATCCTTTACGGGACAGAGGCTCCTGAACAGCTTGTTCTTAACACCCCGCAAGCGTTCTGCGACGGCGCTACCATTGCCAACATTGCTGTACCTCACAACCAAATTGTATGGTACGCTACAGCAACAGGTGGCACACCGCTTTCTGCAACCTACAGATTGCAAGAAAATGTAACTTATTATGCTGCACATAAGGCAGGTACTTGCGAAAGTGCGACCCGTACCGGCGTAAAAATTGTGTTTGAAGCTGCGAAAGCGCCTGAACTCCCTGCAGTTCAAGGAATTTGTGGAAATGCTACAATTGCTGACCTTACAGTTACCGGATTTGGGATTGTGTGGTATGCTACCAAAGATGGTAACACCCCGATGCTGTTAACAGACTCTATCAAGGTGGGTCAAACCTATTGGGCTGCACAATCATCGCTCCTTTGCGAAGGTCTTAGAACCAGCGTAAGAATCACTGACTCTTGCTATACGGTGTATGGAACGGTATTCCCGTTTGTGGATAACAATGAAAATAAGTTCACTATCCATGCTAAATTATTTGAAGTACCTCCAATGGGCAGCTACCCGATTGAGACAATATTGGCAAGCCAACCGCTCTATACCACTACTGTGACGAAACATGATGGTAAACTATACTTGGAAACGACTCCGAAAGATCCGGGTACCATGGGGGTAGCCTTCAATCCGGGATTGCCGATCAATTGGTCTGAAATTAAGCCTCAATTGATAGCGCCAACTGGTGACTATGAAAAACTGGCTAAAGGAGAGAATCCCAATAAACGAATTGGTTTCTACACATTTAAAAATGTAAAAGATGGTGATTATGTATTGGAAATTTCTCGCGACGGATACCTTGTTCGTTGGGGCTTGGTTACTATTAATAAACATAAAATGACTTTGGGTCATAGAGAAATTCTCAGTGGTAATGTAACTTTAGGAGACTTCATGATCAGAAATGATGATAATCAAGAATTACAAATAAACTATGCAGATGATACTGAGCCAAGATATAAATGGAAATATGACTTGAATGGTGATGGAATCATTAATGCTGTGGATCGTGCTATTTTATTATTCAACCTTGATGCATTCATAAGTATCTATAAAGAAACATACGATTGGGCAATAGAGTATGATAAATAGAAATTCTAATACAATAAATACGAATAAGATGAAAACTATCGAAAAAAAATATTGGAAAATAATGCCAATAAGTCATATTGGCTTATTCATAGTAGCGGTATTTATTTCGGTTGTGCCTTTTACCCTAAAGGCGCAATCGGAAAAATACTACTCTTCGGATTATGTACTGGTGGGGACTTCAGATTCGCGGTTCTTTATTACCCTTAATGATACTGATGAATATTTGGAGCTTCAGGTAAGCTTCATAGGGGAGATGTCGGCAAGAGCCATGTTCTTTGATTTTCTTTACAATCCGGCAACCCTCATATTAACCAATAAAGATTTAACTTTTGAAGCTCCTGATGCTACAATAAATACCTTCCCTGAGCAGATTGTGTATAAATCCGCCATCTTCGAGGCTAAATATCCGGGTTATACTACAAGATCTCGGCGGCATAGAGCGGTTTTTGAAGGAAGTGCGGCGCACATGAAATATTTCGTTACGGAAGTAGAAGATGGCAACCCTTATGCAAACCTTTTATATCTGGCGCCTGGTGAAGCCCTACACGCATTTAGCATCTACCTGAAGAAAAGAAACCCCGGTGTGCCTATTCAACAATCTGATTTTGGCTATTTTGCGCAATCTCCCAATTCAAACGGTGATGCACTGCAAACTTCCTTATGGTTAAACAGCGCTTTTTCCATTGCATTTGCAGCTATGTCTCCTTTAGATTTCCATATTGTTAAGCCTAATTTCTATTCATTCAGGTCTCCATCTTCTGTGATTGCCGGAGAACCTGTTTTAACAGATACAAAAGCTACAATCAACGCAACGCTTACGAGAGGAAACTTGAAACCTTCTCATGAAATACTCGTAAGTTCATATAGAGAAGCGGCAAATTATGGCAGGTTAGATTGGGACAGCATCACCCATTATGGTTTTTTATACTCTAACGTGAATGCTACCATACAAGTGAAAGGATTCTCCAACAAGTTGAATATTGATGGTGTCGATTATAATTTCCCTGATGCAGGAGAATTGGCTGCAGGAAAGTTTGTGCGTAATGGCAAAACTTTTTTTATTTCAATGTATAATAACAATCTTCCAGACCAATCTATCTCTTTTGACCAAGAGATTAACTTAGCTCAAAATAAAAACTATTATGCGTGGCCTTTTTTTCGCTTTACTTATGAAACATCAAACTCATTTTTAACTGTGGGAAATAAGGTTATGTTCAACACTGTTGAAGTGCTCGAATGTACGTTTATGGAAGATCAAACCGTTGATGAAGATGATCCAAAGGCTGGATATTACACGCATACCGGTTCCGAATGGGATGCCATTCAAACGCAAGGAATTATAGTAGTTGATGCTTACTATCAGATTATGATCTCAGGCACACTCTACACAGGTACTACGCTACATGGTTTTCAGTTTCCGTTGGGGAACACCACTGTGAAATGGTTTGGCGAGGACGATCATGGAAATATTGACTCCTGCGAATTTATGGTAACGGTGAATGATGTGCTTTGCCCAGAAACAATTGATTTTGAAGGTGGACCTTACAAAGTTATCCCGCTTGCAGGCTTGTGTTGGACAACCAACATGGCTACCCGAAACTATGCCAATGGGATTTCCATCCCGTTTGCAAGAGCTTACAATTGCAAAATATGTCCTGATTCTACTCAAAACGCTACTATCTTTGGCTTACTTTATACATGGTATTCCGCTGTGGGCGTCCCCGAAGGTTCTACAGAACTGCCTGTAACAAATTCAGACGGATTTGTTCAGGGAATTTGTCCTGATGGCTGGCACGTGCCCACTCACAATGAGTTGAAAATGCTCAACCAAGTTCCTGTGGAAGACTTAAAAAGTATTGATTACTGGCTTATTCCCGGAGGAACCAATGCCACCGGATTTGATGCACGTCCCGCTGGTAAGTACAGCAAAACTAAGAATAGATTTGAAGAACTTTATGCCTTTGCCGGTTATTGGTCGGCTAACATTAAATCAGATTTATTAGCGCACTACTATTCCATCGCCTACTATTGTAATTTGACGGAATTGAGTAATATTAGAAAATCCGACGGATTGAATGTAAGGTGTGTATGGGATTACTAATTCGTGGATATCTACGGCTATTAAAAAAGGGCGATTTTCATCGCCCTTTTTTTGTCTTATATTTTGGGTCAAGCAGTGTTGCAGCTTGGAAATTGTTAAATCATGTATAGACAATATTCTTAAAAATAGTGTAAAATTACACACCAAATACGCCTTTATTGAGCTTGTTAATTTAATCTATCTACTAAAATAGATCACTTTTTTTCTGTAAATTAGGAATAAGATACCTTTGCTGCATAGCTATTAATTTGGCACGAAAAACACAATACAATAAAGAAAATATTTCCTAACATCGTGTGTAATTCAATCATTTTCAGTATATTTTTGCATATCTGTAAGAAAGCGATTTTACGTATCGCTAATTGATGGAAAATGAACTTGAGAGCTAAAACTTAAACAATATCTATGTAATATTACAGTATGAATTATGAGCATTAGAATAAAAAAACAGCGTTTTAAAAGAGCAGAACTCTTTTTAATTGATGAACACAAACAGCAGGCGCTAATTATGGCTTTTCATTTTATTTTTGGCAAACTTAGCATGTCTTTTCTTCTTTGCGTCATGGCATTCTCGCTTTTTGCGCAGAGTACACTGCAAACCAATATTTCAAACACACCTGAAAAAGGTACGATTAAGATTGATGGGATCGACTGGTATGTTTTAAAGCACACTACACTGAATAGTGTAAAATATTCCATGCTTGTATCAAAAAACCGCCTGCAGAGTCATGTAATATTCAATTCCAGCGGCAATCAAGACTATCGGCAATCAAATCTGCGCAATCTCTTAGAATCGATTTATATCACTAATTTACCTTCTTTGCGTTCTATTGCCGTAGTGCCTTCTTTAAAATTAGATCAATACACAAGTAAGCTGGTTTTTTCAGAGCCAACGGCTGAGATGGCAGGGAGCAAAACGAAAGATATTTTCTTTGCTCCGAGTTACGCGGATGTTTACGCATGGAACGGCAACAAAGAAAGCCCGCTTGTTACACAATTACAGAATTATTATCTGAGATGGTGGACTCGTACGGGAAATGCCGATATTCAATATTATGTGTGGGAAGTTTTAGTTCAATCAGGTACTATGGCAGGTACAGCACATGCGCAAGGCACAGGCGATGTGGGCGCAGTGGGCGCCCTTTGGGTAAGGGTTACGCCGCTTACCTATTCAATCAGCGGAACAGTGAGTGGATTGTCCAATAATGGGAACATCGCGGTGTATTATACGGTGAATGGCGCTGCGCAGCAAAGTACGCCAACCAATACCGACGGCGTTTATACAATATCCGGAATTCCCAGCGGTGCGAATGTTGTCATTACTGCGTCTTCGCAACCCGATTATACCTCCAGCGTATCTTCTTTGCCCTCTACCTCCAACGTAACAGCAAATCTCACCGGAAAAGATATACTATATTGTTCCGTGGTATCTATGCCTGCAACCGCTATTTGTGTGGGCGAAATCATTCAATTATCGCCCTCATCAGGAGGCGCTTGGATAAGCAATAACAATTCGGTGGCATCAGTTACCGGCACGGGGTCTGCAAAAGGGTTAAGCGCCGGTACTACTGATTTCACCTTTACCAGTACTTCGGGAAAGTGCATTGTTTCCACCTCTACATTAACGGTTCGTGCATTGCCTACGTTAACTTCTAGTACTTCAAAATCAATTTGCTCCAATTCATCGGTAAATTATACTGCTACGGGCGCCACGCCACACTCCTCTGTTAGTTGGACGCGCACTCTGCCCAACTATATTACGTCGTCGTTGACATCTAACAGCGGACAGAATGCAACTATTGACGAAATTTTAACCAATAGCTCCAGCAATCCGATTAATGTAATATATACCTTTATTTTGACGGCAAATGGATGTAGCAAAACAGAAAATGTGACTATTACGGTAAATCCATCATTAACATTAAGTTCAGTTACTTCAAAATCAATTTGTTCAGGATCATCAGTGGGCTATACTGCCACGAGTGCTACACCAGGCGCCGCTTTTAGTTGGAAACGTGCAGCAGTGATCACTGGCATTACATCGTCGGCACCATCAAACAGCGGTTCAAACGCCAACATCACGGAAGAGTTAACCAACAGCACCAACACTCCCATAAATGTAACGTATGAATTTACTCTGACGGCAAACGGCTGTACAAGCACACAAAATGTAACAGTAACAGTAAACCCAAAGCCCACGCTGAATTCTCCCACAAACTCCATGACCATCACCACCGGAGATCATTTTGTTTATACAGCCACATCTGCTGTAGCGAACACCACTTTTCAATGGTCGCGTGCGGCTGTAGCGGGCATCTCGCAATCCTCCACAGGCATTATTGACGGCTCATACATCAACGAACTGTTGACCAACACTACCGGCAATTCCGTAAATGTAACGTATGAGATTATCCTGACGGCAAATGGATGTTCTAATACACAATACTTTACTGTAAAGGTGGATATAAAACCCACGTTGAGTTCAACGTTAACAAAAACAATCTGTTCCGGCGACTCGGTAAATTATACTGCCACCAGCACCACTTCGGGTGTAGGATATAGCTGGACACGTGATGCGGTATCAGGCATTACCCCATCAACCAGCAGTGGAAACAACCCTCAAATTACCGAAAAGTTGATAAATAATACGCTTAATCCAATAGATGTTATTTATGTGTTTACTTTGTCAGCAGGCAGCGGCAGCGCCAATACGCAAAACGTAACCGTTACGGTGAAGCCAACGCCGGCTTTAGGTTTTCCTGTTACGAAAACAACATGTTCCGGTTCGGCTATTAATTTCACCGTCAACAGCACTCTTCCGAACACTTCTTTTATTTGGACTCGCCCGAAAGTAACTGGTATTATGCCCGAAACAGGCAGTGGCACAAGTTCATTCATCAATGAAATTTTGACAAACTCTACTTCAGCGCCCTTAAATGTAGATTATCTCATGACTTTGAGTGCAAATGGCTGTAGTAGCACAGGCAATATAATTGTTACCGTTACAGTAGATCAGGCGCCTACATTGAGTTCCAAGAGATTAGATTCAATCTGTTCCGGAAATCCGGTGAACTATGTTGCCACGAGCCATGTGCCGCTAACCACTTTTAACTGGAGCCGGAATCCCGTAGCAGGCATCATTGGAACAACTCCTGCAGGCGCGGACGATATTACAGAAGTGTTAACCAACACCACCACTGCACCCATTGATGTTATCTATGAGATTGTTATGCAAACCCCCAACTGTGTGAACACGCAGGATGTAACGATAAAGGTGAAACCAACTCCAGTTTTAACTTCAGTAACCTCAAAAAGCATTTGTAACGGAGCGCCGGTAGATTATCATGCCACAAGCAACATTGCCGGTACCACTTTCACTTGGAGCCGCGCTGCTGTATCGGGAATTTCAGAGCCTGCCGGTAGTGGTATGAACGGTAATATCAACGAAATTTTGACCAATACGACCAACAATCCCGTCATGGTAATCTACAGTATTGTCATGAATGCTAACGGTTGTACACATACCCAAAACCTAACGGTAACGGTGAACAACACGTTGTTGTTAAACTCAGTTACTTCAGATTCTGTATGTTCGGGAATCTCGGTGGGCTATACTGCTACAAGCGCTACTCCAAATGTTACGTTCTGTTGGGATCGTGAAGAAACGCCGGGCATTTTGGAAGCAAAGTTTCACGACAACAGTAACATGATTATGGAACGGTTAACCAACACCACCTCCAACTTTATTGATGTGGATTATAAATTCACTTTAATGGAGTCCGGTTGTTCCTACACACAAAATGTAACGATTACAGTGAAACCAAAACCTAAGTTGACTTCTCAGAAGGTACTTTCTGCGATTGCTTCCGGCGACACGCTACATTATAGCGCCACGACCAATATTCCGAATGTTTCCATGACTTGGTATCGTTTGCAGGTAGCGGGCATTTATCCTTCTGTAAGTAGCGCTTCGGGCAACACCATTACGGAAGTGTTGGTGAATATCAATGAAACTCCGGTAGAAGTAGTTTATCTCTTTATATTGACGGCAAACGGATGTACCTCTGCTGAATATGTAACGGTGGCGGTAGAGCCGCATGAGCCGATTTTTGAGATTTGGAATTGGGAAGATCTTGCCTACGTGGCAAAACTGGCGGCAGGCGAAATTCAGGGCAAGCAGTTGAGTAGTTACAATAAGTATATTGTAATGCAGGATATTGGCGTTCCGGGCGGTTTTTACACCGGCGTAAACGGCGAAATTTCAAATACTCCCAACTACGGCGATGGCTCACAGATGACTTTGCCCCACACTACTCCCGATGTGATTGAAGCGCATGCAGGGCTAAAAAAATACGGCTGGTATGGCTATGAAGGTTTTGGTATTGGTGCCCCTAACTTTAATAATCTTGCCCCTGAGGCAGATATGATTGCAGAATATAAAGTGAACTATAAAAACAACAGGATAATCGCCTATGGCTGGGAAAGCAGCGCCGGATGGAAGCCGATAGGAGCAACGGTGGAATATCCTTTTAACGCTATTCTCGACGGTCAAAGGTTTTCCATTAACGGATTGTGGACCAATCGCCCTTTCATGACAGGTCAGGGACTCTTTGGCAACGTTACGGCGGGCGGCTATGTTCATGATTTGAGTGTGGTAATAAACCCCTCAAGCGCGATACTCGGAAGTTCAGCCGGTGGCTTTGTGGGCAATGCTGATGGTGCTATTTTTAAAAACTGCTCCTCCACAGGTACTGTAGAAGCAGGAATAGCAGGCGGTTTTGCAGCACAAACAAACAACAGTTTATTCACCAATTGTTATACGGCAGGCAAAGTAAGTACATCTATTGCGAACGCTATTCTTGGCGGTTTTTCAGGAATTCTGTATGGACAGTACTCACGATTTACCAACTGTTATTCCTCTGCGACCGTAAAGGGCAGTAGCTATTGTGGCGGATTTATAGGGTGGGATCCTGTTGGACTCAACGCCTATCTAAATTGTTATGTTTCAGGTAAAATCATCAATACAAAAGCAGACAATCTCAATACCGGCGCTTTTGTTGGCGCAATGCTCAACTCGGCTTCAGATTTTCAACATTGCTACTTTGATAAATGGACATCAGGCAAAACTACCGGTGCAGGTTCCTTTCCAAACTTTGTGACAGGTAGTATTGATACACTAAGTACCCGCGAAATGACACACGCGCTTTCTTTTGATTTTAATATTCAAGATGTAACAAACAGAAACGATTTGGCGCTCTGTAATGACATGAATCCCTGGGTAATTATTGAAGGCGTTACCTATCCGTTTCTTTATTGGCAGGATAAAAATGCAGCTATTTCTCGAAATTTTAACTTAAACAGTATTCAAGAAGACAATAAACCACTGAATATTAACACACCGCTTTCTGTTTGCTTGGAAAGTAATTCAAGCAAAATTTATACGATTTCCGCCCATAAATCAGATGCATTATATGCCATCTATTCCGATTATAGCAATGCGGAAACAACAGTGCAACACAACTCTGATACTATTGTGATTTGGGCTTGCTCAAAAGATTATATTGTAAAACCTTATATTTTAATGCTTTGTCTTGAACATGGGGTCGTGGTGAAAGGTACGCTTTTTCCGTTTGTGCAATACAATATTCAGGAAGTGGATACCTTGTATTCTGTTGTAGCGCAGTTGTACGACACCTCCCTGATTTCGCAGGGTCCGGAAGCTATCCTCGCATCACAACCATTATATACTGTTACCGCAAAGTATTACGATGGCAGCGATTTTATTCCGAATACACCAAAATATCCGGGCTATTCGGGACAAACTAACAACCCCGGAGTAACCATCAATTGGGCAGCTATGGGATATAGACCTTCCCCAACTAATAACACTTACTTGTTGCCGGGGGAATTGCCTCAAACCAACATTGGCGTGTATAAATTTGAAAACGTGCTGCCTGGAGATTACGTATTGGCTTTATCAAGAGGTGGTTATGCTACCCGCTTTGCGGAGGTTACCATTGCTGACGCAGACACGCTGTTAGGGCACAGGGAACTTATTTTGGGAGATACAAATGGCGATTTGGTGATAGATGCAGAGGATATTCGCTTTTTGACAAACCAATTCAGCTCTTACGGAGATCCTGCTTTCAACTCTGCTTTAGATCTCAATGGCGATTTAAGCGTGGATATGTCAGATGTTTCTTTAATCCGCATGTTTTTAAATTTTATTATCACTTATTATTCGGATACCTCGGCATGTTTTAAATAAATTATAGATCCATCTTTAATATTAATAAACAATAAATCAATATATTAACTTAAATTATTATTTTATGAAAAGTAAACCTTTACACCACTTCAATGCTATATGCATTGGCACACTATTATTAATGTTTTTCTCTTTTCTGTTGCCTTTGAAATTAAAGGCGCAACAGGATTATTTAGGAAATCTCGGTAAGAAAATAGCGACAACAGATTCCCGTCTCTTTGCTTCTATCTATGAAACAGACACATCGGTGGTAATGAAAGTTATGGCAATCGGGTACATGGATATTAACATGTTTGACTTTGCCGTCTTTTATGATCCTGATGTACTCCGGCTATGTAATTCCAACTATAATGAAATCAGTGCCTTCGGCGTGCAAAGCGCAGCAGGAACACTATCTCCTGACTTATTGGGTTGGCTTGCCAACTGTGTTCACAAAAATGTAGGACTAAGCAGTGGTGATGCAAAAATTTCAGGACATGCAACGATGCGATCTATCTTTTTCGACTGTGGGCTTTTTTCGGGGACTCAACATCTAAAACTACAGGCAGGTGAAGTAAAAACGCTTTTAACCACGCAATTTAAAAAACAAACCACAGGGCATCAATTAACGCAAGATGATTTTGGGTTGGCAATCAACACGGATGGCATGATTCACTACCAGTCTAAATTTGGCGCTGATGGGATGTTTTTATGGTATAGAGATTTACGTATAGCTCACAGTACTGATAAGAAAGACATTAATCCTGAGTTGTTTTTATTTCGTTCGGGATCATCTTTATCAACGAATGCAGCAACTAATATTATGCCGATATCGGCTACGCTCAATGGCTATTTTCTACAGGGAACATTGCCCTCTTCTCACACAATTTTGGATACTACAGGAACGGCAATTGTGGGGAAGGGCAGGCTGCAACGCGATGCCGTTAAAACTTTCGGATTTATTTATGGCACAAAAGACGTAGCCTTGACTATTGATGAATTTTCTCAGTTGATGAGTGTAAATAACACTTCATATCCTGTTCCCACCGATCTTGAAATTCTTGCAGGAACATTTACGCGTGGCGGCTTTACTTTTAAGATTCATATTGTTGATAATAATACTAATATGAAAGAGGATTCCAGTTATTATGCAACCATAACCGGATTGCAGGCGCAACAGCAATATTATGCATGGGCATATACACATTATACTTATGAAACGTCGAACACCTATCAGGCTGTAGGAAACAGAATTACATTCACTACCACCGATTGTATTCCGCTCAATATTGGTACGGTGTTTACGGCGAAAGAGCCGAATTGTGGCGCCTCTGACGGAGAAATATACGTGGCTGTATCCGGTGGTAGCGGTTCTTATGAGTTCAGCACTAACGGCGTATTATTTACTGCTTATTCTGGAGACACTATCACCGGCTTAGGAGCTGGCACCTACACCATTTGGGTAAGAGATGCCAACCATCCCTGTACAGAAACTTCAATTGACAATATTGTGTTACATAACGATAATACCGACCTGAACGTAATGGTAACAGCCACCAATTCAACCTCCTGTAATCCAACAACCGGAGCAGGAACGGGAGCGCTCCATATTACCTTAACAGGTGGAGTAGCGCCCTATACCTATTTTTTGAATGGTGTTAATGTAACCTCAAGCGTAGCTGGCGGCACAATTACCGGCTTGTCGGCAGGCGCCTATATTTTGGAAATACAAGATTTTAAAGGATGTAAAGCCAGCAGCAGCGTAGTAAGAATAAACTTAACCACGCCTACCCTGTTCGTAACAAAAGTATCCGCAGTGAATACGGATTGTGGCGAAAGCACAGGCGAATACAGGTTTAAAGTAAGCGGAAACAAAACATTCTCATACGAATGGGACGGCTATTCTACAATGAATATCACTTATTTGGGAACAGACACTACCATTGCTTTGACCGGACTGAACGCCGGCGCCCATATCTTGCGCGTAAAGGATGATTGTAACCAAATTATAGACACGATCACCATTACCAATGGAATTAACGGATTAGCCTTTACGACAACGGCACAAAGTGAACTGCTCTCTTGCAATGGCGTTTTATTGCCCGGTAGCATTACCATAACAGCCACCGGAGCTACCGGAGCATTGGAGTACAGTATTAATGATACGGAATGGACTGCTTTCCCGTCAGGTTTAACAACCGTTACCCTTTCCAACCTGCATCACGGCAGCTACCGTATTGAAGTAAGAGATCTTAATAATGATTGTACATACGAAATCAACCAAATAAAGATAGAACGTGAAATTTATAGCCCAATCAATGTGGGTACTGTTTATACCGCTGTACATCCTACCTGTAATGTACCGAATGGAAAAATTCAAGTATTTGCCACCGGTGGTAGCGGGCATTATCTTTATGGTATTAATGGCGCAACCCCCGTTTCATATTCTGGAGGTTTGATTGACAATTTGGCAGCAGGCGCTTACAGTATTACTGTGGTGGATGCCATTTTTAACACTTGTGTTGGCGTAACAATAAACAATATTATTTTGCATAACGATAACACCGATTTGAGAGTAACCTTAACACCTGAAAATGCTTCCACCTGTGGGGAGCCTAACGGTAAACTATTTGTAACCGTAACAGGCGGAACAGGAAACAATCAGTATTTCTTGAACGGATCCGCTGCTACTATTGTAGATGGCTGGATAACAGATTTGACGGTAGGTGAATATGAATTAAAAGTTATTGACGGTACTTCTTGTGTTGCCACCAGCGGAAAAGTGAATATTTATGGAAATGATGTCAAGGTACAGGTTGCTATTACCGTTACAGGTGAAGCCACTTGCGGTTCAAGCACAGGTGCTATCTCGGCTACTATAAGCGGTACAACAAATTACAAATACCAATTGGATGGTTATCCTGAAGAAACAGGAACCGGAGCTACCCTCAAGTTAACAGGATTGAGCGCAGGCGTTCACTACTTGCGTGTAAAAAGCCTTTGTGGCGAAGCAACAGAGAAGTTTACCATTACTAACGGAGCCAACGCATTTGCTTTCACAGCTACGGCTACTCATGAAATTGTGTCTTGTAACGGTACGGTATTACCCGGTAGCATTAACATAGCCATCACCAACGGCATTGCCAATTATGCTTACCGCATTAACGGCGGCGCTTGGGAACCGCTCACCGTAACTTCAAATACGGCAACCATTCCCGATTTGAACTATGGTTTCTACCGTGTAGAAGTGAAAGATGGAAGCGACTGTATTTATGAAGTGAACAAAGTTACCATTGAGCGCAAAGTGATCCCGTTGCTCAGCGTGGGTACTATTTACGCCGCCAAAGATCCTGATTGTGGCACAGACAACGGAGCGATCCAAATCTTTGCTACCGGCGGTAGCGGACACTATCAATATATTGTAAATGGAGCGGCAGCAGCTTCTTATAAAGGTGGATTGATTAACAATTTAACAGCAGGTACATACATCATTACGGTCATAGACTCTGTTTACAACACTTGTGCCGGCGTAACATTAGATGCCTTCATTTTACACAATGGCGATACCGATTTGAATGTTGACTTAACCCCAACCAATGCCTCCAAATGTAATGAACATGATGGAAAACTGTTTGTAACCGTAACCGGTGGCAATGGACCATTGAGCTACTCCTTAAATGGAACTACACCTACTATCGTTGACGGTTGGATTACAGGTTTGGCAGTGAAAGAATACGAATTGGTGGTAACCGACGCAACCGGTTGTGTGGCAACCAGCGGAAAAGTGAACATTTATGCCGATGATTCAAATTTGGATATTACAATAGTTCCTGCAACTCCAGCCATTTGCGGTTCCAACACCGGTACTGCTCAGGTTAATGTAACAGGATCTACTTCTTATAGTTACTATTTAGACGGACTTCCGGAACAAACAGGAACGGCAGCTTCATTCTCATTAACCGGTTTAAGTGCAGGTATTCACTCCTTGCGCGTTACCGACGCTTGTGGTGCAGTGGTAAAACCATTCACCATCACCAATGGAGCAAGCTCATTCTCATTCAATGCTTTTCCTGAAAATGAAAAGTTGACTTGCGACAGTACCTTACTTCCCGGTAGTATTACTCTTGCCATTACCGGCGGCACCCCCAATTTTGAGTACAGCATCAACGGAAGTGCATGGAAAGCGCTCACCATAGTGCAAATAAATTTGGCAGTGATAGACAGTTTGCACCAAGGTTCTTATCTTGTTGAGGTGAGAGATGCCAACAAGTGTACTTATGAAGTAAACCAAGTTATTATAGAGCGCGAAACTCCGGGTGGAACATTTATTCCGGCGCCTGTAGCCGCTACTCCGCAAATATTCTGTAAGAATGCTACTGTAGCCAATCTACAAGCAACAGGAATGGGTATTAAATGGTATGCTGTTGAAACTGGCGGCACAGCATTACTGCCCACTGCCGTTTTAGATTCAGGTGCAATTTACTACGCAGCGCAAAGTTTTGGATATTGTGAAAGCAGAGTGCGCACCGCTGTGAAAGTATATATTGACCCATTCGCAACAATGGATACGGCTCACATTGCAAGCCCGCAACAATTCTGTAATACTTCAGGTTTAACACTGGCAGATGTTGCCACAGACGGCAATACCAATATCGTATGGTATGATGCCCCAACAGGCGGAACGGAATTACCGTTAACCACCACATTATTGGCAACTAAATATTATGCAACCCTTAGAGCCGGCGATTGTGAAAGTGCAACTCGGGTAGAAGTAGAAATCGTTCTTGGTGCATCGGTACCCAACGCACCCATTATTAAATCGCCGCAATATTTCTGCGAAGGTGCATTTATTTACAACATTGCAGTGCCCAACAACAAAATTGTATGGTATTTAACATCATCAGACGTTAATCCGCTTCAAGAAACCTACGTATTAGAAGATGGAGTTACCTATTGGGCAGCACAAACAGCCGGCAATTGTGAAAGCGCAACACGTACTCCTGTAACTATTGAAACTGGTAAAATGGCAGCGCCAATCCTTCCCGGAACTCAAGGAATTTGCGGAAAAGCTACACTGGCAGATCTTGAAATAACAGGTGCCGGTATTGTTTGGTATTCCAATGAAAATGATCTTGTCCCAATCCCATCAAATACAGAGTTGGTAGTGGGCACTATCTATTGGGCTGCACAATCCTCCGAAAATTGTGAAGGAGAAAGATTAAGCGTAAGAATTACAGATACTTGTTACAAAGTATATGGCACCATGTTCCCGTTTGTTTATACAAAGAACAAAATATTTGATGAACAATTCCCTGTAACAGTTACTTTATATGCTGTTCCGCCGGTGGGAGCAACCAATCCGTTTACAACTTTTGCTACTCCGGTAAAACGAGTGCAAGCCATTTACTATGATGGAAGTCTTTATATTCCAGGAACTCCAAAAAACCCAGGTGCTGTAGGTGCGCACGACAATCCGGGATTGACCATAGATTGGGGTGAGACACCGGGTACGCCCGACAATACGCCTGCTGCCATTGGAGAAGCTGTGCCTAATGTAGGTATGTTTACATTTACAAATCTAGCGCCCAATGATTATATTTTAGAAATTTCACGTGACGGATTTATTACCCGTTGGGGAAAAATTACAATTAGTAAACACGGTATTTCATTGGGACATAGAGAACTCATCGCTGGAGATACAAATGAAGATGGATTGATTGATTTCTCAGATATGTCCAATACTTGGACTGGTATTGGTAATGCAACCTACTATCCCAAATATGACTTTAATGCGGATGGTACAGTAACCCAACCAGACTTGCAAATCATAAGAGGAAACATCAATGCAAACCTAAAATCTTACTTGGAAACACTATTGTGGCTTAATGTGTATGGATATTAACCTTTAAGGAAATTACTATGATACAATTAAACAGCATACACCCAAACAAGAAATTCCTGATGAACGTAAAGATATTTCTGATTACTACAGCTCTTTTTACTGCGCCTTTACTCTTAAAGGCGCAGTATGAAGAATATCGGTATAACGCCAGTATCCTTACCGGTACTTCAGATTCAAGGATGTTTTTCACGGTGAATGAGGGGTATGATAGAGTTGAGATTCAAATAAGTATTATAGGATACATGACTGCTTCAGCATTCACAGCTTCTATAGTTTATGATACTCTTAACTTAATATTAACTGATCCTAATTATATAGAGGATATACCCAGTTTTACACATAGAACATCTATGGAATTACCGCTTCTCTCTGTACCAACATCGTTCAGTCAGAAATATCCCTATTTCTTTGCCACATCGTATATTCATATCCCTGTTATGGGGGGAGATGCGCTGGGAATGAAAATATTTACAACGGATATTGGAGCTTTGATGGACCCTCATCCAAATCCAGCTGTGGGAGAAATGATACATGTTTACAGCATGCACTTTAAAAAGATAACTCCGGGCAAACCGCTGCTGCATACCGACTTCGGATTTTTTGCACAAGGAATGCCGCAAACTCCTATGAGACCCTTGTATTCTACCATGTGGATTTATATGGCAATGTCAGTGAGAAATTGGCATAGCCAGTCTGTGGATTGGAATATTACAAGACCCAATCTCTTTCCTTTCAGATCGCCCTCCCATATTAAAACTGACAGTGTGAGTAATATTGCTCCCGAATCTGCTGACTTACACGCCTCTTTTTCAAGAGGGAACATGAATCCTGTGAACAACATAATCAAGACAGGATATTTTGATGCAGTATATGACTCCAGATTGAATTGGGACTCTATTGTGAGTTATGGATTTATTTACTCGGACCAAGATGCTACCATCCTTATTGATGGATTTACGACGAAGTTGAATATCGACGGAACAGACTATGCTTTCCCTGATGCCACTGAAATAGCAGCAAAAAAGTTTGAACGTAATGGAAAAACCTTCTTCATTAAACAGAACAATAACAGTTCTCCCAACCAATCGGTTGCCTATACTCAAAAACTAACAGGGTTGGAGTTTAATACAACTTATTACGCTTGGTCTTTTATTCATTATATTTTTGAAACCTCTTATCCTCACCTCAATGTGGGGGATAAGATTATGTTTACAACACGACCCAACCCCAATGTGGTGTGCCCGCTAAATGTTGATTTTGAAGGTGGACCGTATGATGTTGTCTCTTTGGGAGGATTGTGTTGGACATCGAACATGGCTAATCGTAACTACGCTGATGGAACGCCAATAGTATTTGCAAGAGCGTACAATTGCAAAATATGCCCCGATTCTACCGAAAATGCTGCTATTTTTGGATTGCTTTACACTTGGTATTCCGCTGTGGGCGTTCATGAAGGTTCTACTGAACTGCCAATGCCGAATGCCGACGGATTTGTTCAAGGAATTTGCCCTGAAGGATGGCACGTCCCCCTGAGTGATGAGTTGAATAGGCTCTCCCAATTTCCGGTGGAAGACTTAAAAAGCACCGATTACTGGATTATTTCCGGAGGAACCAATGCTACCGGATTCAATGCACGTCCCGCTGGAAAGTACAGCGCAGATAGAAACAGATTTGAAGAACTTTATGCTTTTACAGGATATTGGTCGTCTAACATTATATCTGATATTTTAGCACACTACTTTTCCATCACCTACTATTGTAATTTGACTGAAATGAATGAAATTAGAAAATCAGACGGCTTGAGCGTGCGGTGTGTGATGGACTACTAATTCAGGGCATATAGGTAACTAAATAAAAAAGGGCGATTTTCATCGCCCTTTTTTATTGTATCCTGTAAACCTATTTCCTGACTTCGACAGTTTCCAAAACGCAGTTTTGTAATATATTATAATTCAAATTATTATAAAAATCGAGGCACCGATTTGGGTGCCTCGATGAAAAATTACTACCTTTGCGTGTATTTTAATTCGATCCATGTATATTTAAACGATTCCATTTTCCCATCGTTACGCAGACCAAACAAGAATTTCATGGGTACAGGATAAATACGAATCCAATTTCCATTTTCTAAAACTCCTGCTGTGCAGATCAATTCATCATAACTGCGTGAAGGCAAGGGATATGTTACAACCGTTATCAATACTTTGGTTCTTGCCATCGTTTAAATGTGTGTTATTTCGTAATTAAATTGAGGCAATTCGGCAATCGCTTCCGCCAAATATTTGCGGTGGCATTGGTTAATGTTTGCTTCAAAACAAGTTAGTGCAATGCGCTCTTTTTGTTCAAGTAATTCAAAAATTCGATTTTGAGTTGCCTTGGTTTTAGGCAAACTATTTTTGCAATAAGCGGCAAAAATATTATCGTAATCATCCTGTGTATTAATTTCTTGCCGTTGTTCAGAGGCTATTCCAACTTCAGGAAAATGCAGGTATTCAATACTCAAATTTTCACAGTATCGTTGCAATTGATTTTTACTAAACCCATATTTCATACTTAATGGATTTCGTCGAACATCTACCAAAACTTTTATATCATTTCGAATAAGCCTGTTTAGATATTCTTCCAACGAAATACCTTCATAACCTATTGTAAACAAAATTGTTTTATTAAATTGTGGTTTGCATTGTTCCACATTTTTGTATTCGTCGGCTGATAAAACTTTTTTTGCAATGGTGCTTTTTGTTGCCCAATATGGATAATTTACATAAGTATATTTTATCAAATCCTCGTTGGTCATTGTGCCAAATTGCGACTTTATTTGTTGCAAATAAATTTTATCTTCTTGTTTTAATTGACTGTAATAATCTGCTTGAAGATTCAAAGTAATATTGTTATTTGTCTCACTGAGAATATTTTTTTGAGTCATAGCATTTAAGTCTGCATAAACCGAATAGGAAAAGCACCCCAATTGATACGGAATAAAATCATACACTTTTGTTGTTTGCTTTTGAGTAAAAACAAACAGCAGTTTTAGTAAATGCAATTTATCCATTTCATTACCAAAAATTTGCAGAAGAGCTAAGATTATTTTTCGTCTGTAAAACATGCGGCGAAATTACAACTTTTCTTTCACAAACTCCGCCACCGTAAGTCGGTGTACGCCCAAAATTCGCGCTATTGCCGATTTGGAAACGTTTTTATCCAACAAATTTTTGATTTCGATTTCCTTGCCGGTAAGTTTCTTGATTTTCGATTTGCTTCCTTTTGGGGCATTTGCCACTACTGCATATCGTATGCAGTTTGTTTTCAGCAACAATCTTCTTAACAAAAGCAAAGTGTTCCGTGCTGTCAATCTTA
>JGI24696J40584_12961678_pt1 | contig 34466 bp, 57 predicted proteins | sample TergutCo191P4_FD_40584 | JGI IMG/M metagenome (IMG submission 40584)
TATTTATTTTGTCCTTCAGCGAAAAATTTAATCGGCTGGGAGGATTAAAATGTCCAAGAAAGTCGAAATATCGGAACTAGTCGTCGATTGGATCGACGACAACAAGAAAAAATTGGCAAGACATGGCCACACATTAGTCGAAAAAGAAGACTTCATGCAATCGGTTCTGAAGCATGGGAAACTATGCGATGCAAGAACGATAGAGCTGAAGTGGAAACAGCTTGTTGTTAAAGAAATACTTATAAAACTCAAAGGGCCGCAGTACATCCTTGAGATGTCCATCGTCAGAGAGAAATTCCCTGAGACGATAAGGAAGACCGACAAGCTGCTCTACGAAGGCGACAAACTCAACGAAGAGGAAGACAGAATACGCGAATCCTGCAAAAACGGCTCTGGGGAGAGAGTGTGTGAGACACAGCCCGGCGTTTTAAGAGGCGCGTAATATGGAAGACTCGCGCGCAGGAAAGAACCTCTACCAAAGACGCAATGCCGCCAAGAAAGAGGTCTATGAGCACACGTTCAAAAAGGTCAAGACGGACGGATTGAAGTATGCGTATCTTCCCATCGAAACAATAAAACCGATCGTAGAAAGGGCATACAACAACGAGGGAATAATTATTGACGTAGGCGGGCTAGACATAGAAGAGGTCGCACCGCCTACAGTAAAGCAGTCGCAGTACGACGGCGGATCGTCAACGTGGTATCACATGCGCGGTACGCTTACTGTCACGCTTGTCAACATGGACGATCCGGCCGACAAGATCACGCTGTCGGTAGTCGGGGAAGCAAAAGACAACAGCGACAAAGTGATAAACAAAGTGTACACAGCTGCACTCAAGAACTTCTACAAGATCGAGTTCAACATCTCCGATGGCCAAAAGGATGACACCGATGCGATACAGTCCGACGAGGCACTGGAGAAGGCAACACCGCCGGGAAAAACAACCACAAAGAAAATGCAGACAGACGATCCCTTCTTTAACGGAGCAAAGAAGAAAAAAGAGACCGTTGCACCGAAGGACGACATATCTGATGACGTCCTGAACACAGGACTGCTTAAGGCAAGCAGAGACCCAAGGTTCTCGCAGCTTGTCAAGGACACCATGATCATGATGGGCGCTCAGTCTGTCGTCCTGCTTCCTAGAGAAATGCGCCTTGAACTCATGCAGAAAATTGAGGAGGGGTCTGCATGATAATGTCAGAGTTAGACCCCGCATCAAAGTTCCCGACTTACCCTGCGGACACAGACGGCAATGGGTGGGCCGCAACAGCGGTCGACATAGAGACCTCTGTTGAGATTCTTGAAAAAGAGGTTGAAAGACTCAATGAAATGCGCGCAGAAGCCATTAGGCGCGCACTGGACGCAGGAGTTAAGGCATATGAAGGCTACAAACTGCAAGCCCGCTATAAGGAAGGCGAGAAGTTTGTCGTCGACGCCGGAATGCTCAAGACTGCATACCCCGAGATACACAACGAACTCCTGAAAAGAGCGATCCGCGACATCAAGCTGAAGCCGAGCAAGAAAGAAGTGCTCGACGAACTGGCGCATATTATAGGAGATGAGGAATCAGCTAAGGCCGCAATCGAGAACTGCGGGTATAGGGTCAAAACTGAAACTCAGTACATATTGACAAAGGGGGAGTCTCAGTGAAACACAAGACTGACGCTCCTACATGGCTGTGCATAGTGGCCGCTGCGGAGCTTGTGATCATCGCCGTCATCGGAATCTGGAAGTGGTTGTTTTGACTGAAGAAGATCAGATAACAAGAGGGTACAAGGTATTTAACCCCAATTGGACATCAAAACACGGCGACACAGTCTATGAGTTAGGACAGACATACGAATTGCCAAAAGTATGCAAAATTGTACCCTGCGGTTACGGCTATCATTTCTGTATAAACGCTGCGGACTGCTTCAACTATTACGCATTCAATGTACTAAATCATGTATGCGTAGTAGAGGCATACGGAGAATTTGTGACGGAGAATGACAAATCCTGCGCATACAAGATAAAGATCGTGGAAGAGCTCACTTGGGGCGAAGTCCATAAGGTTGCGAACTCCGGAACTGGAGCATCCATACGCAAGAAAGATAACGTTCTGACCCTTGGATTCGGAACACCGTACATTGCAACATTCTGCCCCTTCTGCGGGGTGATCCAATGACCTCAAGCATCAGAATCCCGGCGGACGGTATGCCACGCAGGCGGGAATACTTATGTGTTGTCAAGAATGGGAAAACGACGGTAGTGTCGAAAGCAGACAGCTACAGCGCAGGCAAAGTCCTGCGCCAAGATGCGGTCAGAGTCGCACGTAAGAAATGCGACACGATCTCAAGCTTCTTGGACGACAACAAAGAAAACGTAAAGCTGGTCAGCACCAAGAATGTGACTGCAGTATACATAGTAAGAGTGGACATAGAGGAGGTTGCCTGACATGCCAGTCTCTCAGACGTCGATGCAGGCATACGCCGCAATACAGAAGAAGCTCAGCGCTAACCAGAGCATCGTCTATAACGCGATACGCAAGCACCCTCTTGCAAGTAACAGGGACATTGCCGACGATCTTGGGTGGCCGATAAACACGGTAACACCAAGGTGCAACGAATTGAGGCAGTTGGGACTAGTTGAACTAGGCGGAACCAAGAGAAGCAGAACCACCGGAATAAGCGTCCAGTGGATGTACGCTGTGGGGTGAGAGCTTGAAAGAGTACAAGCTTGAGCACACCCAAGAGAGAAGTCTTGAGATTGCACACATGGTAAGCCCGATCCTAGAGGCTGTTGACAGATTTGTTGTTGAGTGTATATTAGACGATGATTATCCTTTGTATCTAGAAGAACTCCGTGATATTCTTAGTGATGATATAGAGAATAAAGAGGGCATGTCAATATTGGCCACTGCTTTGGGTAAGTCTTATGACAGTACATATGACCGCATAACGCTTGAGTCGATGGATGCCGTTATATCACTTATAAAGGTCAGGCTTAATGGCAGAAAAAAACTTGCAGATATTAAACGCCAGAATGTTAAAGATGACAAACTTTTTGATGATATGTTCGGAGGAAGCAAATGACCTCCAAATGCAACACATGCGCAAACGCAGAGAACGGCAAGTGCATGATACTTTTGTCCGAGGTTAAAGAAGAGGTCTTGTCCTGCATTTGGTACTACGCAAGCGACAAATTCACGAAGTACGAGAACCGGGAGGAGTACACATGAGGCCTCCTCAGGGAATGATCTTACTCGACACAGAATTTGCCAAATCCATAGGATTTACGTCTGACAAATTTACAGAGTGGTCATATCTGTATTACCATGGTGATATTCTTTGGATCTCGCTAATAGCTACAGTGAAGCCGAGAAATGGAGACTTCCGTGCGATGATGGAGAACATCATAAAGGAAGGCTACACCTTCAGGATTCCTACACCTCTTGGCAGAATGTCTAAAATCTGCATAAAACAAGGATGGAGACTGTCACACGACAAAGATTGCGCGTTTTACACGAACGAGGTGCTCGCATGACGGCCAATAAAGAGACCCTTCTCAGCATCGAAGATGCAGTAATTCTCAGAGAAATCATAAACGGAAGAATGAAAGAAAGGTACTACAGAATTGGACAATATCCAGAAAATTGCATCGAAGTTACCAACAAATCAAACAAAAAGGGATATGCAAAAATTGCCATGATTCACGAGTCAGTATTAATCCTGGCATCCGCAGAAGGTGCGATCATCCGGAACGATGAACTCAATGTCGCGATAATAGGCGGACGCATCAGGATCCCCATAAAGAAGGTGATCTGATGAAGTTCGACATGTGCATCTTCTCTGACGGTTCTATCGTAGCGCCAAAGAAAAAATACCCTACCAAAAGAGACTTTTTGGACTCAATTTTAAAAAAATACGAAGGTCAGTTAAAGTTGATAAACCGCGATGAATGGATCGTCTATGACGAGTACGTCGCTTATCGCCTGAGCGGTGATGAAGATGGCAATCCCTGGTACACAATTGCCGCAGAAGGTTCTCCGGGTGCGTTTCCTGTCTGGATTCTTGAAGATTTTTACATCGAATGGCTGGTGAAATATGGCATTTGAGAGAAGATGCATCTACCGCGTCACATGCGAGATATGCAAGAAGATAGAAGAGACCGAGCAAGGCCGCGACAACAAAGGATGCAGAGCCGCGGCAGGAATAACCTTCAAGGACTCCGGCTGGAAGAGGGCACAGCGCAAAGTGAGCGTATGGGGTAACATCGATTGGGAGAGCGGAGAGCAGGATTACAAGACATACACGCGCATCGGGTGGTTCTGTTCTGAATGCGTCAAAGCTGGCATGATCCCCAAATGGCACGAGATAATGAAGAGAGATTATCCTGTGGAGGACGAGTAATGACCGACATAATCCTCTCGATCCACCCTGAGCATGCCGAGAACATCCTCAGCGGGAAAAAGACGCTGGAGATACGCAAATCAGAACCGAAACGTGCGGTCTGGGGAGATACCATATACCTCTACGAGACCGCTCCCATAAGCAAGGTTGTAGGATCGTGCAGATTAATGGGCTGTATGGAATATTCGGGTTACGACTACTCAGGAAATATTGCAAATAAAGCTTGCATTTCTGTACCAGATCTTCGATTTTATATGGCTAAAGCAAAGTGCAGGAAGGTATATCTTTGGCACATTGACAGCCCCTACAGATTCACAACACCGATCCACATCTCGAATTATGGCCTGACCCGCCCGCCGCAGTCTTTCTGCTATGTCAAGGAGGCGGTCTGATGCCCTGGAAGAAAGTCTGCTCATTTGTCCCCTGCTGCAATGACATGAAAAATCTGCTCGGCCCCGAAGGGATTCCATATTATCGAGCATTCCCAGAAGATGAAGGAGTCAAGATCTACAGAGGCTACAGCTTCTGTGAGAACACACTCTACTACACATTCAAATTTTGCCCTTTCTGCAGCCAGAGCTTAGTAAATGAGGTATTATCATGACGGCAGACAAGGAACCCCTTCTCAACAAAAACGGAGAAATCCGAAAAGTCAAAAAGAAGGAGACAAAAAATCCTTGTCTTAATTGCAAAGGGTATGGAATTCTTGGCAATTTCAGAGAGAATACGATTGAGGATTGCGAGATCTGTGGCGGTTCAGGAGTGAAACCATGAGTGACAACCTCCTAGGCCGAAGAGCGCGCAGAACCGAACTTATGAAAGACCTTAACGACGCCGTAAAGATCGGAGAGCGTTTCACTGTATTCGAACTCTCCTCAAAGCTGGAGTGCGACACCAGAGAACTCAGCGGTATCGTCAAACATCTTAACCAGATGGGCGCACTCCGTAAAAGCGGCAGAATAAGCGTCCATTATGAGAATAGCAAAACAACTAAAGTAACGGCTTGGGTAAAAACAATCGAGCTGAATTTTAACCAAGGTTACGCAAGAGTAGGCAAGTCTACTCCGAATTGCTACGACAGGAAGGGGGGTGAAATATGGTAGAGGTAGAGAGAGTAACGAATCTGATCAAAGACAGGAAGATGTCTGTAAAGGAGATAGCTGACGCGCTTGAGTGCTCCATGGATGCAGTACACAACGTCCTTATGCTCCTAAGATCAAGGAAAACGCTGTACGTGAGTGTCGGAAAGGGGGGCAACGACTTTGTGTACACAATTGAAAAACCAATTCCAAGCGATGAAAAATACTGGAAGTAACAACCATGATAGTTATGGATGCAGACAAGATGATCAAGATCATCGCACCGGTAGCCGCGGTGGCAGACGGAGAGCCTATTACAATAGACTCGGACGGCGTGAAAATGAGAATAAAATCAGTCAACGAAGCAAGAGTGCATACAATACAGGCAACGGTGGACATAAAGTCCGAGCCAGTCCTTATACACTTAGACCCCGAGAATCTGATGAACGCGCTTAAGGATTTGTCAAATGAAGGGAACCTTAAGGCAGAGTATGACGATGCAGAATGCAAATTGATCCTGACAGGAAAAAGCGGAAAACGCTCTATGCGGACAATTGCAATCGACAAAGAGATCAAGATGCCGAAACTCGTGGATATGGATGCAGGAGAGGTAAGCCTTGCATTCCTCGGCCATATACCTATGCTGTCCAAGATAGACGAGACAGTAACTATAACAACGAACCGCTGCAAGATATACATGGAGATACACAGCAACACGGAGGAAGCTGTGCATTGGGCCGACATAGAAATAACACCGGAAACTGTCAACATGTACCCGGCAGGCATTATTTCCGACCTTGTCAGCAAGATAAAGCTGGACAAAGAACCTGAAGGAGACGAAGCTCCGATGATAAAGATACACCTTAGGGATGAATACCCGATGAAGCTTGAGTGGTCGTATGAAGGAGTGGAGTACGAGTACTACGTTGCTCCGAGGTTGTGAATATGAACATGGACGAGACGACACTCTATCACTACATCCAAGAAAAGAACGCAGCAGGGGAAGTCGTCACATACTCGACACTGATAAGGGACAAGGCCCTTAACCGATCCAACCCGACCGTGTTCAAGATCATGAACGAACTGCTCTCCGACGGCAAGCTCCGAGGTGAGTACCTTGTCTCAACCAGCGGACACAACCACCTTGCTCTTTTCGTTAACGAGGGAGAGGACGAACACCTTAAGTACCTTATAAAAAGACAGATAAACGAGACTGTCAAGCTGCGTCTGACAATCGAGGGATTCATGACAGGCGAGTTATCCAAGAAAGATAAAGGCGCTATTTGGCGCTCCCTGACGGAGTTTGAAGGCATATGATCGTCACACGTGAGATGATATACGAATACGTCAAGGAAAACCCCAGGTGCACGACCACTCAGATCGCCGAGCATTTCCAAGACTCAAAGTACTGCAGACTCTCGCTGAAGTCTAACACATACCAGAAATGTAAGTCATACGAAAAGTATGGAATGATGTCATCTGAGCTGGTTGATGGATTCAAGCATTGGACGGTGGTAACATGATAACGATGTATGTGTTCGTTCCCGGCATCCCCGCACCGCAGGGTTCCGTAACAGCCATCCCTTACAAGAAGGCGGACGGCTCACTAGGTGCACGTCGCATACACGCAGACAGCAAGACTGTGCCGTGGAGAGAGAAAGTAGAGAGACACATCCGTGAAGAGATAAGCAAAAGCAACGTGCAGTTCGTCAAGGATGCGCCTATAGGTATATTCCTAGATTTCTTCTTTCCAGTGCCGCAGAGCAAAGTCAAAAAGAAAACAGGGTACCCAAAGTACCCGACAACCAAGCCAGACATTGACAAGCTCGGTCGTGCAATATGCGACTCCTTCATGTTCGCGTCAGGAATAGACGACTCTGTAATATCAACTCTGCAAATGAATAAGAAGTACGTTTCAGACATCTCCAAAGCAGGTGTAGAGATATACATCAAGCAGAGCGAGCAGGAATACGAGAAGGTGGAAGGATGAAGGACATAACGATCCGATGCGTCAAGTGCGGAGATTCATTCAAAGAACCTTACGCATCAATGGAGCGCTGGTCTTTCAGATGTCCTAAGTGCAGGGAAGGCGTCAAACCTAAAGCGCCGGAGATCGGAACCGGAGAGGAAGAGGAAGAGTGTTAAATAATCACTACTCGATACACAGAACAGTTCCGTTGGATAGGTCGGTTTAAAACTGGACTTGTGTTGTCAAACCGACGGAACGGGTAAAAGTCCCTAAGGGGAGAATGCCCGAAAGGGTCGGGGCGTAGGCCCCACACTTACTTTTTAATCGTTTATTCTAATCAAAAAACCACCAATTTCACACATCCAACTATGGAGTGAAATAGGAAATGGGCACCGGCAACATGAAGAATCTACGTCCGCCCTTTACCTCCGAAGAAGCCCGAGAGATGGGAAGGAAGGGAGCAAAGGCGTCAGCAGAAGCAAGAAGGGCTAAGAGAGACTTCGCAGAAGCACTGAAAATTCTGATAAATTTACCGGAACACAGCGGCAAAGTGGCTGACATCTCGAAGATAAAGAACATTGATGATCTGAAGAAAGCAAACCTTACGCTAGGCGACAGGATGCTTATGAAGCTGGCGATACGCGCTCTGAATTCAGACCCGTCTTTCGCATTGTTACGCGACCAGATAGGAGAGACCCCTACCGATCCGGAAACGATGAAGTCCAGCGCTATAGACAACCTTGCCAATGCCCTTAAAGTAACAAAACAAGCGGAGGGTGACGGACATATCGACGAAGTACCGCCTTGAGTTCAAGGCGCCGGAGATAAAGACACCTCCTGTGCATGCTCTTAATTCCATAAGAAATTCCAAGTGGCTTAACATCTGGGAGGGTTCTGTCAGATCATCCAAGACGCTTATGTCGATCCTTGCATGGATTATGTTCATAGAAGAGTCTCCGGACTTCGTATTCGGCATGTCCGGAAACACCCTTAACTCACTGTACAACAACGTAATTGGCGGGCAGTACGGAATCCTCTCTATACATCCAGGCTCTTACTACAAATCAAGCAGTTCGCCGTCTCTGTTCATTCCGACATCGGAAGGACTCAAGCGCTGCGTCCTTTACGGCGCATGCAACAACAACAGTCATGATAAAGTCGTAGGACTGACGGCCGGAGGGTGGTATTTTGACGAGTTGAACAAGCACCATAAGAACTTCATAAGCGAAGCGCAGAACAGAACGCTTGCATCCCCGGGAAGAAAGCTGTTTGCTACTATGAACCCTGACAATCCCAACAAGCCTGTTTATTCAGAGTTCGTTGACCGGTGGAGACTTGCATCACCTGAAGAACGCAGGGCAGCGGGCGGTGTCAATTACTACCACTTCACAATGAAGGACAATCCTATCCTGACGCCTGAGATGATCGCACAATACGAAGTGCAATATCAGGGATTCGAGTATGACCGTTACATTTTAGGCAGGAGGGTATCAGCTGAGGGCCTTGTTTATCCCGGAGTAGCGACGCGCAGCATCTTCGAGGACTTCCCGATGTCCGATGTAGACTTTGCCTATTGTGCAATAGATTGGGGAACCGACCACCCGACGGCCATGGAGTTCGGAGGAATGCTCAGAGAGAAGAGGCTTGACGGAACGGGACTAGAGACCTACACAGGCCACAATATGCGCACACAGTGGCGGATAGGCCGTGAGATTTACGACAAGCGCAAAGACAAGATAGAGACGGATATAGTCGACCGTTTTGCGCATGAGTGCGACGACCTGCACGTCGACCCTCACAATATGCGCATAGCTATAGACCCGTCGGCACGCGCACTTAAGAACGCCTTTAGACGCGAAGGCTACGGAGCCGTTGATAGTAAGGTAATGATAGGAATAGAGGGCGCTAACAATGTTGTCATAGAGGGCATAAGATTCCACAAGCATGCCCTATACAATGGCATCCTAAAGTATCACACGTCCTGCGTCAACTCGCATCGCGAGTACGGTTCATACGCATGGGACGAGAACGCCTCTATGCGCGGAGAGGAGAGACCCATCAAGTTCAACGACGATTGTATGGACGCAGGACGTTACTTTTCCAATACATTTGTAAGGCCGAACATCGGCGGGATGGCGAGAGCATGAGCGAAATAATAAAAGTTGATTTAGAAGTCGGGCAGAAGCCCGATGCAGAAATGATTGAAGAATGCTTTAAAGAGTTCTCCAGCAGGTTGTCAGATTACAAGACATATCAGGACTACTACAGCAATAAGCATACATTTACGGATAAAGAAGGTGCAAAAATCACAGTGAACCTAGTTAGATACTGCATACAAACGATAGTATCTTACATGGCAGGTAATCCTCCTAACTATGTCTCTGGGGATGGCGATGCCAATGCCCTAAAGATCATAGAGCGATTCGACGACCAGAACATGCGCAAGAAGGAAGCTAAGAACATCTCTAACATGCGCATATTCGGCAGAAGCTTCGAGCTGGTATATCACAATAACGACAAAGAACTCACACCTAAATCAGTATTCTTGAAACCATGCAAAGCCTTTGTAGCATACAATCAGGCAGTCGATCCAGACAGCGTATTCGGTGCAGTCGTAAGGACGGTTAAAGAGGACAAGAAAGAAGTGCACATAATGGACGTTTACGGCCCCGGATGGTATCAGGAATGGAAGACCACCGATAATAATAAGTGGACATTATCTACAGGAAGCGAGAGAACAACCCGCTTCACAAGAGTGCCACTGATAGAGTACGTCAGTTCCGAAGATGCAATGTCAGACGTGGAGATCGTCATGAGCCTGCAGGATGCTCTTAATTCTGTAATGAGCGACAGGCAGGACGATAAGGATGCGTTTGCTGGTGCTGTTCTTGCTCTTTACGGCACAGCATTGGGATTCACTAGGGAAGAGATCGAATTAAACAAAAAAGCGCTTAAAGACACAAAGGTGCTGCATTTCGAGAACAAAACGGCAGAGGGTGCGGAGTTCCTGATAAAACAGATGGACGAGGCCGGCGCCAGCCTTTTCATAAAAGACCTGACCGAGTTCATACACATGCTACTGCGCTCTCCGAACCTTATGGACGAGCAATTCAGCGGCAACGCTTCAGGCGTAGCAATGGCATACAAGCTTTACGGAACGCAGAACGTAGCGAAAGAGTCTGAGACGTCGATTGAGATAGGATTCAGACGAAGGTGTAAGCTGTACGATGATGCACTTAACAACCAGATGCAGGCGGAATCCAGAGACCCGTCGGCGGACGTGTCCAAGATGAACATCTCGTTCAACTACAACGTCACGATAGACCCTGCATCCGAGGCAAGTGCAGCACTTGGTTACCTTAATGCAGGTGTATCTCAGCAGACCGTTCTAGGCACTCTGTCAATTGTTGACGATGTCGACAAGGAAATGGAGCGCCTTAAAGAGCAGAAGGCAGCAGACCTAGCAAGAGAAAGGTCGCTAATGACTGACGAGTTCGGCCTTCCTCAAACTGACGAAGAACCTGAGGAAGAATGAACCGTCAAGAGTTCGACAAGCTTGCGGAGTCCAAGCAGTACGCATACCACCGCAAGCACTACGCAGCAGTAAGGGACATAGAGTCCTCCCTGCGCACGGCTGAGCGCAATATCATCCGGGACATGGGAAAGTACATGCCCCCCAACGTAGTCGATCCTAATGCATGGCTTAAACTTAACGCAGGGCCTGACGCACTTGCGAACCTGCGCAAGAAGGCGATGGAACTCCCAGAACCGCAGCGCAAGTCGTGGCTTTCGAAACTTGATAAGCCGTCATGGCGTGCACAGATCACTAACAAGACGGCACTATACAAGCGCATAGAGATGGAAGGTCTGACAGCACAGCGCTCAATAAACAGCACGCTTAACGCAACGCTTAGGGGCGCTGCAATGGAAGGATATTCTAGGCAGATGTTCGAGGTACAGAAAGGCGTCGGCATGGGATGGTCATTTGACCTTCCTAACGTCAGGCAAGCGGACGCAATGGCCAGACGTGTGCTGAACACAAAATATACTGCGAACCTGACGAAACGGCACAACGACCTGATCAAAGAGCAGATAACCGGCGGTATAATAGCAGGCAAGAGCGAGAAGGACATAGCCAAGACCATTAACGAGAACTCCGGAGCGCAGATATGGGAGTCAAAGCGTCTAGTGAGGACGGAGATAACAGCTGCAGGGGCAGAGGGAGAACTGGAAGCTCTGCGTGATATGGAATCCGAATTCGGGATAAAGATGCGCTACCGCTTTTACGCCACGTTAGACGAACGAACCTGTCCAGTGTGCGGTGCGCTAGACCTTCAGGACTTCGGCACGGACGAGGCGGAGGAAGGGGTCAACAAACCTCCTATGCACCCTAACTGCCGCTGCGTCATACAGCCGGTTATCGACGGAGAGACGAAGGAAGAAATCGTCAGGGTCGGAAGGGACGAGAACGGAAAGAACGTCATAATGCCGCCGGGCATGACGTATGCGGAGTGGAAGGAGCAGTTTATTGATGCCAAGACGGAACCGATGTTCAGCGGGGAACCCATCGCAAGCGCCAACTATGTGATAACGCCGGATGTAGTGGACGGTGAACTGACTGTTAGAGTTGAGGAGAAGAGCGCGGTCAATGTCAACGTGCAAACGGATGCAACGGGTAAGGTGTTGCCTCCGAATCTGGGAGCTGGTGGAGTCTATAATATGGTCACGCCTCAGCTTATCAATGACGCGTTTAGGTCACAAGGAGCACAGTATGACGAGAAGATACTGCACGACTATGTTGAGAAGTATAAGGATGAATTGGAACCCTATGACCCCGACAAGCTCAGAGAGAGGATCAATAGCCTTAGAGGAGTAAAGGGTAACGAGGAAGTGGTCAAGGCGTACGATGATGTGCAGGAGCTAATCAACAACCCACCGGAGCGCACAGCATACCAATCAGGCCCCCCGACCGAGATAACAAAAGAAGATGTTGACCGCATGTCTTCAGAACAAAAACTGAACAACAGAGACTGGGAGAGAGTGGCGGACTACACTTACGGTTCAAGGCCTTACAATGCACCACTGCAACAGAGATCAGATTTACCTTACTTAGAAGCGGAGAACGTAGAAAAAATCAAGGAGTTAGAAACGGTTGTGTCAAAAGCAGAACTTAACCAGCCGGTTACTGTGTTCAGAGGGGATGACATTAGGGATTTGGCATTTATGAAACCGGGAGATGTTAAACGGTTTAACTCATTTACATCAACATCAGCCAGCCTATCAAAAGCTAATGATTTTGGAGAAAATGTCATACCAGGCGGCATACCTGGATTGATGCGGATAGACATACCCGCAGGGAAAGGGATAGCACTGCCAATAGGTATCATGTCAGAGTATACAAATGAAGCAGAGGTTCTGTTGCAAAGAGGAGCGTGGCTTGAATATCTGGGTACAAAAGAGGTATATAACAGAATCCCCATAATGGAGTTTAGGTTGATAGTACCATGAACGCCGAGGAAAGGAAGTCCGACACAAGCAGATTCTGCGATGGAGCTAGGGGGCCAATTGTAGGCTATCGCGACCCTGTTACTGGCGAGCTCGTTATTTATGACGAGTACAAACCAAAGCCGAAGAAGGATTAAACGCCTGATCCTGCCCATCCTCGAACGCTCTATCTTTTCATCCACGGTCATTTCTTGCGCAGTGTCCGAATAAGATCCGTCATCGCTTAAGGATTAAAATGAGTCCCCGATATGAAATTCTTAGCAGTTTCTTCATACTCTTTTTGGTCCATATCACATTTACTGAATCTTATAAAATCGTTCAAAGACAGCCCCATCTGCTGACCCATAATACTGAGCAAATTAGAGCCTATATCTATGTTAGAGCCACGACTTATTTTAGTATGGACATTTGTCATTCGGCCTTCTGTGTCGTAATAGTGCAGACGGATGTGATCTCCTTTGCGCCCCTCTTTGAATCCTTTCTTTGTTAAATTTTTTATCACAGTTTGAGCCTTGACAGCTGACACGCTCATTACCTCTTTTTTGCATGCGAAATGAGCCATTCTCTATATCTGACGGCGCCATCGTTCATACTGTTGGGGTCTCCCTCGACAAACTTTTCCCACACATAGTCAAGGGTACATTCTAACTCATGTAGCAAGTCTTCTCTTGATGCTCCCTCCTCATAGAACTGCCCCTCGGCACAACGCAGGGTGTAACTATCTCCATCTGCCTGTATTGTAACCACAAGAGGCGGATTGAAAACAAAGTTTCCTATTTTGTTTATAATTTCATGTTCCTCTCTTTTGGTATAGAGGGATGATGAAAATCCGCCTGCAATGTAACTGTTCTCCGTATAGCTATAGTTGTCCTTACTTTTTCGAAGTATGCTAGCGGAAGATTGCGGGAATACAAACGCCAGATCATCACCTTTGCTGTTTCATGTTGGCATCGTCGTAGAGCTTTATCTGCTCGCCAAGCCAGCGGTGGAATTCCTTAGCGCTGTTCATGTCCATGGTTACTCCGGTCTTTATCATTCTCAGGATTATATGCTCTTCGGGGTCTCTGTGTTTTTCTTTTCCGGGAATGCCTTTTATAAACTCATGGGAGACACTGTTCGGTATTGGGTATCGTTCGTTGAAGAAGTGAATCATCATCTCTCCTCTGCAATTCACTCCGCCATAAGCACCATTAACATACTTTGGGTCGTAATCCTCTTCAAATTTGAATTTGAAGATTATTTCATCATCCATTGGTACCACTATCCATCCACTCATCCTTCATATGTATATGATACTAATGTTTTAATTATTTGCATATTCTCAAGGCATCCTCCGCTATCAAAAGTTTTTCAACGTTTTTTAATAACAATCCCGCCCGATTTTCTAGCACTCAACTGTGAGGTAAAACAGGTATGACAGAAGATAAACCAGCAAATCCACCCTCTAACGGAGGAACAGGCGGGGAACCGCCTAAGACCGTGACGATGACGCAGGAGCAGCTCAACAAGCTGATTGGCGATACAAGGATCGAGACCAGAACGCAAGCTGATAAAGAGATCGCGAAACTCAAAGCGGATCATGACGAGCAAATCAAAATAGCCGCAATGAAAGAGCAGGACCGTATCAAGGCCGAGGCCGATCTGGCGAACAAGAAGAGGGACGAGGAGCTTGCGTCGTACAAAAACGCTCTGGCGATGAAGAACGCTGAGGCCGAACTCGCTAAAGTAGGTCTCGATGTGTCCTTTGCTGACATGGTAGTTGACGCCGACGAGAAAAAGACAGCTGAGAACATCGCAAAGCTGAAGAAACAGGTTGATGGGGATGTTGGTAAGATTCTGGACGAGAAGGCAAAGAAGGGCGCTCCGACAGGTGGGAAGGCGGGCGCCGGCGGATCTGACATGAAAGACATGCTCCGGAATGCCGCAGGACTTCCCGCAAAAAAGTAAGGTGAGAAACAATGGCAAATACAAACCCGTCAGGTGTTGCGAACACATTAGACGACATAGTAGTGCAGATCACGGAGGTCCTCGACGAGGTTTATGCACATGAAAGAAAAACAACTCCGTGGCAACCAAACCCCGCATTTGTAAGGGGATTCCAGAGAGCAAAGACTGGCCAGCTGGCAACGATATTCACAGACCCGCTGGCAGATTACGACAGGGCACTCGGTTACGTTGCAGGAGCAGCGGGCATCGAGTGGAACCCTTACGAGCTCAGGTTTGACAGGGGCAGGTCTTACGTCCTCGATCAGGTCGACATGATGCAGCAGGAAGGCGTATTCACGGCAATGGCTACAATGGCCGTCACAGCGAGAGAGCAGGTCGTTCCGGAACAGGAAAAACTTGCGTTCGCGAGTGCATACGCACAGATGCCGACAGCAAACATCATATCGCACACGATCTCCGCATCGACCGTTCTGCAACAGATCGGCGATCTGCTTGACAGCATAAGGGACACCACAGGCGTAGAGAACGGTTACTCCATCTTCATGTCTGGCGACACAAGGAAGTTCCTGAGGTCATCCACAGAGGTACAGAAGGTCAGGAACATAGACGGCTACATGGGAAGGATAGACCTTACGTCGAATGAGTACGACGGACAGCAGATCATCTACGTCCCGACCGCATGGATGAACGGCGGATGGGAGTCTGTCCCCGGCGGAGGGGTCCAGCTTGGAACCACTCCGAAGACAATAGAGGTCATGATAACCGCACCGGACACAGTGCAGAACATCGTCGCACACAGCATAACCGACGTGTTTGGCCCCGGGCTTCCGAATGGAAAATCAGAGCTTGTTGACGGAACAAGGATCAACACGAGGATCTTCTACGATACCATAATCCCTCTGAACAAGAGGCCTGGCGTAGGGGCCATCGTAATACCTTGAACATGAACACCCCCGCCGGTGGGACACCGGCAAACACATGGGGACGGCGTGAGTAAGTGGAATCATCCCGCCGTCCCCCTCCTATTGTGATAACATGACTGCGGACACTGACAGGCGCATTGATAAGCTGCGCAGAATACCCCTTTTCAAGAATGAAGAGACTTATACCGATGACTTTGTGATTGCTGTCATGGAAGAGGCCTTAGGCGTGTTCCTAGAGCACACAAGGCGCGATGCTGACTTGGGAGAGATAATCGACCCTATCATAATAGAACTTTGCAAGGGACGCATCAACAAGATGGGCTTAGAGGGTATGGCGTCGACAGTAGAGGGCGGAGTGTCGCAGTCTTGGGAGATAGAACCGAACCTTAAGACCAGAATGTCAAGGTTCGTGCTGCTGTATGGACAGTCCGGCAGTTCCGGTGGTTCAGGCGGCGGTTCCGACGGAGGATGCACCTGCTCTGAAGACGTGTATTGGATCGACCTTAAGGGAGACCCTGAAGAGTCCGAACAACTTGTGCAGCTTATAGAGAGCAAGATTCCGGTAACGACATACAAGCACACGCAGTCAACTGCGTCAGACGTTTGGAACATCCAGCACGATCTTGGAGGGTGGGTCGATTCGGTTGTCTTTGATTCTATCGGTCAAAGGATAGAGCACGTGCTGACCAACATCGACGATAACAACGCAAGAATAGAATTCCACAGCGCACAGGACGGAACCGCAGGTCTAAGGAAAGCGTGGTAATATGAGCAACAATGTCAGAAGGATCAACGCAGACAGCAAGCACAACGGCAATATTATCGTAGTAGGCAATACCGACATAACAGGAAAGCTTTCTCTGTCAGGCAACCCTGCGCAGAGACCGACATTTTTTGACGGAACGGCGACAAAGAACCTGCTGGTGGAAGGAGAAGGCGGTGGAGGAGGACTTAACGCAGTTGATGACAAGCCTCTTTCTACAGACGGAGAGACTGGAGATATAGTCGCTGTAAGAAACATAGGGGTATATGAGAAAAAACCCGGTGCTTTTGCTCTTACTGCAATAGGCGGAGCAGGCGGAGTGGACAACAATGACATAATGGCTGTCATAATGAATTTTGGCAAGCCACCCTTTGACGCTACAATGCAGATGGCAATAATCAATGTTCTAGGAGGTATGAGTCCTCAAGATGCAGGAGCATACATCCCTGTAACGGACATAGGCGGCGGGCTATACGAGCTTGTCAATGGCTCCGACGGAGGAACCATAGTACGTACAACTACTAAGAGCGATGGTACTAATTGGATATTCACATGGTACAATAGTGCCAATGCAGCATTAGGGACAGGTACACTGTCCGTTAATCATTGGCAGATGTTACAATCTGGCGGAGGGTGGTTCAGACTTCTGCCTTTTGAAACTCAGGGTACTGCCGACAGCGGACTATTCAAAATTGTATTCAACGACCAGCTGTTGTCTATGACAATGGAAACGGTCGGCTTAGACATCGGTTATCTCAACAGCCTAATATGGACGTTCGATGCTCCGAATAAAAGATACGTATCTGAAATATATTGGCCGCCAATGTCTGGGAATACATGGATATGGTTCACTACTTCTGATCACCAGAATCCTAATTATGTATTCACGGGTTTCGGGTTAGCGTATCATCCAGCGTCTTTTGTAATAGCCGAGATTGTGCCTGCTCCATACTGGGATGATAAAGAGTTGGCATTAAAAGAATATGTCGATGATAAAATAACCTCAATTGATGGAATAACTACTACCTATGAGACAGATGTTATCATATACTTGAAAGACGGGGAAACGTTACAACCTTATCTGGATAGGTATGTTAATAACAAGATATTCGTGCAACCTTATGTAACAGTTCATATTCAAGGACATGAAAATTCTAACGGGGTGGATATAGACCCAATGGGTGATTTACTAATAACCAATGTATTTACCAGAGGAACAGATGCTACGTTCTTTTTTGAGATCAATGGGCCTGTAGGAAAAATAACCCTAAATAACATCAAGGGAAGCGTACAGACTACGCTTGAGTATGAGCACGGTGACATAAAGATGATAGGTTGTGAGAGGTTTGTTCTTATAGAGCAGCCTATGCCACCCGGCACGCCGACGATTGAGCTATACAGTCAATCCTTCGCACTGCTCTCTGGTTTTGCGCCTGGACAGCTTACTATCGACAACTCTTCTGTCGTCGATATTGAGACGTTGTATGACAATAACGTCGGAACTTCAATAATGAATAAAGGAACATTGAAGATACAGGAATACGCAGAGTTTCCGTCAAATGCAAGCATCAACAACTATAACGGAATTGTCTTTGACAACCGGCCCGGCAATCCATTTGACACTTTTGTTCGGAAAACGTGAGATCATGGCCGACGTAGAGTATGATGTGTCTGACCTAGAGTTGGGTGCTAACGATGCGATCAGAGCGATACTTAAAGGCGCAAAGCTAGGGATAACAAAGGGTGCTATGGCCATAAGTAAGGATGCAAAGCTCCTGGCTCCGGTGGACACAGGCAGGTTAAGAGGAAGCATAACTTACGTTGTCAATGCAAGCGATGATGAAGTAAGCGCAGCAATTGGTACAAGCGTAGAATATGCGGCATACAATGAATTCGGAACCGGACGCAGCGGTGCGGGTACTAACGTCCAATTTGGCCCCGAGGACACACCTGTTGAGCATGACACAAGCCGAAAGGGGCATATCGCTCAGCCTTACATCAGACCTGCTTTTTACGGGAATCAAGAAAAAGTTAAAGAGTTAGTTTCGGACAGCATTAATGAGATGCTGTCAAAATTAAGCAAGTGATTCTGTTAGTCTCGTAGGATTAACGAGATATAATTTACCCTCTTGGAAACAAGACGGGAATCTTCATTACCGTTATAGAACACTATGCTTCCGTCTTTCTTCAGTGTTATCTTATTGATGTTGTGGACATGATACATGCAGTCGTCCCTTACACATGCTAGACGGTTCTTTGTCACATCTCTATAGAATATCGTGAAAACGAAATATCCTCCTGCACACTGCATTGTAATTGATGTCACGCCCTCTTCCTCATCAATCAACCATCCGTCAAATTTTCCTTTTCTGAATCCATCTATCAGCTGAGATGCACATCCTAGGTCTGTACCGGTCGGAGGATCGAGAGCGTCCAGTTCATGTTTTGTATAGAATACCAAAACATTCTCAGGCATAATAGAATCTGCCGGTTCTGTGATTCCGTCCATGAACATCAGGCGATTCCCAACACGCTGCACCCCTATGCAGTTCTGGTGCACGATCTCGCCTCTTCCTTCGACGTTGTAGTATAATGCATTGGCCGTTCTGTCCTCTGTGCTAAGGCTGAATCCAAGAACACATCCGAAAAGCGGAACCCTTATGTTAGCGACCTTATGCGGAGTAACTATCCATCCGGTCTGAATCGGTGGGTTCCTAGTTCTGTCCATTCCGGGCTTTGCAAGTTTTCCCTCCATAAGGCCGTCGATCAATTCTTTAACTTGAATCGGGGCATCGTTATGTTCAACAACCTGACCAAACGCAACAACCTCTGTATTTATTTTGACCTTTGGAGTTTCAACCTTCTGCAACTGAACATTTTTTTTAAGTTCTGCACCGCACTTGTTGCAGAATCTTGCGCTGTCGTCATAGACCGCGTTGCCGCACTGCATGCAGAATACAGACGGCTTATCCTCTGTCTTGTCCTTCTTCCTCCCGAGCATGTCTCTATATTCCTTTTACAATGTTTATAGATAACTCAATTTTCCGATGATTGCGCATGTGGGAGAAGCGCGGCGATGTCATAGCAGATTCTAACGACCTCGTTAACGCAATCAAAACCATGTGCGGTATCAAGGGCGTCTATTGGCTGTACCCTGTTCGGCTAAAAATTTCCGACGATCCGATGATCGTAGTGTCAACTCTATCACAATCTTCCTCCTCTGAATGGGGCGGCATAGAATCGGCGTCGACCGCAACCTTCTCCTGCGACATTTACACCAAAGACCCCGAGAAATTGGAAGATTTAGTTAAGGAAGTTTCGGAGAATTTGTTGCTTAATCACGTACGCAGAGTAGGACGTGTGGACGGAAGGGACGGAGTATCTAAGAGGTTCTCCGTGCACCTGACGTTCCAAGCTTCCCATGATGTGTACGGAAGGATGTACAGAGGCGCATAACATGGCAGAAGAAGTTGGATTAACCGGACTCGGGATGCAGGTTGTGATCTACAAGTCACAGACCGACATCATAAGGGTCAATCACATTACGAGCTTCCCCGACATCGGGGGGACTCCGCAGACAATAGACTCGACGAACAAAGATAACCAAAAGTATCAGTCGAGCATACAGGGGCTTCAGCCGCTCCCGACATTGGAGTTCGGCTTTGTTGCTCCGCCACTTTCCAATGACGGAAAAGACCTTATCTCAAGGTTGCAGGGTCTGGACAGAGATGCATCTTATGACATTGACCTCAATAACCCTAACGGCAATGCAAAGAACTCCGGAAGGGCGCAGGTGTCCGTAAGAAGGAACGCGAACACAAATGACGATCTCCAGACAGGTACGCTGTCGCTTGTCCTTAGCAGACTTAGCGATGACATCTTCTTTGAGGCGTTCCAGCTGTTCTACGATGCCAACGGAGGAAAAGGGCCGCTGCCTATAGACCTCGGATGGTATGAGGCGAGCGACAACGTTACAGTGCTTGATGGCGCTGGACTGTGGTTCGGAAATGATGTGTTCGCAGAATGGAACACATCGAAGGACGGCACAGGCACGACATTCGCGCCCGGGGCAGTGCTGAACCTCACACAGAACATGACGCTGTACGCACAGTTCGGAACACCGACACCTCCGGGGCCGTGAGAACGTGAAGATCGAGACCGATAACGGAACGCATGAGATAGAGTTCTCGCTTGAGGCCATAAAAAAGATGGAGTTTGCCGGATTGAGGCCGCTGAAGATACTGAGTGATGCCGGGGATGACCCTGAGGGAATGAAAATATCGGATGTGACCGCAATGCTTGACCTTTGCGCAACATCGGATGTCACATCCCTTAAGTTCACTGAAGACCTTGAGAAGTCAGGCTACGGCCTTGGCGACATACTCCAGATATTCTCGGAGGTCTTTGCTAAATCGCCTTTTTTGACCAATCGTCGGCTGACGCCGGCGTTGTCGGAGTGTGCCTCGCAGACGGAGAGGATCGGTTCCGGGACAGATACCTGACGCTGTGCTCTGAGTACAGCGTCGACCCGTCCCAACACATAGAGGTTCTGGGATGGGCGATAAGGCGCAGGGAAGAGCGCGAGGCTGTAAGGGACATAAGGATGCTCCGGGGAATCGTCAACGCTCTGGTGTACGTGCAAGACCCCAAGCAGTTCACGGATTTCGGCGAGATCATGGAACCCCTTATGCCTGATTGGATGAAAGCAGAGAACAAGAAAGCGATGGATGGACACAGGCGCGCAGACGCGCAAAAGCGGTTCAAAGAAGCAATGAGCACGATACAAAGCAACCTGAGAGGCAGACAATGAGCGACGGCAGCATAGGTAATCTGTGGGTACGCATAAAGGCTGACATAAGTCATTTTAAGGAGTCAATGCAGAATTTGGGCAAGAATGTCCCTAAATCCACAGATACTAAAACCTTTGGAGACGAAACAGAGGAATCTTTCCACAGCGCAGGAATGGAAGCGGATGTTTTCGCGTCCAAGCTTTCTACGTTGGGCATGCAGTCCGCCGGTATGGGGAAATACTCACGAATGATGGGGTCCGCGTTCAAGCAGGTAGGCCCTCAGCTTAAGGCTCTGACCGCCGATCTAAAAGCGGCCGGAGCAGGATTCAAAACCTCAATGACCGGAGGACAAGGCTTCGTCAAATCTCTTAAGACTCTAGGGGCAGGCCTTAAGGCCGCGACCGTGAGCATGAAGGCCTTCGGGATGGCCATGTTGACAGCAATGGGGCCGCTGATCGCTATTGTGCTGATAATAGAAGCTGCTATGTGGCTGTGGAACAAATGGAACGAGCATCAGGAGAAAGTGCGCAAGCAGACAGAGGCAACAAATCTAGCGATACGCACTCTTGGTATCTCCGTTAAAGATGCCGGTGACAAAGTTAAGAAATATGGGATTGAGTGGGCTAGCACTGCTCAGAACATGCTGGCATTTGGACACTCTTCAATGTCCGCGTATAAATTAGCTTCTCAGATACACGATCTGGCCAATAAGATCAAGGATGGAGGTCTTGGGCTTGGCAACGTCAAGGATGAAGCAGACAGGCTGACAGCTACTCTAGCTGAGGGCATTGACGGACTCAGACATTATGGCGTATACATGGACGAGACGCAGCTTGAGGCCTATGCGCTTGAGAAAGGAATAATAAGTGTCGGTCAGTCGATGGACTACACGACTACACAAGCTGCAATGCTTGCTGCGATCACCGAGAAGCTCACTAGTGGTAAGATCACAGGCATACCTATTACGGATGCCATGAAGGACGCGGCAAAGGCCGCGCAGGAAGCAAGGAAGAGCATAGGTCTAATGAGCTTTGACTCCCTGAATGCAATAAGCAAACAGGAGGATGCCGCATCTAAGAATCCGCTTGAGGGCATATATGCCGATCTGGTCTATGACGGTGATGCCCTTGACGCTATTGTGGGGAAGCTAGAACTTGCATCCTCTAAGACACTTGAGTGGAGCTGGAAATGGGGTTATCTGAAGTCCGCAATGGACATAATCAAAGATTGGGACGGATGGGGAAAGATAGCGGACGCAGGAAAGTGGGCGTGGGGAAAGATAAAGGATGCTGCGGGCAGTGCTTGGGGATGGATGACAGAGACCGCCGCACCGTGGCTAGGCGAGAAATGGGATCATCTTAAGACATCCGCAACAAACGCATGGAACACTATCAAGTCTGTAGGCGGCAGCATATGGGACGGCATAAAGGACACTGCAATGAATGTCTGGACTACCATTACAGAAACGATCCCTATGCTATTCAGGCTGGCCATAGACAAGATACTCGGATTCTTCCGCGGTCTTTGGGACGACGTAAAGAAGGGATTCTCCGACGCAGTAAGCAACATGCCAATCATCGGCGACATTGTTAAAGGAGCAGGCAATGCGGTAAACAGCGTCAAAGGGTTCTTTGGACTTGCAAGCGGCGGAGTAGCACTTCCCGGTAAACCCGGCCTTGTTACTGTCGGAGACAACCTTAAGGAGCCTGAGATTGTCGCTCCGCAGTCTTACATAACGCAGGCCGTCGCGGATGCTTTGTCAATGGCAGGCGGAGGAAGTGCGCAGACCATACAGCTTACTGTCAATCTAGACGGTGCTGCGATTGCAAAGCAGATAGTCAGACCGCTTACTCAGGAACAGAGGAGGCTAGGGCTGTGAGCGCGCTTATAGAGATAATGGACAGCACGACCGGACAGTGGTACCCATTCCAAGCAGACAGCGCGGTATCGGATTACGGCCCGCTTTGGAACGATATTGTGGATGCGGACAGGGCAGTGGACGGAACATTGCGTTACGAAGGAATCGCTGCGAAGGACAAGCTTACAATATCATGGAACCACATGCCCGAAATCACTCTTCAGAAACTCTATCAGATCACATCGCTTAAGATATTCCGCGTAAGGTACTACTCACCCATGATCGGAGCTTTCCGTACCGCTAACTTCTATTTTGGTTCTGACCTTAAGGTAACCGCAAACGGACAGTGGAGCAAAGACAGATTTTCAGGCTATAAAGTAAGCGCAACGATGACGGAGGAGTGAATCATGAGGAGCGCTCCTCCGTGGTTTGACGATTACATAGACGGAAACGGCCGGAACGTTCGTGTGGAGATAGCAGTAGGAGCGCAGATCGATCCTACAGCTGCTGTAGACGCCACAGTGATAAACACAGGTCAGATGCCGCACTCCGTGCCGTCGCAGGTCTTTGACGGCAACATAGTGTCCAGAAGATACGCTCTGTACAGCGCCGGAGGATGGAGGACTGCACCGGCAACAACGATAATAACTCCTGACGGGCAGACCTCCCCGCAGTCCGGCATTGTCTCAGACGTGATAAGCGATTCCGCCGGAGACATAGATTGGAATCTAAATCTGGCATTCACCAAGGAGCATCAGTCAGGATTAACAATCTACTTCCAAGAGGACATGATCGCAGAGGACTTTGACATTCTTGTCGATGATGCTGTTATACAGGACAGCGCGGGCGGAGGGCCTACAACACCGGGCACTTCTCAGATCGTCTGGTCTATTAATTCAGGAGTGCTTAACATCTGGACTTCCGACCTGTCTGCTCTTCCTATTCCGGACTACGCAGAGGGAGACGCACCGTGGTACCCGGACAGAGCGTCAATAACATCCCTTAACGTCAACTTCCTTGTCAACGGGATAGGGACTAATGCTTTCTTTGGCCTGTCAAACCTGACAAACGTACAGTCTATGGGGTCTCCAATTTACATTTCTATGGGTGCGTTCAAGGGCTGCACGTCGCTTGCGTCTGTTACGATCCCCGCTAGTGTCGGGGAAGTTTTCGGCGCTGCTTTTGATGGTTGCACGTCGCTAGCATCTGTGACGATCCAAGGCACGCCGCAGATATACGCAGGTGCTTTTACTCTTGGCAATTATAACGACCTTGCGGAATGCGCAATGTCCGGAATAGTGGTTAACAACGCATACGGTAACCGCTACACTAAGCTATGGCAGGACACACTTGGGGCAACAGTGTTGACAGACACTTATGATGGCTGTTATCGTATCTATGGTTCTGGAGTGTTCACCGCACCTACAACACCACCTATATTAAACATAGCAGAAATGCTGGTGTTCGACAGGGTCACATCGCTTACAGGCGCAACAACAATTTATAATACATGGGGTGACTCAGTTAAAATTGGCACTGTTTTTCTAGGTGACTCTGTAGCTACACTTGATCTAAATTTGCAATCATGGAAGTCGACTACAAGCCTCAGGAACGGCGACAAGATAGCGAAGAGCCTGACCCGTTCTTTCTTGAATGATGCACCTCTTACAAGCGGATCAATAGCACTCAGCAACATTGGTTCAGCTGGAACCATGGCACGATCAGGAATACGTAAGATCGTGCTTACTGCAGCAATAAACTTGTCTAACTTTATGTCTGCATTCAATGGCTGCAATTGGGTCGAGGAACTGTCCGGAGTTAATTGCGAAGGTGATGTATTATACTCGGGAAATTACTACTATTTTTTTGCAGCACGTCCGTTAACTGGAATAATTAAGATCAGGGAGGGGACACAGCGCGGTGGAACAGTTAGCACATCACTATACATTAACACTACTACGCTAGACTTTCCTTCAACAATCAACAACAATCCAACCTATGTCATGTTCACAGGAGAGGTTGACACTATGATCTGGAGATGCAACAGAGAGTTTCTTGTTAACGTCAAAGTAAGCGCAAGAAGGATATTCAGCTTAAAGGAAAGCTCAGGAACCGGAAGCAACAACGCAGGAACAGCGCAGACACATCAGGATGACCTTAAGCTTGAGATTTTAGACATAATTGGCGGCACAAGTTTAACTAATCGGATATGGGGAAATGAATTTAGAGGATGCATCAATATACAGCAATTGAGAGTTAGAGGGGGTGCTGTTTCGAGTTATGGTAGCTTCTATCTAAATAATAGTACTCCAAACAGAACATACAATGCATACACTGATTCTGGCGTTCCTTACGGCGGAAGCAATTATACGCAGTTCGTCCGCGTAGGCCCGCCTCCGCCTATTGAGGTGACATGATGTCGACAGTCACAATAGTCGACAACGGCAACGGAACCAAGACAATACAGGTGCGCGGAAACCTGGATGCCAGGTTCTCCATCGACGGAATACTCGCTACATACAGCAGCATAAATGTGCACGTCACTAAGACATCCATTCCAAGGGCGCACGTAGGCATAAGCGAGATCTCCTTTGGCAACATGCGGAGATTCTCGTCAGACCGCCAGCAGGACACAACAGTGGTCACGGAATCAATTGACCCTCTCGGCTTACAGTCATACGCTACACGTCTGGACACGACGCTTAACGACATACGCGATACTGACGTGTCCTCTTTCGCGCGTGTTTCCATAAACGTGATAACGCGCAACGAGTTCGGGGAACCTGCGACGTTCCCGTTGGGGATGTTTTACGTTACCGCGGTCGATCCGGTCGGGTCTAACGTCACACGCATATCCGCAGAGGACGTCCGCGCAATACTCGACAAGAACACCGTAAGCTTGACCATAGAGGTCACAGATTCCGTAAGGGACAAGCTGGCGGACATGCTGGACGGCCTTAACATTGCGTACATATTGGACATGGCGCTGGATGTCAACCCATCTCACCAGCTGGTCTATACGGACGTGTCGCCCATCAAGATAATAACGGACACATCATCCAGATACGGAATCCCAATATCAGTAGGACAGCAGGGAGAGATCGTCCTTAGCATCAAAGTACCAGGAAGCAGGAACATAGAGTCATCAAACATAATGCGCTGGCCTATGTCCGAATCCGCTGAGGTACGGCCGAACATGTACGTCTTTGAGGATAACTCTAATCTTGATCTAAGGGGCGATATGACAGTCCCCAAGGTTGTATACAGCATAAGCAACCAGATGCTGACGACCCCGCAAGACAAGCAAGGTATCGTTGACAAGATAGTCGCCAACCACAACGTCAATAGTGTGACAGTAGAGACAACCGGCGACCCAAGGATCGAGATGGGGGATATGCTCGCAATAGAGACAAGGGACGGCAGCATTGAGGTGGAGGTCATGAAGATAGAGAACAGGGTAGGATCGTCATACAGACAGCGCATAACCGGGCTTGCCAGAGTAGTAACGAAAGGGGTGCCCTGATGCAGCTTTTACAATTCCGCATGTGGTTCGGTTCCGCGTCGGAACGTCACACGTCCGACGATTGGAACAGACTTGTCGACAACGCTATAGACATAGCCGCGGAGATAGGAGCAACGATCACTCCGCCGTTTAACACGTCTGACGCGGGCGCTCTTACGCTCTATATGGCGCAGTCCATGGAGCAGTGCATCTCCGACCTGTCTGCGGCCGCTAACGTGCCTTACGCGCCGTTCACTTGGTTGGACGGAGACTTCGTCTCCTTTGTGGACATCAACCGTTGGGAGTTCGGGCTGTGGGCATGCTACAAGGCAGCAGGAGGGGAAGGAAGGCCTGAGGACTCCATTACGATGGAGACGCTTATGCTTCCTTATTCCGGGTGGGTACAGGCCCCTGACGGCACGTTCTCGCAGACCGTTCCGTCTGTTATTTCAGTTGCGGGCATGACCGCAGCGATCGGATTATCGCAGCATCAGGCAGACCAGGTAAGCTCTTGGTCTGTGCTGGGGCCGTATGTAACGGCCGCAGGAAACCAGAACGTCACTGTCAAGTGCTCCGGCATGATGATAGGCGGCAAGGACTTAGAAGTAACTCTTTTCAAGGTGATCTAATGGCAGGAACATTCAATGTAAGTGTGCCAACCTCGGGTTGGACTGACGGAGGGGACGGAACATTCAGCAGGGTAATAGCTGTGCCCGGCCTCCCGATAGATGCGGAAGGAATAATCGGTTACGCTACAGGCGACCTTGCGGGAGCCATGGCGGGCGTTGCCGCGGGATTGATACTGATAGCGCAGACCGCTAATCAGATAACGCTAAGGGCCAACATAGTGCCTACGCAGTCCGTAAGCATGGTCTTGACAGTGCTTAACAGCGGGAACGGAGGGCAGGGCATAATAACGATGACCCCGGGGCTTAATCTGCCGTCTGCGTCTCTTATAGACGTGATCTATCCGGTCGGAGTGATCTACGAGTCTGATGACAAGACCCCGCCAAATATTGTCTTTGGCAGGGGAGCATGGCAGAGGATAAACGGCGTTATGCTTGTCGGGGTCAATGAGAGCGACCCTGATTTTAACGCTGCCGGAAAGACAGGCGGAGAGAAGGCGCACATGCTTACTGCAGGGGAGATGCCTATACACAACCACACCGCAAACGTAAGCGGATCGCATACGCACGGGGCTGGTACACTGGCGGTCAATTCGACAGGGGCGCATACGCATGACGTAACAAGCTCAGCTGGTTCAGGAATATCTGGGTCGGGTAATGTAGCAGGTGCGTGGAATTCCGCAGGTGTAACATCTCCATCGGGTTCCGCAGGAGGTCACAGCCACAGCATATCGGGAACGACTGCATCATCGTCTCCGGCTTTGTCCGTGTCGATTGTCAATAATTCCGGAGGACAGGCACACAACAACCTTCCGCCGTACAGGACAACATACATGTGGAGGCGCACAGCATGATAATCGGTCTAAATCCTCCGATGCCTACGCCGGACATCCAGCCGCAGGCGCTTAGGCCTGTAGGCAGCATAATCAAGCTGTACGTTCCGACCAATCCCGCGAGCCTTATGGGGTTCGGGGTATGGGAGAGAATATCGCAGGGCAGGATCGCAGTCTCGCTCAACGAGACCGATCCGGACTTCAGCGTTGTTGGTGGAATAGGCGGAGAGAAGGCACATGTTCTGATACCTGAAGAAAGCGGAAGGCACTCTCACAACGCAAGCTGTCAGATGGCAGCGCATACTCACGGATCGGGTACTATAAGTGCCGAGACTGTATCGGGGCATACACACACAATAACATCGAATAAAGGAACAACTGAAGTAACTGTACAGGGTGCAAGCGGCCCGCCTTATATTGAAAAAAGCGGTAGCAGCAAGACATTGAGTGCAGGAGATCACACACACAATCTGTCTGGAGATATAGGTTCGGCTTCAGTATCTGTCGTCGGAACAACCTCTCAGGCCGGAAACTCTCAGCCAGATGCACACAACAACATGCCTCCGTACATGTCCGTGTACATTTGGAAAAGGACATCATAATATGCGTTAAAATTATATTGGAGATGCAGCTCTATATAGTCCATGGATTCCACAAAAAAGATTTTAATCGTTGTAGTTGCGGTGGTCGCTGTTGTGGCCGTAGCGGCTGTGTTATTCTTTGTACTGTCAGACAACAAGGACACTGAAGAAGAGACTCCAGAACCAACAACTAATGCTTATTATGACTATGAACTCAGCACAATAACATCCTATGTATCTAAATATGGAACTACAAATAATCCATCTCCGGGCAACATTTTTGTTCTTGCTGAGATCACTGTGAAGAACATAGACTACGAACCCGGCATAAATGGAGACCCGTACAATTACATGCTCAAATATGATAACATAAGTTACAGAGGAAATGGGGGAATATACAGCCATCCACTGCATGAAAGCAGCATCTACATCATGCCCGGCGGTCAAAGTAAGATATACAACCTTTGGACTATGCCGCCCGACATAGACCTAGAAAATGCCTCAGTGTTATGGAAAGGCGAAGAGGACGCAATAGTTGTCTACGACCCTACACTTCTCTGAAACCCTTTCCAATTCCCTTTTTATCGTTTTTCTGTGTACATATGGAAAAGGACGTCATAATCTGCGTTAAAATTATATTAGTGATGCAGTTCTATATAGTCCATGGATTCCACACACAAGATTTTAGTTTTAGTGGTCACGGCTGTTGCAGTGGTTGCAGTAATAGCCGTGTTTGCATTGACTAATTCTGTAGACGATACAGACAACGAGGTCGTTACACCTGAACCAACACCTAATGCATATTTTGATTACAATATCACAAGCACATTTACGTCATTCATGTCTAACGGAGGATTCCGTATAAACTCAGATGCTGGCTGGATGTTCGTTATCGCAGAGATAAAAATAAAAAATATTGACTATGAAGAAGGAATTAGTTGCAGTACATATCCATATATTCTGAATATCAACGGAATTGGTTATAGAGGAAATACTGGAGTTTTTAGCAATCATCCGCTATTCCTTGGAGATATATATTTCATGCCTGGCAGTAACAGTATTTGCTATGGATTTTGGATCGTACCTGAAAGCTCAGACCTAGATAATGCAACAGTCACTTGGAGAAGTGGAGATAGCGTAATAGTTGTCTACGACCCTACACAATTCTGAAACCCTTTCCAATTCCCTTTTTTTATCGTTTATTCAAGTCTTTTTATACGGTCATTTCGACCGGTGATACTATCATCAAAAAAGAAGTAAAGCTTATGAGTGCACTTTTCGCGATGCTTGCCGTCGCAGGGTGCTTTGTTTTCGCCGGATCGGCAGACGCCGTTACGACAGAATATCAGGACGGTTACGACCTTGGGGCGGCAGACGCGGCAGGGGGGCTGGCGTGGGCGACATCGTACGCTCCTGTGGCAACGTGGACTGACACGCAGTGTATGGATTACACCACAGGCTACGTTTACGGCTACCTCGGGATAAACGGCCTGCTTGCGGACGAGTACGCCGCTGGACTTGCGGCCGGGACGGCTGCGGGATACGCTGACGGCTACACCACAGGCTACGACATAGGACTCGATGACGGAACAACTACGACCACAGTGATCAAGAACGTCAGCAGCGGCAACGAACTGCTGTACGGCGCTCTGGCCATAGTGTTCGGCGTTATGCTCGTTGTGTTCTCTGTTATCCTGTTCCTTGCGTTCAAGAAGTCAAATGCTGACGGGAGAAAGCTTCTTTGAGTGTGAAAGTACAGCGAGTAACGTTCCTGTTGTGGATACTGCAGGGGCGTCTCCGTGTCGATGACGTGTTCGCGGCCATTCTGGCCTACTCGCTAGTCAGGACACAGCTGTACGATCAGATCATGGAAGACTTGAAAGACGGAGAGATAAACATGGCAATAGATGTAAGCACACTGGGGCCTCCGACGGAGTTCCTTCTGGCAATCATTCTTGTCGCTGCACTAGGGGCCGCATTCGCTGCGTTCTTTGTGTCTGCGACGAGGAAGGCGGACAAAGACGACGAACTGCAGCTTAAGAATCCTGAGATGGTCGACCCGACCATGTGGAAGTTGAAGTACATAGTAGGCAGCGTGTTCGCAGCGATCCTCGGAGGAGCGATTGGGATAGTAGTGACCCCTATGATATTCCAAGGCCTCGGGATAGTCGGAGCTGATGTGTGGTTCTACTCAGTAGCGACCTTCATATCCTCGATGCTGATGACCAGATGGTGCGTAATTGGGATCCACAAGGGCCCCGCTGAAGTCCTTAAGGACATGCAGAAGTGGGGCAAATGGGGCAAAGGCGTCATCGAGAAGGTTCAACCCCCCAAAACCTGAACATACCTGTCCCGAGATGCAACGGGACAGGCTTTATTTTTATAATCTGAACATATTGTACATTTGCTCCGTCGTATGTTTCGTGGTTGTTACGTCCCGGCGGGGCACTATTTTACAATGTATTACTTCGAAACATGAAAGCCCACGGTGTTTTGTCTGTTAATTGCTAATATTGTATTATACTGTATAACATTTATATACTTGTAATGCATACATAATATTGCGGGGAAACCCGCAGGACGAAACAACCAATGACAGACTACGAAGTAATAGAAGATACGAAGGACTTAACATCCTTACTGAAGAATGTGGTGCTAGACCTTAATGTCTACATAGAGAAGATGGGGATAGCAGTAGAGGACGACATGGCAAAGGCCATAGCCCTTATAGAATCCGCAGTAAAGCACCTTGAGACCGCAGTTAAGGACGCAGAAGAGGCGAGGTGCTACGCATGACCTCCATGCAAGTAAAGATCGTCGGGGGAATCCCCGTCGTCGTCCTGACGGACGGCAAGGAGGTGGAGTGAATGGTTCATCACCAGATTCTATCTAATTACAACGCCAGACAAGGCGGGTGTCATGTAAAAGAGATTGGAACAATGTACGAAAACGTTCACAAAATGAAGGTATATACGCGCGATCTCAAACCTATAGGGGAGTTTCTCGCGAGCGAGTACGAGTATCAACTAAACGGGTCGATCATATATTACAGAGAAGGCAGCACTTCAACATTCATACAATACGAAGAGGTGGAGTGAATTGCCGACCTAATGGAAGGAGGGCAGTACGTGATATGCGACCCATGTTACGTAATATCAAGATCAAGATGGAAAGAGTTCTGCTCATTGCTTTACGCAACGGACGAGCAGACAGACGTCATAGGTCTAGATGGACATGAGGTGTATGTGTCGCACACACATGACGGAGACGGAACGTACAGAGCAAAATACAAAGGAGAATACATCAGCCACTGTGACGTCGATTCGGGACTGCTTGCGGCCGTCCCTAAGCTGCTTGAGTGGCTAGGAGAATATGAGTCCGGTAGGTCGTGCACGGATCAGGCCATCAACCGTCTGAATGTCACTATAGGAGAAGTAGCAGAGTTCTCTTATGATGACAGAATAATAAAATTTGGCCCGGTGTCCATTAACACAAAATCGAACAGGTGAGGATCATGAAACAATACAAAGTAATAACTGAATGGAACGACGGACAGGAAAGCGTAAGGGAGTTCGGCGTCGAAGGCGAGGCAAAGTCATACTTTGCGAACATAGACGAGAGGGACATAACATGCGCATACCTGATCGAGTACCCGACCGGTTATAATGGCACGGAAAGCACAGAGATCGCACGCAAAGAGGGCAAGGTGAGAAAATGAAAGAAAGAGAAGTGTTGGCAGAGGCTACTTATAACACACGTGTCGGAAAGATCGGAAACTCAAAAGGTTTCACGATCCCAATGACAATAGTGCAGGACATGATGCTGGAAGACAAAGACATGGTAATAGTGACCATCCGGAGAGCGAAGACTGAGTTTATTGTGGAGGATAAGCTTTGAGTGATTTTCCATATGACCACCTATCGCCGTCAAGCGTCAACATGTACATAGGCTGCCCGCTGTCATTTTTGTACTACAAGAACGGCGTCGAGGGAGAGAAGGACATGCGCTATATGGTGACAGGTTCCGCGGTGCACAGGGGCATACAGATGCTGTACGATCCCGGAGCGAAGGCGGAGGAGATTGACGAGACTCTAGTGCTAAAAAGTCGCTACTTTGACGCTATGGCCGGGTACGACATGCTGGTGGTCGGGCATCCGACCCTTAAGCCGTCGGATAAGTGGATAGCTGAGACGACGCTGACAAGAGACCTTGACGGAGTAACGATACTCGGAAGGATAGACCTAATGACTAAGGACGGAAAGAAGATCATAGACTGGAAGACAGGAGCAAGGACAGAGAAGGACGTCATGCAAGGACGTATATACAAATGGCTATCGGCCGGTGCGCACAGGCTGCACACTGACCAGATCGACGTGCGGTTAGCTTACCTGCGGGAGCATCCTGTAGGGTACGTAAGCGTGCCTTACACGTCCGATGACGCTGTAAAAAACATTTTATCTGAAGTAATAGAGAAAATAAGGATGGGAAGATATGAAGGAAAGAAAGGAAAGAAATGCTCGCAATGCGAGTACAGGAGAATTTGCGAAGAATGGAATTAAAAAGGGGAAGATACCACCGGCAAGTCTAAGTCGAATTGGAGCAGGCCGGTGGCGGTATCTCGGTTAGGAGACACACTTGAATTACTATTATTTGGGGTAATATAAATAATATTTCCCTAAACACGTCTCACACACACTCTCACACATGGGGGGTTTGTCTGTTTGAGGTTTTTCAATTGTGTCTATATCGCTATGGAGAGGATTAAATGTGTAATTATGAGAAATATTATGAGCACCTCGCTAAGAGGAACAGAAAGGATTCAACAATAAAGTCATATAAAGACAGGATAGACATCTGCATAAAGCTGCTTGAATCGAATGGATTAGAAACAGACCCGCATAAGATGGGAGAGGACGAACTGTGGTTCCTGATCTCTAATTTGGAGTGTCAAGAGCAAAGCATACGTATGATGGTCGAGGCAATGAACAGATGCATAAGATACCACACAAAAAAGGATCATATGAAGTGCATGGACATACTATGGAACAGGCCAACAGTTAAACGTGTTTTCATAAGCAATGATGATTTTATAAAGATGTACGAATCAGCAGACCCCAGAGACAGGATGATATTGATTCTGGGAGGAGCGTTAGGAATGAGACGCGGAGAGATCAGCAACCAAATGCTCAATGACATAAACAATGAAAAGATCACAATTAAAGGTAAAGGCCACGGCAAGAATGGATTGGTCGTGCAGATGGACATTCCTCCGGTTGTAAATGATGAACTGATTAGTTATATGGAGTGGAGATCAGACTACAAAGGTAAAGACCTATCAGAAGGAAGACTTATTGTTTACAAAGACAAGTGTGGTAATATCAGATCATATAACAAAGACAAAAGAATATATGAGCATGTCAAAGGGTTGGCTGCGGATCAGGGAATATCTGCAACAACTCACAGTCTGAGGAGACTATTCTGCACAGAGCTTAAAGAGAATGGATGCGACGAACTAACTCTAAGTGACTTAATGAGGCATTCTAACACCGAACTCTTGAAAATATATATAAAACCGAACGAAGATAGAAAGAAATCTGAACTAATAAAGATGACATCGAATCTTATAAAGTTATAAATATGGTGAACACAATGTATAGTTGCAGTCGAATTGGATTATCCTTTGAGGGACTTAATATTTATT
>JGI24696J40584_12961677_pt1 | contig 34081 bp, 26 predicted proteins | sample TergutCo191P4_FD_40584 | JGI IMG/M metagenome (IMG submission 40584)
CCAACAAGTTCCGCCACTTCTTCTGCTTTTCCAAAACGTCCCATAGGAACAATTTTTTTTAACTCCTCCTGATTAAGATCTTGGGTCATATCAGTTTCGATAAATCCTGGAGCCACCGCATTAACCGTAACTTTCTTCTTGGCAGTTTCGAGCGCAAGAGCCTTAGTCATACCGATAACACCTGCTTTCGCAGCTGCATAATTGGTTTGTCCTGCCATTCCATTAATGCCCGAAATAGAGACAATATTTATGATTCGTCCAAATTTCTTAGTCATCATATATTTCACCAAAACACGTGTCGTGTAAAATGTTCCATTCAGACTGGTATCAAGTACATTGTTCCATTCATTGTCTGACATCCAAAACATTAAATTATCCTTTCTTATACCTGCATTATTTACTAAAACAGCAATATAATCTTCTGTATGTGTAAGTTGCCACTCTGATAAAACTTTATCAACAGCATCTCCGTCTGCCACGTTAAACGAAAGCAACTCAGCAGCGCCACCGTTCGCTTCTATTTGTTGTTTTGTTTCTTCCGCAGCTTCTTGATTAGATTGATAATTCACTAAAACAGAATAGCCCATTGCTGACAATTTCAAGCATATTGCCCGACCGATACCTCTTGACCCGCCTGTTACCAACGCATATTTCATAACTTACAATAATTAAGTTTCTTATTCATCAAATAGTACTTCATTTGCTCTATTTCCCTGTATTTGGGTGTGTCATCCGAAAAAACAGGAAAAAAAGCCCTGATTTCTTCATAGATAGCACGTGTCTGTTCCGATAGTTTTTCCTGAATTTTTAGACAGTCAATAGCTTGTGCTAATGCCATAAAATGGATTGACATAACCTGATACGAGTTTTCAATCACTGTTTTTGTTATCAATGCCGAATTCGTTCCCATGCTTACAACATCTTGATTGTCATTATTATTAGGAATACTGTGAATTGACATTGGATTGGACAACATTTGACACTCTGCGGTAGTCGATGTTGCCGTAAATTGCGAAGCCTGTAAACCGTAGTTTAGCCCCAGCACGCCCAAATTGAGAAACGGTGGAAGGATCCCGTTAATGCGATCATGGCACAAATAATTCAATTGGCGCTCCGCTAACATGGTTAATTTTGTTATGGCAATCTTCACTTTATCCATTTCCAATGAAACATAATCGCCATGAAAATTTCCTCCGTGGTACACATTTTGGGTTTCCGGATCAATGATGGGGTTATCGCAAGAAGAGTTTATTTCATCTATCAGAATGGTAATAGCATTTTTCAAGGTGTCGAAAACAGGACCCAGAATTTGAGGAACACAACGTAAAGAATAGTATGCTTGTACTTTATGTCCAAAAGTTTTCGCGTCATTCTGTTTGCCGTTATAAAGTTCGTTTTCTCGTTTACGGATACAGTGGCTACCCTGAGAAATTTCGCGCATGATGCGTGCCACTTCCAACTGTCCTTCGTGATGTTTTGTTTTATTGAGCGCTTCAGCCATTAGGTCATCATAAGAGGAAGCGATTTCGTTCATTATGACGGAAGCAAGGATTGCCCAATCGAGTAAACGTTTGGCGTAGATTAAATTAACCAACCCAATGCCGGTCATTACGGAAGTTCCGTTTGTTACTGCCAGTCCTTCACGCAGGTGAATGGTAAAAGGTTTTAGTTGCTCTTTTTCAAGTACTTCTTTTGTGTTTTGTCTTTCACCCAGGTAATACACTTCGCCCTCTCCAATCAGTGTCAGTGCGATGTGCGCTAACTGCACCAAATCGCCGCTGGCGCCTACGCTACCATGTTCAGGGACAACAGGAAATATTCCTCTGTTAATAAATTCGATCAGTAACTTTGCCAAATCGGGATGGATACCTGATTTCGCCTGTACGAAAGTACCTAAACGCGCCAACATAGCCGCTTTGACATACAAACTCGGTAATGGATTTCCTGCACCGGTGGAGTGACTTCTTATGATATTGTATTGAAGCGCGGTAAGCGCTTCATCATCCACACGATACTGTGCCATAGGACCAAAGCCGGTATTGATTCCATAAATAATTTTGTCGGAAGTAAATTGTTTCAGAAAATCAAAACAGTTTTTTATTTGAAATTCAACTTCTTTCGATAATGAAATCGTGTAATTACCAAACAAAATACTTTCAACATCTTCAATTTTTAAAGTTTGGTTAATCGTAATCATAAAAGTTTTTCCTATTCAATCTCCTTTATTGGTTTATACTAATTGTGTTTGTTTTTTTAAAAAGTGCAAAATAACATAAAATCTTCAAATTTTCCACAGAAAGTGTACAAAATTTCAGAAAAAAAGCCCCACCACATTCATGGTAAGGCTTCATTTAATAACTCACAGTTGCAGTAAAGTATTACACTGCGAAGCCCAAGTTTTTGTATTCTTCCACAATGTTTCTCACATCGTCGGAAGAGAGGCGACCATATACTTTGTCGCCCACAAGCACCACCGGAGCAAGCCCACAAGCGCCTACGCAACGCAGGGAGGCTAAGGAGAATAAACCGTCGGTACCAGTTTCTCCTACATTAAGTCCCAATAAGTGCTTAAATTCGTCGAGGATGCGCTCTGCGCCACGCACGTAGCATGCCGTTCCCATGCAGATGGAAATGGGGTAACGTCCTTTGGGAATCATGGTGAAGAAAGAGTAGAACGATACTACGCCATACACTTTCGCGGTTGGAATGCCCAACTCCTGTGCAATTACTTCTTGCGCCTCTGCAGGAAGATAGCCTAAATAGTCTTGCGTTTTATGCAATACATTAATCAACTCCCCAGGGTTGTTATGGAACGACTTGCAAATCTCTTCGATTTTCGTTCTTGTTTTTTGACTGATTTGTATTTTAACGGACATTTTTTTTTATTTAAAGATTTAAAGATTTAAAGATTTAAGGATTTAACCCAGTTTAATTTCAATAACTTTTGCTTTATCAAAGTAGTGGGTATGGAGCAGTTCGTGGGATTTGTGTCCGCACGGTTCGCCCAAAAATTCTTTGTAAATAGCTTGCACGGATGGGTTTTCGTGAGATTTACGGATCGGCATGTTGCGGTCGGCTTCGTAAATGGCTTCCCAACGGGCTTTGATAATATCGCTGTTGCCGTGGTGCAACGGCTGTCCGCCACCATCAATACAACCACCCGGACACGCCATCACCTCAATAGCATGGAATTGCGATTTGCCTTCTTTAATCTCGTTCAACAACTTGCGTGCGTTGCTCAATCCGTGTGCAATGCCAATGTTGAGTTTCAATCCGTCCACATCAATAGTGGCAGAACGAACGCCCTCTAAGCCACGAAGTTCCGTAAAGTCAATTTTGGGAAGTTGTTTTTTAGTAATCACTTCGTATGCGGTTCTCACTGCTGCTTCAATCACGCCGCCGGTGGTTCCGAAGATCACAGCCGCACCGGTAGATTCGCCCAACGGAGAATCGAAAGGCGTTTCTTCCAATGAGTTAAAGTCAATATTTGCCTGTTTTATTAAGGTGGCTAATTCTCTTGTTGAAATAGAATAGTCCACTTCAGGATTTCCGTTTAATTTAAATTCCTCGCGACCACATTCATATTTCTTTGCCAAACAAGGCATTACAGAAACTACAACCATATCTTCGCGTTTTACACCAATTTTATTGGCGAAATAAGATTTGGCAATAGCGCCAAACATTTGTTGCGGAGATTTTGCCGTTGACGGAATCTCTTTTAATTCAGGGAAGTGATATTCAAAGAAGTTTACCCATGCCGGACAACAAGAGGTTAACAACGGAAGTTTCACCTCTTTATCTCCGTTCAAATGGCGGGTTAATCTGCTAATCAACTCGGTACCTTCTTCCATAATGGTTAAGTCTGCACTCCAGTCGGTATCAAAAACATAGTTAAATCCAAGCGCTTTTAAGGCAGCGGTTAGTTTTCCGGTTACAATGGAGCCGGGTTTCAGTCCAAACTCTTCGCCAAGCGCCACGCGTACAGCGGGAGCCACTTGAACCACAACGGTTTTCTTTTCATCGGCAATAGCGCGAATAATTTTGGGAGTGTGATCCACTTCCACCAATGCGCCTACGGGGCAAACGGCAACGCACTGACCGCAGAACGTACAGGGCGAGTAGCTCAGTTTTTGGTTGAAAGCGGTAGAAACCACCGCCGGAAATCCGCGTTCAATAGCGGAAAGTGCGCCAACGGTTTGGAAGTCGTTACAAACGGTTTCACAGCGTCTGCACATTACGCATTTGTTCATATCACGCACGATAGAGGGCGACACCTCCACTTTGTAGCACGATTGTTCGCCTTGGAACGGGATGTCGCGCACACCAAAGCGGATTGCTAAATTTTGCAGTTCGCAGTTGCCGCTTTTGGCACACACCAAACAGTCTGCCGGGTGGTCGCTCAAGATCAGTTCCAATACTGTTCTGCGTGCATTAAGAACACGGATAGAGTTGGTTTTCACCACCATGCCTTCGGTACATTCGGTAACGCAAGCGGGCGCCAAATTACGTCTGCCCTCCACTTCAACTACACAAATACGGCAGCCGCCCGGTTTATTATGGATGTTCAATCCGGCTAATTCAAAATGACACAACGTAGGAATGTCAATTCCAATATTGTGAGCCGCTTTTAATATCGTTGTACCTTGAGATACTGATACTTCTCTATTATCTATGATTAAATTTATTTTGTCCATTATTTTTATTTTTTATTTGATTGATATTGCATTAAACTTACATTTTTCAATACATGCACCGCACTTGATACAAGTGTTTTGATTGATTTCGTGTGGCAGTTTCTTTTCACCTTTAATGGCGCCTACCGGACATGCGCGGGCGCATGCCGTACAACCAATACAAAGGTCTGGATCAATAACATAGCTTTTCAATGCTTTACATTGACCTGCGGGGCATTTCTTATCTGTTACGTGTGCCACGTACTCATTCCAGAAGTTTTCAATAGTAGAGAGGACAGGGTTGGGAGAGGTTTGTCCCAAACCGCAAAGTGCTGTATCTTTGATTACTTTGCTCAAGTTTTTCAACTGGTCAAGGTCTTCCATTTCGCCTTTGCCTTGGGTAATCTTGTCTAACAGTTCAAACAGCCGTTTGTTTCCGATGCGGCAGGGCGAACATTTTCCGCAAGACTCTTCTACGGTGAACTCCAAGTAGAATTTGGCTACCGACACCATACAGTCGTCTTCATCCATAACGATCATCCCTCCGGAGCCCATCATGGAGCCGGCGGCAATCAAGTTATCATAGTCAATAGGGGTATCTAAAAACTTCTCGGTTAAGCAGCCGCCTGAGGGACCGCCTGTTTGCACGGCTTTGAACTTTTTGCCGTCTTTAATGCCACCGCCAATTTCGTAAATCACTTCGCGGAGCGTAATGCCCATGGGGACTTCAATCAAGCCCACATTGTTAATTTTTCCTGCCAAAGCAAACACTTTCGTACCTTTCGATTTCTCGGTTCCGATAGCGGCAAACCATTCCCACCCTTTCAGAATAATGACGGGAATGTTGGCAAAAGTTTCCACGTTGTTCACGTTGGTCGGTTTTTTCAAATAGCCTTCCTGAGCGGGGAAAGGTGGTTTGAAGGTAGGTTCGCCGCGTTCTCCTTCCATAGAGTGGATGAGTGCGGTTTCTTCTCCGCAAACAAATGCGCCGGCGCCGTAGCGCAGTTCAATCTCGAAACTGAAATCTGTGCCGAAAATATTTTTGCCGAGCACGCCTGCTTCTTCGGCTTGTTTTATTGCCACCAACAAACGTTCAATAGCCAACGGATATTCGGCGCGGATGTAAATCAAACCTTTACTTGCACCGATACAGAAACCGTTGATTGCCATGGCTTCCAGTACGGAGTGCGGGTCGCCTTCCAAGATGGAGCGATCCATAAATGCGCCGGGGTCTCCTTCGTCGGCATTACAAACCACATATTTCTGATCTGCATGATTTTTGCTGGCAATTTCCCATTTCAATCCTGTAGGGAAACCGCCGCCGCCACGACCGCGCAATCCCGATTTCTTAATAGCTTCAATAGTAACTTGAGGATTATTGGTTTCCAGCACGGAAGCCAAAGCGGCGTATCCATCGCGGGCAATATATTCATTAATATTTTCAGGATTAATAAATCCGCAGTTGCGCAAGGCAATACGTAATTGTTTCTTATAGAAGCCCATGTGTTTTGAATCCGAAACATGCTCTTTATTGTCGGGATTTTGGTAGAGCAAACGGTTCACTTTTCTTCCTTTAACAATGTGTTCTTCAATAAGTTCGTTGCAATCTTCAGGTTTCACCCTTACATAGAATGTATTGTCGGGCAAGAGCTTTACGATAGGTCCCTGTTCGCAGAAGCCGAAGCAGCCGGTAGCGACCACTTGCACCTCATCTTGCAGTCCTTTTTCTCCAATAATTTGTGTTAGATTCTTTTTAACTTGCTCACTTTGCGATGCGTGACAGCCTGTCCCGCCGCAAACCAAAATGTGATATTTGTAATTTGCCATAATGATTTAGTATGATTTATTGTTCAACTTTTTCGTAATTAACAGGAATAATGCCTTCTAACATTTCGTTTCCGGCTAAATATTTCTCCACTAATTCTTCTGCTTTTAGTGGTGTGATATATCCAAATACCACAGGTTCTTGTCCGGGTTTTGTAACTTCCACGGTAGGTTCTGCGTAGCAGTATCCCATACATCCGGTTTGCGTAACCACTGCAGGGATTTTGCGTTTACTACACTCATTAATAATCACTTCCATTACCTGTTTGGCGCCGGAAGCAATACCGCAAGTAGCCATAGCCACTTTCACTTGAATTAAATTTTCAGTGTTTTCGCCTTGTTCACGAAGCGTAAGATTGGATTGAAGTTCTTCTCTTTTCTTCTTCAAATCCGCTAACGATTTAATTTTTTCCATATTAAATTTATTATTATTATGTTGATTATGATAAGCTTAATTATATTGGTTTAAAAAAGACAAGCGGTTGTTTATTGGTTCGCGAATTAATAAAATTTATTGAGATAAAAATCGATGAAAAAATAGTTTTTGAACACCTTCAAAAAAACGGTTAAGAAAAAGTTTAAGATGCTTTTTTTAGCATAAAATGCATCAAACACACAAACTCAAACTTTTTCTTAAGCGATTTTGTCAACATTTTTTTCAATCTCAATAATTTTACTATCATTGCCAACTTTTTTTATAGAGAATGATTAACCCATTGTTTAAAACACTGCTCCTTGCTATAGCATTATTATTTTCTTTTGAAACTGCAAATTGTCAAGAAATTCAAAAAATTGAAGAAAACTATCTGAATAGATTGCTTGAAAATTATAAAAAGCAAGCATCAAGGAGTTTTCATAAAGGACGCTACTTAATCATTACACCATCGGGATTTGAACAAACATTGGAATATTTTGCCAATTATAAACGCAACATCGGATTTGACGTGCAAATCGTGAATACAAAAACTATTGGTAAAACCTCTAAATTGATCAAAACCTACATTCAAAATCAATACAATAAAACTTCTACAAGACCTGATTATATTTTGTTGGTAGGCGATGTGGACAGCATTCCGGCACACAGCGGAAACAGTTCGGGAAAAGTGAAAACTGACCCGATTAATGATTTGGGATACGCGCTTTTAGAGGGTAAAGATTTTCTCGCCGATGTTTTTATAGGTCGTTTTTCGGTAGCCAATGTCGAAGAACTGAAAAATATTATCAATAAAACGATATTTATGGAAGTAAATCTGCATCTTTTTGAAAAAAATGCCACATTTTTAGCAGGAGATGAAAAAAAAGGCGTTTGGAACAGAACTTACATGAAAAATTCGTTTAAGAACGGACATGAAGCTGCCATCTCAAACGGTTTTATCCCTTTGGGTTATAATTGCCAAAGACTGTATCAACCCAACAAAACAGCAGCGATAAAAGCGTTGAGTGACAATACATTGTTTTTTTCTTATGCCGGACATGGCACATTCTTTACCTTGGCAGGAAAATCGTTCGAAATTGGCAATAAAGAGATATTAGCAGCCACCAATACCGTTTTTCCTTTTGTTTTTTCTTTTTCCTGCAAAACCGGATGTTTTACTCAAACTTCTATTGGTGAGTATTTTATACGAGCAAAAAACAAAGGGGGCGTTGCTTTTTTCGGCGCTTCTGTAAATTCTCACACCAATACAGATATCATTATCCAAAAAAGAATATTTGGCGATGCTTTTACACAAAACATACGCCAACTCTCTCCCATGATCAATCAGGGAATGAGGCAGTTTGCTTCCGCAGTAGGCATTAGAAAAAAAATAAAGGAGATGTTTTTAAAAGCCTATAATTTGTTAGGTGACCCATCGCTTGACATAAGAGGCTTATTTGCCTCCACCAAAAACAACGATAGAATTATTAATCCTGCCCTGTTCAGTGTTTTCTCAAACCCGCTGAAAAACGACTTTTCTTTAGCTTATACTCTTGAAAAAGAAAGTATTGTGCAAATAGATATTTACAACACTTTGGGAGAACATGTAAAAAATATCATACAACTCTCAAAACAAAAATCAGGAGTCTATTATTATAATTTTTCATTAAAAGACTTGCCTTCAGGAGTGTATGAGTTGGTCTACAAAGACTCTTCCCAAAGCATGGCGACTCAGGTAAAAATTGAATAATAGAAGAATATTCTACGCCTTCTTCAAATAAAATATTCTCCTTGCAATACCGTTATTTTCAGGTGAATCTGTTCAAATCCTCTTTCCTGTTTTCGTTCTTTTTTTTACCCTTGATGATTTTTGCACAAAACCAAAAATCAGGCTCTTGGACGATTGATTCTTCAACTTATCAGGTAGATGCTTTATCTTGCCATCCCAACTCTTTTCAACTTACCGGAATTGATGCCGAAGATTACAGTTTCGACTGGGTTACTTCTACTTTACGCATTTTCAATAAAAATGTGTATGGAAAAACAGTTTTTTTTACATTTCGAACTTTTTCTATCAATTTTTCGCAAAAACATCAAAGAAAATCTACTGATTTAATTTTTCAAAAGGGAAGTGTATATCGTCCGCAGGTGGGCATTTCGTCTGCAAATTCTTGGTTAGCAGGAGAAGAGGGTATGCCTTTGTATGCCACAGGCTCTATTGCTCGCGGTGTAACCATTGGCACAAATCAGGATTTTGTGCTTAATTCCGCCATGAATTTGCAAATTTCAGGTTTTTTGGCAAAAGATTTGGAAATTCAGGCAAATATTACCGACAAAAACATTCCCATGCAGCCTGAAGGAAATACCCGCGTAATTCAGGATTTCAATAAAATATTTATTCATTTGAATTACAAGAATCAATGGATGATAAAAGGTGGCGATATTGATATTGTGAAACCGAATGGCTATTTTTTGGTGGCAAGCAGAAGATTGCTGGGCATGGAGGTAATTGCCAACAATTACGTAGGCAAAGATTCAGTCTATCGCTTGCAAAACAGCGCAGGCGGCGGAGTTGCCAAAGGAAAATATATACGCCAAAAACTAACGGTAACCAACGGGCTGCAAGGTCCTTACAAACTCACCGGCACAGACGGACAAGGCAACATCGTGATTCTATCGGGAAGCGAGCGGATATACATGGATAACAAATTACTTTCAAGAGGATTAGACCAAGATTATGTGATGGATTACAATACCGGTGAAATCACGTTCACCTCGCGCATCCTCGTTACTTCTGAGAAAGAATTTAATGTTGAATATCAATACTCCGACTTGGCTTATTCCCGATATTCATTATTCTCTTACAACGAATTTAGCAGTGAAAAATCTCCGAAATTAAACCTTAGAGTGAATTTTTTTCACGAACAGGATATGAAGAATCGCTCTATTCAGCCACAACTTTCAGATAGTATGATGCTGTTTCTCTCGCAGTTGGGAAATGCACCCAATGCGTATTTTCCCAAGGTGGATACTTCCGGTTTTTATCCCAATGAAATTCTTTACCAAAGAGTTGATACATTGTATAATGGAGAAAGTTACTCTATCTATCAATATTGCATTGATTCTGTACAGAAACTATATCGTGTTGGGTTCAGTTTCATAGGCTACAACAAAGGAAATTATGTTTTATCTGTGAATCAGGCTAATGGGCGTGTTTTTAAGTGGGTTGCACCGCAAAACGGAGTGCCGCAAGGCGATTACGAGCCGGTAATATTGCTTGCTCCCCCAACCCTTTCGCAAATGGGAACCATTGGCGCCGACTGGTTTGTTAAAGAAAACACAGGCTTCTCCACAGAGTTTGCATTTTCCAATCATGATAAAAATACTTTTTCACAAAAAAATAATGCAGAAAATGTAAGTTTTGGCTATATGCTCCATTTTTTTCACAAAAACCCCATAAAATCGAAGAAAAATGCAGAAAAACCTTGGTGGTTTTTTTCAAAAGTGAATGGAGAATATCAACATCAAAATTTTCAACCTGTTGAAAGCTATAGAGCGGTAGAATTTTATAAAGATTATAATTTACAGGGTGATTTTTCCCCGCAACATTCCGAATTGATGTTGAGTGCTGAAGCAGGTTTTATGCAGGAAGAAACAGGAGAAACATCCTACAAATTCAACTATTATTCTCGAGCCAAACAGTTGCAGGCAATTCGCAACGAGTTGATTTCAAACACAAAGAAAAAAGGTTTTCATTTTTCTACGCAAACCTCATTGTTGTTAACCCATGATACTTTGCAAAACACCAACTATTTCAGAACTTTCAACCTGTTTTCAAAAACTTTGAAGAAAATGGAACTTGGCGTTTATGAGCGATTTGAATACAACCGCTTTCAAAGTGCGGCGGCTCAAGAACTGTTGCCCAGCAGTTTTCGTTTTAACGAGGTTTTTATTTATGTAAAAAATAATGATTCTATTGATTATAAATACAATATAAAGTTAAAACATCTTCTTACGGACAAACCTCATCAAAACAGATTTTCTCAAGACAACTACGCGTATGAAGCAGAGGTTTCGTTTGAAATTACGAAACTGAAAAACAATACTTTTCGAGGAACAGCAACCTTTCGGAATACCCACCAGCGCAACTCTGCCCGACAGTTTTTTGCCGAAAATTTCTTTGTAGGAAGCGTGGAATACACCGGACGTTTTTTTAAAAACGCTTTATTTCTAAATACTTACTATGATGTTGGAAGCGGACTGGAGCAAAAGAAAATATTTACTTACCTAAAAGTTTCCGACGGTCAAGGCACGCACATTTGGATAGACTATAATGGCAACAGTATTGAGGAACTGAACGAATTTGAGATTGCATCTTTTCAAGATCAAGCCAATTACATTAAAGTTTGGATTACTTCCCCTGAGTACATTAACACTTATAATAACCAATTTACGCAAGTTATTCAGTTGCGTCCGGGCAATGTTTGGAGCAACAAAAAAGGGTTACGCAAGTTTTTATCTCGTTTCAGCAATGCAGCCACTTTGCGAATCGGGCAAAAAAACGCCTCCAAAGAGATGGGAAAAGCATTGAATCCGTTTCAGTTTAATTTAACAGATTCTGCACTCATCAGCAGTCAAGTTAATTTCAATAACAATCTATCATTTAATCAATTATCGCAATATTGGGGCATAGATTATATTTTCCGTTACACGCAAAACAAAAATATGCTTTACTATGGCATGGAAACCAGCTGTCTCAATATGCATCAAGGCAGCGTTCGAGGCAAACCGCATCAAAATGTTACTTTAAAAGTGGATTATATTTATTCGGACAAAAAGAACTTTTCTGCATTTTTTTCATCCAGAGACTACAATATTATCCATCATGATGTAACAAATTCTATTCGGGTGCAGCATAAAAACAACATTTTCTGGAGTATTTTTTACACCTTTCAGCAGAAAAATAACATTTCAGGATTAGAGCGCTTGAAAGCACACGACGCCGGCGCAGAATTTAGCTACCGCATCACAAATCGCGGAAACATCACCGCAAAAGTACAATATAAATACATTGATTTCAAGCCGGTAGGCAACGACAACCACACCCAGTCCACCGTAAGCTACGAGATGCTGGAGGGGTTGCAAAACGGCAACAACATTTTGTGGAATGTAGGGTTTCAGACTAACATTACCGAGTTCTTGCAGTTAGATTTGCGCTACGAGGGACGCTCCTCTGAAGGGGCAAAGACCGTGCACACGGGGGGGCTGCAGTTGAAGGCGTTTTTCTGATTTGATATAAATCCCAAGCGCTATTTCGTAAGTTAAATGACAGTATTATTAAAATTATTCAATCTCCCAAGTATCCCCACTATTCAACAAATCATCCACACATTTAATTTTGCTTTTGGCTTTGCAATCATCAATTTGTTGTTGTAGTAGAAATTCATACGTTGGGAAATCTGCGGAGCGGATTACGCCCAGCGCGATAGGGAATTGCGGCGGAAACATTTTGGCAAGCATGAGGTGAACGCCTGGGTTCGGGTTGTACATGTCGTGTACCAACACTTTGTCCAAGCCTTCGCCGTTAGGTCCAACCTGCACAACTTCCAAGCCATTTCTGCGCATTCTAATTCCTTTGTCTTTATTTTTACCGAAAATCATCTTTTCGCCGTGGCGCAGAATGAGTTGATAGTCATCTTTCGTATCTTTTCCGGTAATCATGTCGTGTGTGCCGTCGTTAAAAATAACGCAGTTTTGCAAGAGCTCAACTACCGAAGTGCCATCGTGCTTTGCGGCTTCCAGCATCACTTCCGTAATGAATTTGGGGTTACTGTCGATGGCGCGTGCAAAGAAAGTGCCTTGCGCGCCAATCACCAATTCGCCCACCAAGAAAGGTTGTTCAATAGTTCCATAGGGCGAAGTTTTTGTTACAGAGCCCATATCGGAAGTGGGCGAATACTGCCCTTTTGTTAACCCATAAATCTTATTGTTGAACAGCATAATGTTGATGTCCAAATTTCTACGAATAATATGGATAAAATGGTTTCCGCCGATGGCAAGCGAGTCGCCGTCGCCGGTAGCCACCCACACGCTCAAGTGTTTGTTGGCAATACACACGCCGGTGGCAACCGCATTGGCGCGACCATGTATGCTGTGAAAGCCGTAAGTGTTTACATAATAAGGAAAACGAGAAGAACACCCGATTCCGGAGACAACGCAGAAACGCTCTTTTTTATATCCGATTTCCGGAAAAACTTTAGCTACTGCCGATAGAATGGCATGGTCGCCGCAACCCGGGCACCATTTCACCATTTGATCACTTGCAAAATCTTGTTGGGTTAAAGGTACATTCGACCTTTCCATTGCATTATAACCCATTGCTTTAATACCCATAGTGTACCTCCTGTTATTTAATGTTATTAATTACGTTGTTAATTGCGCCCACTAATTCCTGAACGGTAAATGGCAATCCTTGCAGTTTATTATATTGTTGATATTTAAAATCGGGATGCGTCATTCTTAAATAGTTGGCAAATTGCCCTGAATTTAATTCACAAACGAGAATCTTTTTGTATTTGGCAAATATCTCAGCGGTGTTTTCGGGCAGTGGCATAATTTGCGCGAAGTGGGCATGTGCTACCGGCATACCGGCGTTATTCACTTCTTTACAAGCAGTATAAACGGCGCCTTTGGTGCCTCCCCAACTCACAACCAGCGTGTCGGCATCTGCATTGCCGTAAACATTTTGTTTGGGTAAACGTTTTGCCAAACGCGTGATTTTCTCTTGGCGGAGCTGAACCATTTTGGCGTGATTTTGCGGGTCGGTAGAAACCAAACCTTCGATGTCTGTTTTTTCCAAACCACCCACGCGGTGACGCAATCCTTCGTCTCCGGGAACTGCCCACTGGCGCACCAAAGTTTCAGGGTCTCTGCGGTAGGGTCTGAAATCAGGGTCATTAGGTTTTGCATAAGGGGGGTTGATAGCCGGCAAATCTGCCATTTTGGGAATGCGGAACAGTTCGCTGCCTTGCCCTGTATTTCCGTCGGTGAGCAAAATCACCGGCGTCATTGTCTCCATTGCTATTTTGGCTGCATGATAGGCTTTGTAGAAACAGTCGCTGGGCGATGCGGCGGCAAGAACAATGCAGGGCGCCTCCCCGTTTCTGCCAAAGAGTGCAATGTTTAAGTCGGCTTGTTCCGATTTTGTGGGCATCCCCGTTGAGGGACCGGCACGTTGCACATCCACAATCACTAACGGCAATTCGGTCATGATTGCTAAACCTATTGCTTCTGACTTTAACGACAAACCGGGACCGGAGGTGGTAGTACAAGCCATTGCACCTGCGTAAGATGCTCCGATGGCTGAACAGATGCCGGCAATCTCATCTTCCGCTTGGAACACTTGAGCGCCTAAGGATTTATGCTTAGCCAACTCTATCAATATATCGGTGGCAGGCGTGATGGGATAAGAGCCTAAGAACAACTCTTTGCCCACTTTTTCGGCGGCAGCAAGCAAGCCCCATGCGGTAGCTTCGTTGCCGGTAATGATTCTGTATTTTCCTTTTTCCAATTTAACATTGGAAATCTGAAATGTTGAAGAAAAAACTTCCATTGTATCAGCAAAATTGTAGCCGGCTTGCATCACTTTTTTGTTCACATCTGCTATTTGCGCTTTTTTAGGAAAGCGTTTATCCAACAACTTGAAGGGGGTTTCCAAATTAAAATTAAAAATGTAATACACCATACCGAGGCAGAACATATTCTTTGTTCTTTCGGCGGTTTTGTTGTCTAACCCTTGTGCTAAAGCGGTTTCTTTCGCTATAGTAGTGATATGGGGGGCAATCACACAATAGGAACTCAGCGAGCCGTCGGTGAGCGGGTTGGCAGTGTAGCCTGCTTTTTCCAGCGCTTTTTCGTCGTAGGCATCCACATCAGTAATGATGGTACCGCCTTTTTCCACCCATTTCAGGTGGGCTTTCAGCGACGCCGGATTCATGGCAACCAGCACATCGCATTTGTCGCCAATAATTCGAGTTTCTTTACCGATGTGCACTTGAAATCCCGACACGCCGGCAATAGTGTTGTGCGGGGCTCTGATCTCGGCGGGATAATCCGGAAATGTGGCAATATCGTTGCCTGCCAATGCCGCGGTGTCGGAGAACAGTGTTCCCGACATCTGCATACCATCGCCGGAATCGCCCACAAATTTCACTACCACACTCTCTTTTTCTAAAATTTGTTTGCTCATTTTTGATGTATTAATTTTTATATAAGATATTGATTATATGCGAACAAGCTATTTCTTTCAACCACAGACAAAGCGGTGCGAAAGTATAATAATTTTATAAAGATAATATTATGGTAAAAGAAAAAACAGGCAGTTTATATGGAATGATAAACAGCGTTCACATTCTTGGCGGTATTTTTTATAGAAAGTCGCTCTAACTGTACTATTCTGTATGAATTTAGATTCTCAACAGTTTCTTTATCATGTAATAAAAGATTTGTTTTTTCGGCGATGTCTTCAACATTGTAAGGATCGAAATAGAGGGCTGCGTTTCCACCTACTTCGGGCATGGAGGAGATGTTGGAGGTGGCAACGGGCGTTCCTACTGCCAACGCTTCCAAAATAGGAATGCCAAATCCTTCAAAAACAGATGGATATACAAAGGCAGCAGCGGCAAAATAGAAAGCAGGGAAATCGCGGAATGCCACGTTGTGCATTAATTTTACACGATGGGAAAGATTGTGCTCTTTTACATACTCCTCAATTTGAGTGGTATAAGCTGTTTTTCCTCCAATGGCTACCAAAGAAACATCTTCAGCAATAAATGGCAAGGCTTTTACCAAATTCAGCAGATTTTTTCTTTTCTCAATAGTTCCTATGCATAAAATAAAGCGGGCAGGTAAATTGTATTTTTTTGAAACATCTTCATTTTTTATTGGTGTAAAAAATATCGGGTCGCAGCTTTGGTAGGCTATTTCAATTTTTCGGGCGTCTGCACCCAAAAAATGGATACAATCATCTGCCGTTTGTTTGCTTATGGCAATAATTTTATCTGCAACATTACAAGCATGTTTAAACTTCTTTTCGTACATTTTTCTATCAAAAGCGGCATAATACTCAGGAAAACGCATAAAAATGAGATCGTGAACAGTAACCACTTTTGGCATTTTTAGCTTGGAAACCGGCAACTCGCCGCTCAAACCATGAAAAATATCCACATTTTGGGCATTAATGTGATTTGCCATGAAAAAAGTGCGCCAAAAAGATGCGGGCAGCCACGAAGTAATACCTTGAGGCGTTACAATTTTACAATTATCATTAACAAAGTCATGTAAAAGATGCGGCTTATAATTGGGCGTATAAAGAAGATACTTGTCGTCTTTATATAAGTTTGATAATGAATTTATTAACAAACGACTGTAATTTCCCAATCCGGAGAAGTTGTGAAAGGCTCTTTTGGCGTCGAATCCAATAATCATGAGAGATTTTTTATTTAAAGTCGCGACAAAAATATTTTTATTTGTTAATAAGTATGTTTTTGTTAATTAATTAGTGCTAATCTGCACAATCCGTAGTAAAAAAATCAAAAACTTCTAACAAATTCAATATTTCAGGATACATGTAGTTAAAGAATATTTACAGAACAATGCCAACAGATACATTGAATTTAGAAAATCTCTATCAAACGTATAAAAATCAAATTTATACGCTTTGCATCAAGTTGACACGTTCACAAATGCATGCCGATGATTTGTTCGGCACTACATGGGTAAAGGTAGCGGAAAAATTTGCTAATATTCAAAAAGAAAAAAATCCAAGGAATTGGATCTATACGATATGCCTGAATCTCTATCGAAAATCTGCTCCCAAATGGCAAGAAATAGCAATCTCAGATGAAGATGTTGCTTCGGAAATTATAGCTAAAGCTCAGGATGCCAATGTGGAAGACTCCATGGTGGAACAGGAAACGATACAACAACTGCAAAAAGCCGTATCGCTGTTGAACGACAAATACCGTATCCCCATTATTTTATTCTATTTCAGAGAACTATCATACAACGAAATATCGCAAATCATGAAACTGCCAATGAGTACGGTAAAATTTAGGCTCAGTTATGCCAAAGAATTATTAAAAAAAGAAATGGAGGTATTGTTATGAAAACGAACGATATAGATATACTTTTAAAGAAAAATTTAAGTCAGGAGTATAATGCACCCTTAGATTTGGATAGGGCAACATGGCAAAAGATGCAATCGATTCATCAGAAAGAAAGAACTTTTTTACTGATTCCAGCAAGTATTGTAACTTTTCTCTTATTATTGCTGGAAATCGTAATATTTTTGTCATTTTTTCACCACGAAGCATTAAAGATCATTGTATGGTCTTTATTCTTCAGTTCAATTTGCATATTAGCTTTTTATACAATAATCTTAATTAATATTAACTTAAAACGAATTTTATGAATGAGTTCATCTTTATTACGGTAGCATTGATAGCCAATTGTTTAATTGCCTTCTGGGTTTATGCAGATGCTAAGTCAAAAGGCTTAAAACGAAGTCTTTGCGTCTTACTTTTTATATTAACATTGTCAAATACCTTTGGCTTGATCATTTATGCTATTTTCAGATCTTCACTTGGGCAAAGAAGTCATGAAGTTATTTGCAATCAATGTCATGCTCGCATTTCACATGATGCTAAATTTTGTCCTAACTGTGGCGTTGCACATTCGCATTTGGAGATGCAACTGCCTGAGAAACCGAAAAAACATCTGTTGCTAATAGGTATTCTTTTGGTTTTCATGCTTCTAGTTTTTGCTTTTTATGAAATAATAACTCAATTTTCTTCTGATTCGTGGAATTCTTTAAGAACAAGGAATTCTGTTTCAACAAAATGGGGTAATACTTGGAAAATGCGTTTTAAAATAGCCAATGGAACAGAAAGTCACACTTTTCAAGTGAAAGAAGGTGATTACGGATTGATCTATTCCAGCAACATTACTGATGGCGATCTGAAAATTAATTTTTGCGACCATTCGGGCAATTTAATCACGGAACTTCTGTCCAACAGTTCCGACACGTTACGAGATGTGAAAAATGGAGCAAAATATAAGGTAATAGTTACCGCTAACGATGCAAAAGGTTCATTTTCTTTTCACATGAAAGATTTGAAAAAATGAGGCAAGCATTAAATAATTGTAGAAAACCTTATCTCTTTTGACTAAACAACAACTCCTTCTCCTCTTGAGTCAATGACTCATACCCATTCTTTGAAATTTTGTCCAGAATAAGGTTTATTTTTTCTTCTGTTTGCTTCTTTTGATAGTTATATTCATCATCGCGAACATGCGGAGAGGTGTAGTTGTAGTTGGAAGATATGGTGTATTTATAATTTCGTTTCTTCTTGAATGTGGGGATTTTAAGCTTAAAAAAACGGTTTCCCTGATTCCAGTAGAGGAGTAGGAAAAATCCAAATAGCATGCCGCCCAAATGTGCGAAATGCGCTACGCCATCGTTAGTTCCGGCAACGCCATAAAACAGTTCCAATGCGCCGTAAATAACAACAAACCACTTGGCTTTTATGGGGAGCAGGAAGTAAATATAGATTACAGAGTTGGGATACATCATCCCGAAAGCGAGCAGCAAACCAAATACTGAGCCTGAAGCGCCCACCGTTACAGCGTTTAAAGCTCTGTTGTACGCACCCATTTCGCCGATGTAGTTTTTGCCATCACTCAATATTTGCGCTCCATTTTCACGGATCATGTTAACGATGTCGGGCGGTAGGTTTTGTCCTAAAGAATAGATTTGCAAGCCAATGACGAGCAGTTGAATCAAGCCTGCGCCAATCCCACACACCATGTAGTAGATCAGGAAGCGTTTAGAACCCCATGTGTTTTCCAAAGCGGCGCCAAACATCCACAAGGCAAACATGTTGAAGAACAAGTGCCCAAAACTTCCGTGCATAAACATGTAGGTAATGGGTTGCCAAATCTCAAAGTTTTGGGCAGTAAAAAAGTGGAGCCCCAAAATTCCAGCCAAGTCAATGCCGCGTGTTTCAAACACTACGGTTGCCAGGTACATGATACCGTTGATAATCAATAGGTTTTTTACAACGGGTGGGAGTAAGGTGTAGTTCCTAAGTCTAATTTCGCTCATTATATTATTATTACATGTTTTGATAAATATATCTCTTTAGTATTCACTGTTTTATGTGTGTGTTATAAAACAGCGCAAATAAACACGAAATTTTTAAAAAAACAATTTGAACAACTAAGATTTTATTGAGCAATCTCAAAATATTTTCTATTTTCGCTTTTAATTTTTTAATATGAAATATTCACGTATCTTATTGAAACTAAGCGGTGAATCGCTACAAGGAGAAGATGGTTCTGGCATCAATTACGATGCGGTGCATCATTTTGCCATGGAAATTAAATCGGCAGTGGAATGCAATGTACAAGTAGGCGTTGTGATGGGTGGCGGCAATATTTTCCGTGGTGTGAAAGGCGCCGACAACGGCTTTTTGCGCACACAAGGCGACTACATGGGCATGTTAGCGACCATCATCAACTCTATGGCGCTGCAAGCCGTTTTAGAAGAGTATTATATTCCGGTGAAATTGATCTCGGCGCTGCCCATTGAAGGCATTTGCGAAAAAACATACTTTAAAAGCGCCGTGCAATATTTGGCAGAAGGTTATGTGGTGATTTTTGCCGGCGGTACGGGAAACCCGTTTTTTACTACCGACTCGGCAGCAGCACTGCGTGCCGCAGAAATCAATGCCGAACTGCTCCTCAAAGGCACTCGCGTTGACGGCGTTTACAATACAGACCCCGAAAAAGATCCTAATGCCGTGAAATACAATTTGCTCTCTTTCGACGATGCGCTGGAAGAAAAATTAGCCATTATGGATTTAACCGCTTTCACGCTCGCGCAGGAAAATCAAATCCCAATTTATGTATATAATGCCAACGAAGCCGGTAACTTGGAAAAAGTATTGTCCGGAGAAAATATTGGTACATTAATCACTTTAAATGAAAATTTATCATGAATGACATTGTAAATAATGAGTTAGTGCTTAAAACTGCAAAAAAAAGAGTAGCATTCAAAAAACATTTTACATTATTCATACTAGTCAACCTACTGTTATGGGTAATATTTTTCTTTTTATTTAAAGGAAAAGAAGATAAAACATTTTTTAACACTATCTTTTTTGTTTTACTGACGTGGACAATAGTCATCATTGGACACTATTTTTACGCTATAAAATGGAATAGAAGAATGTTGGAAAAAGAGGTGGAGAATTTGACAAAAGAACAATTAAAAACTCAAGATGATACATTATGAAAAAAATTCTACTATTATTAGCATTCGCCATTTGTTTTTATGGTTACGGTCAAAACCTTTCAAAAATTGAGCCTGACCTTCAAAATGAAATTCAATTACGGGACGATGACAACTTGATGAAAATCAATATTGTTATGAAACCTCAGTATGATCAACTTGTATTGCGCTCACTCGTTTCAACTTATAGATCAAAGGAGGAGAAGCGTAGTTTTGTTATCAATGAATTAAAAAGATATGCCAATGAAACGCAACAAGATGTAATGAGCTATTTGAAAGATGCTGCTAAAAATGAAGCGGTTACAGACATTAAGCAATTTTGGGTTTTCAATGGAATTACTTGTTTTGCTTCTAAAGAAGCGATTAAGACATTATCTTACAGGGAAGATATCCATATCATAGGTTTGGATAAGGAGTATTATATGCTTCCGGAGGATGAGTATCCCACAGTTACTGACGGAACGAAAGAGATTACTTATAATGTAGCCAAGGTAAATGCCGACAAGGTTTGGGAGTTGGGTTATGAAGGCGAGGGCGTTATTGTTGCCGTTTTTGATACCGGCGTTAACTATCAACATCATGACCTTAGAACCCACATGTGGTCTCATCCCGATTATTCCCAGCATGGATGGAATTTTGTCAGTAATACGAGTAATCCTATGGATGATCATGGTCATGGAACACATTGCGCCGGCACGGTTGCCGGAGATGGCACAGCAGGTTCCAAAACAGGGATGGCGCCAAAAGCCAAGATTATGGCTTTAAAGATTATGAATAGCAATGGAACAGGCATTCCATCCTCACTGTTTAGCGCCGTTGAGTTTGCTCTTGAACGCGGCGCCCATGTATTCAGCATGTCAGTAGGTTACAGAAAACCTGATGCCTCTTTGCGTATGATGTTTAGAAACGCTATGGTGAATGTGTTGCAAGCCGGTGTTATAGCCGCTGTGGCTGCCGGCAACGATGGCGGGAACTCAGGATATCCTGTTCCTCAAAATATTGGAGGTCCCGGAGATTGCCCTCCGCCGTGGTTACATCCCGATCAAACCACCACAGGAGGCACTTCCGCTGTGGTTTGCGTAGGCGCCACAAATTCAAGTGATAATATTGCAGATTTTTCGTCAACGGGTCCGGTTTCATGGCAAAATGTTCCCATATACACAGACTATCCTTATGATCCCGGCATGGGTTTAATTCGCCCTGATGTGTGCGCTCCGGGCGTAGGCATAAAATCTTTAAATGCGCAAACTACAACGGGTTATGCTAATCTGGATGGAACTTCCATGGCTACCCCTTGCGTTGCCGGAGTGATGGCTTTGATGCTGTCGAAAAATGCACAACTGATGCCTGCCGAAATCTGCGAAATATTGGAAAATACGGCGGTGCATCTATCTGCAAAAAAGAACAATATTTTTGGGTCAGGCAGAATTAACGCTTTAGCTGCAGTAAATACCGTTGTCGCCGATCGGTTCTCTTATGAAATTACTGTAAACGACTCACAAGGCAACAACAATGGAAATGCCAATCCGGGAGAAACCATAACATTAGATTTCAGTGTGCTTAATAAGACTTCTAAAAAAATTAATAATGTATCTATGAGTATAACAACTACAAGTGAGTATGTTACAATTACGAATGGCTATGCGGATTTTGGTGATTTTGCCGCAGGAGAATTTAAAAAAATAGAGGGCGCATTTACCTTTAAATTATCTTCATCGGTTCCGCCAAAAAAACAACTTCAATTTTTAACGGAAATTAATACCAGCGATGGTGAGGCAACAGGTCAATTTATTATTGCGGCTTGTGATTATGAATTAAGATTGACAAAAACCGTTATTAATGATTCCGGTAATGGAATTTTAGATCCGGGAGAAACGGCAAATATTACGACTACTCTAAATAATTCGGGAAATGAAATGGTGAAAGGCGTAACAGGTTTTCTAACATCAACTTCTCAGGATATTACAATTAACAAAAATAATGCAACCTATACTAACATGCAACCGAATCAAAGCAGTTCTGCCCCCTATAACGTTACATTGGGCAACACTTTTACTCCGGGCAGTACCTATATTCCATTCAATTTGTTGTTAACCGATGAAACAGGAAGAACCTCATCCATTAACTTCGCTTATTGTGACCGGTGTAATCTGATTTTTGATTTGTATGATGGCTCTGATGACGGCTGGACAGGCAATCAATTGGTTGTAACTTTCAATGATGGCTCTCCGGCACAAAACCTTACGATTCCCGACAACAGCAATTTTGCCAGACACTCACTTACTGTCAATAGCGGAGTTGCTGTTAGTTTGTCTTGGATAACAGGTACAAATGTTGCCGAATGTTCTTTTGAGATTTTTTACCAGGATGGTGATGCCATATTCTCCGCATCGGGCGACCCCGGTTCCGGCGTATTCTTCGCATGGATAGCTAATTGCAACAAGCACGCCATAGCATGTAACCCCATATCCGAATTGTCTGCTACTGTTCAGGGAGGCATTGTAAACCTTTCATGGAATACCCCTGAAGGTAGTGCGCCAAAATATTACGAAATTTTCAAAAATGTTGAATCTCTTGGAACAACAACCGTTACCTCATTCTCTACACCCGCAACAGGAACAGAAAACAAGTTTTGCGTTTATGCTGTTTACGACGATTGTTTAGTTCCTGAATGCTTGTCTGTTAAAAATACGGAAAGCATAGAGGAACACTCAAATCTTTCAAAAGTTTATCCAAATCCATCCAACACAGTTGTTTATGTAGAAGGTGAACGCATAGAAAAAATCACAATTGCCAATATAATGGGTCAAATTGTAAAAGTGATTCCGGTTACGAACTCAACCACTGCTATAGATGTCTCCCATTTTCCAATCGGCAACTATCTATTCCACATTTCCTATACCAACAACACCACTGAAACTGCCAAAATAATTATTCAATAATCCCCTGAATTTTGGGCCGTTGGCTAAAGCCAACGGCAATTAAAGAAGCCAACGGCAATTAAATTTTTAATCCTTAAAACCTAATATTATGAGCGAAGAAACTTCCAAATGCTTGCAAGCCAGCAAAGACGGCATGAACACTGTGCTGAATTTCTTTGATAAAGAATTACAAAAAATACGCGCCGGAAAAGCCTCTCCGCAAATGTTGGAGGGTCTGAAAGTGGATTACTACGGCAATCCCACGCCGGTGGAGCAAGTGGGCAACATCAGCACGCCTGATGCTCGCCAAATTGTGATTCAGCCTTGGGAAAGAAACCTGCTGCCCGTAATTGAAAAAGCGATCTTGGCAGCTAACTTAGGCTTTACGCCGCAAAACAACGGCGAATTTATCCGCATTGTAGTGCCCACCCCTACGGAAGAACGTAGAAAAGAGTTGGTTAAAAAAGCCAAACAGGAAGCCGAACAGGCAAAAGTGAGCGTCCGCAATTTGCGCCGAGTTGCCAACGAAACCGGCAAAAAACTGAAAGACTCCGGCACTCCCGAAGATGAAGTGAAAAAGTTAGAAACCGACATCCAAAAAGCCACTGATGAATTTATCGGAAAAATTGATAAAATGATGGAAGCTAAGGAGAAAGAGGTGATGACGATATAGCCACAACTATTTTCGGTTAAGATAAGTACGACTATATTCAGCCACATTTTTTGATAAAAGTCTCAACAAATTTTTTATCTTTGCCGCTATTTAATTTTTGACTCTTCACTGCCATTTTTTTGTAAAATTATGACTGCCGAACAAAACATACTCTCGCAACTCAACGATTCACAACGCGCTGCTGTGGAGCAAATTGATGGTCCCGTCATGGTCATTGCGGGCGCAGGCTCCGGAAAAACACGCGCACTCACCTACCGCATCGCCTACATGCTCGCACAAGGTATTAACCCATACCGAATTTTGGCGCTCACCTTCACCAACAAAGCCGCCAAAGAAATGAAAGAACGGATCTTTCAATTGGTGGGCGACTCAAACGCCAAAGCCGTGATGATGGGTACTTTCCATGGCGTCTTTAACAGGATTATTCAAGTGGAACACGAAAAATTGGGCTTTATGCGAAATATCACAGTGTATGATACCGATGACGCTAAAAATTTGCTCAAAAGTATTGTGAAAGAGATGAATTTAGACCCCAAAACCTACGTGGCAAGCCATGTGTTACACCGCATATCATCCGCCAAATCAAGCTTGTTGTCTCCCAACGATTATGCACAAAGTCCCGAAATTTTGGAAGCCGACAGAATGAGCGGAAAACCTTATATATCAGAGATTTTTAAACGCTATAACAATCGTTTAAAAAACTCTAATGCCATGGATTTCGATGATCTCCTTTACTATATGAATGTATTGCTGCGCGACTGCCCCGAAGTATTGCACAAATATCAAAACCGCTTTCAATATATTTTAGTGGATGAGTACCAAGATACTAATTTTGCCCAGTATTTAATTGTGAAGAAATTGGCGGCGGCGCACCATAATATCTGTGTAGTGGGCGACGATGCACAAAGTATCTACGCATTTCGAGGCGCAAACATTCAAAATATCCTGAATTTTAAAAAAGATTACCCTGAAACGAAAATCCTAAAGCTGGAGCAAAACTACCGCTCAACGCAACACATTGTAAGTGCGGCAAATGCAGTGATTAAAAACAATCAGGACCAGCTCCATAAAGAGATTTGGACCGATAACGAAGAGGGACACAAGATAGAGATTCTGAAAAGCAACAGCGACAACGAAGAAGCCCAAACGGTGGCGCACTCCATCTTTGAAACTAAACAAAATTACCAGCAAAATAATTCTCAATTTGTCATTTTATATAGAACTAATGCTCAATCGCGTGCGTTGGAAGAAGCTTTGCTTAAAAAAAATATCCCTTACATTGTCTATGGGGGTATTTCGTTTTACCAACGTAAGGAAATTAAAGATGTATTAGCCTATCTTCGCTTAGCGATCAACCACAACGATGAGGAAGCGTTGCGGAGGGTGATCAATTACCCCATGCGCGGCATAGGCGCAACAACAGTGGATAAAATTGTGGTCTGTGCCCATGAACAAAATGCGCGAATTTGGGATGTGGTAGAAAAACCCGAACGTTACTTGTTGGATGTGAACGCGCCTACTAAAGCGCGCCTGCAAGATTTTGCCGTGCGCATTAAAAGCTACTCCGCCATGATTGTGAAAACCGATGCTTACGAGCTGGGTAAACACATTGTAACCACCACCGGTATCATGCAGGAACTCAATGCCGACAAATCTGAAATTGACCGGTTGCAAAATGTGGAAGCGCTGTTGGACTCTATGAAAGAGTTTACTGAAAAAGAACCGGAATCGCTTTTTAATGAAGACACAGGAGAAATTATTACCGATTATTTTCCATCATTAGATAGATTTGTAGAAAGTATTGCATTATTAACCGATAATGATGAAAAAAAGAACGAACACCAAGACCGCGTGAAATTGATGACTATCCACTCGGCAAAAGGGTTAGAGTTTGATTATGTGTATGTTACGGGGTTAGAAGAAAACCTTTTCCCCTCATCCATGAGTTTGGGCACGCGGGCAGAATTGGAAGAGGAACGCCGACTGTTTTATGTGGCGATCACGAGAGCACGTAAAAAACTTGTACTTACCTCTGCACAAACACGTTACCGATTTGGTAACTTGCAGTTTTGTGAAGACAGCCGTTTCTTGCACGAAATTCCTGATCAATTTATTCATAAAACACAAAAAGCATCTATGGGGCGCAATATCTGTATTTCTGATGCGAATGAAGTTACTCCGTCAAACTTCATTCCTATTACTGAAGCCGTGCAGCATAAACGGCATACGCTTGAACGAAAACCAACACAAAAAATGGGAAAGGAGGCAAGAGCCGACCAAATTTACGTGGGACTGCGCGTTTATCACGATAAGTTCGGATACGGAAAGGTTGCTCAAACCGATGGCGAAGACTTAGATAAAAAAGCCGTTGTAACATTCGACTCCGTAGGCAACAAAACATTGCTTTTGAAATTCGCAAAATTAGTAATTCCATAATAATGAACGAAATAAAAACATATCAGGACGCATTTGAAGAACTGCAAATTTTAGTTCACAAAATGGAAAACGCCGAAATCCCCGTAGATGAATTGGCGAAAATGACAAAACGAGCCACCCTTTTAATAACCATTTGCAAGAAAAAATTGTTGGAGACTGAGGAAGAAGTAAAAACATTGTTGGAAAAACTATAAAATTTATTTATTATGAAAAACTCTCACCTATTTTTACCTCTCTTTTGCCTCTTGTTCTTGTTCGCAAGTTGCACCAAAGTTAAACGCGAATATTACAGCAGAGGTAAAATAAAATCTGAAACACATTACCGATTTGGTAAAGAAACGGGAACAACCACATACTATCATAATCATTATCCTACAAAAACTATGGAAATTGAAATGAAAAGGGGAAAAAGAAATGGAAAATTCGTAAAACGTTATTTTGATGGCAACCCTGAATTAGAGGCGACCTATAAAAACGATTTGTTAGAAGGTGTTGAAACTCATTATTATAAAAACGGAAATATCTCTTTGAAAACACATTATAAAAAAGGCGTTAAAAACGGACCCGTAACTTCTTGGTTCTCAAATGGAATTATAAGAGAATCTGGCGCTTTTGTTAACGATATGTTTGATGGAGAATGGGTAAATTATGATGAAAGAGGTCTGCTTGTTGGAGAAGGTTCATTTGTTAATGGAACAGGTAAACGTCTTACTTACGATGAGATGGGACGCTTACTGTATGAAACTCATTTTGTTAACAATAAAAAAGAAGGATTGGAAACCCACTACCTATCTTCCGGTGAAATTGAAAAAAAAATTTTATTCAAAGAGGATAGAATTTTAGAAATTAATGGCGTTCCTATTGAAGATTTGTAATGTCTCGCTTTTGTATATTTTTTCTTATTTTTTGTAACTTTTTTTCTCTTTTGGCACAGCAACAAGGAAAAAAAATTACTTTCAGCGCTGACTGGCAACATCATGATGATGATAACCTTCCGGGAGTTGACAGGCTGATTGGAGATGTTGTTTTTACGCATGAAAATACAATAGGCTACGCAGATAGCGCTTATTACTACATAGACGAAAATAAAATGGTTGCCTTTGGAAGACCTGTTAGAATACTTGTCAATGACACCGTTACACTTTATGGAAACAGAGCCGTATATGACGGTAGTTCAAAAATTTCTACCATTTCCAGAAAGGTTATTTTAAAGGATAATAGATCGACACTTTATACAGATAGCTTGATTTACAATACAGATGAAGGATTAGGGTACTATGTTACCGGAGGAAAAATGATTTCTAAAGAAGATACATTAACCAGTAGAATTGGAAGGTATAGTACACACAGCAATCTTGCCCAATTCAGAAGAGAAGTTACATTAGTAAATCCTACCTATACGATGACTTGCGACTCATTTAACTATAACACAAATACGGAAGTTGTCTATTTCTTATGTCGAACACACTTAATATCAGACGAAAACAATATTTTTACAAATTCCGGATGGTATGACACCCGCAATGATTTTTCCCTCTTAATTGATAGTGTTAAGTTGATTAATGAAAATCAGGAACTTACCACCGACACTGCTTATTACGATAAAAATCAGGGATTTGGAATTGTAAAAAACAATATTACCCTTCTTGATACGTCTCGAAATTTTATCGTGAAAGGAAATTACGGTGAATACTCTGAAAATGGTGGTTGGACTTGGGTTACTGACAGTGCCCTATTCATTATGATTGATAAAGAAAAAAGCGATTCTCTCTATTTGCACGCCGATACATTGAAAATGTACTTCGATACTGCTCAGAACCCGCAACTGATGCTGGCTTATTTTCATGTGAAATTTTTTAGCAAAGACTTGCAGGGCGCCTGCGATTCAATGAGATACAATGTTGAAGATTCTGTTGGGTATATGTATTACAATCCTGTAGTATGGAATAGCCAAAACCAACTTTTTGGAGATACTATTAAGTTTTCGGTAATAGACTCTGTTACTTCGCTTTTGGAACTTCAAAAAGATGCCTTCATTATTTCTGATGTGTATGATGAAGTGGAATTTAATCAAGTAAAGGGGAAAAATATTTTTGGTATTATTCGAAATCAGGAGTTAAAACAGGTACATGTTGTCAATAATGTGGAACTCATTTACTATGTCATGGATGAGGATACTTTGCTTATAGGCATTAACAGAATGGAGACTAACGAGATGAAAATTTTTCTACAAAACAATGAAATAGAAGAACTTCGATTTTATGATTATCCTGATGGGAAGTTTTGGTCGGATAAGGAATTACCCATGACTGACAGGATTTTAAAAGAGTTTCGCTGGTTAGATGCCTATCGTCCCAAAGAGATTGCGGATATCTTTACCAATCCCATTCCAAGAGAAAAAATGAAACAGGGGGATAATTCTGAATAAAAAATATATTTTCGCCGCCTTATTTGGTCTCTTGGCCGAGTGGCTAGGCGCCGGTCTGCAAAACCGTTTACTCCGGTTCGAATCCGGGAGAGACCTCAGAAAGGATCGCTAATAATTTGTTTATAAAATTGTTAGCGATTTTTCTTTTAAAAGAAATGCCTGCTTTTGCCGATTTATTTCATAATTAATAAGAAAACATCCCAAAATTCAGGATTTTTTTAAAAACCTGTAATGAACGGTAGAAAGATTGCGACCAATCATCATTGCTAATTGCTTCTCAGAAATCCCTTTCTCAACTGACTTGGCTTTAATAATAGAGCCAAAATGGGTAAGAGCCCTACTTCATAATTTTTTTTGTAAGAATCTCTTTTTTGTTTCTTACATAATACATTAGAAATTATGCCAGCTCTTCTTTTCTACAATAATTCCATTTTTCAGCACAATGAGTCCCGGATTAGAACGGATGGCATCACGAACGATAAAAGGACCTTTTACAGGGTCAATCGGATTGTAATAGATGGGGAACGGGAGTTTGTGAGTTTTAGCAAACATATCTATTCCTTCGGGAGGTGTGTTGGTAATGGCTACTAAATCAATTTTGTTTTTGTTGCAATGCGCGATGAGGCTTTTCAAGTTTTCCGATTGTAATGCCTTGGGGGGCGCTTCATCTAAATCATGCATAAAAAGTATGTAAACCAATTCTTTAGTCAGATAAATGCCGGCAAAATCTCTTCCCTGTTCGTCTAACATAAAAAATCCGGGAACGACAGACTTAACGGCTTCAGCAATCACAGAGTCAACACGATCTACATAATTAAACTCTTCGTAGAATTTAGGATAAGAGTCTGTAATGTTTTCCATCTCTTCCATCGACAATAATTTTTCTTCTCCTTTTTCATTGGCATATAAGAAAAGAACATTTATTTCTGCGGGTTTTTCTACGAAAATATCTGCTACGTTATTTCCTTTGTTCCAATTAATATTTACTTTTTCCAGCGTGTTGGGATCAATTTTCATATTGCGAAATTCAATAATTGGCAGATTTCGCATGCAATAGACTTGCAACAACAACACGGCTCCGGCGCCCACAAAAGCAAGGATCCATTGACCGAGTATCGTTAATCTAATATCGTAAATGGTTTTGCGTTTGCCGAAAATAATGAGAACGCCGGCTAAAATCACTACATTTTTAAGGAATGTTTCCAAGTTACTCATTTGGATAGCTTGCCCGAAGCATCCACAGTCTTTCACTACGCCGAAATTGTATCCATAATTTACTTCAAGGTGCTCTGCAATAGCTAACCATGCTGTTAAAAAGAAGAAAAACAGCATAAACAAAAGGTACCCCAAAGAGGTAAGTTTTACTCTAATTTTAAAAAGGAGCATAAAACCCAGCGTAAATTCCGCAATATTCATTAGCATACCTATCCACAAAGAAAACGGGTGCATGAAACCCATGCCAAAGGAAGTAAAATACTCATCCATTTTGATGCCCGAAGCTACTGGGTCAACCGCTTTTACAAAACCTGAATAGAGAAAAAGACCAGCCAACGCTAAACGCAAAATTATAAGCCAAATAGGTTCTTTTTGTTTCTTTACTGTTCTTTGATTTTGGTGTTTATTATACATGATGTTATGATTTATAAATTTAAATTCAAATTCTTAATTATTAATTGTTAATTTAATAAGCGCAAACACCGCATAATTAATAATATCATAATAATTGGCGTCCAATCCTTCGGAAACGATAGTCAGACCCTCGTTATCTTCAATTTGTTTAATGCGCAGTAATTTCATCAGAATAATATCGGTTAAAGAGGCAACACGCATATTGCGCCACGCCTCTCCATAATCATGGTTTTTATTGAGCATTAACGCTTTAGCATTGTGAATATATTTGAGATAAAACTGAGATGCTTCTTCGGGGGAGATCATTCCTTCGTAAGAATCAGCAACTCCTATTTCCAACTGTATCAACGCCATAACAGAATAATTGATAATGCCAATAAACTCCGGCACAACCCCTTCATCCACTTTTGCCACTCCCTTTTCCTGAAGACTCCTGATTCTTTGCGCTTTAATATAGATTTGGTCTGTTAAAGAACTGATGCGCAAAATGCGCCAAGCGGTACCATAATCTATTGCTTTTTTTGTAAACAGTTCATAACAAACTTTTTCTATTTGGTCGAATTGTGAAGAAGTGTCCATACAATGAGGTTTCTTTGGGGTAAAAAAGTGCTGCAAAAGTATAATATTATCACAATGCTACGCTTTCATGGTAAATATGGATGGTTTTTTGTGTTGCACTAAATACAGGGAGCTCAGAAATTCGCTAAATTTTAATTATTTTCTGCACTTCTATTCCTTTTTCTGTAATAATTTTCAAAAAATAGATCCCCGCCTGAAAATGGGAGATGTTGATGAGATGATGAGATGCTTGGGGAATGAAATGATGAGATGATAGTTGTTTGCCGTAAATGTCAAAGATTTCAACATCCGTAATTCCAAATTCGTGATTCGTAATTCGTAATTCTCCGTTGGTTGGGTTGGGGTAAACAGTGCATGCACTGGTTTTATCGTTTTCATTTAAACCAACATAACCAAAGTAAACGGTTTTGAAATATTGGATATGATTTTGTGCCCATGCAGCAAATTCATAGTAATTGTAAGCCTCCTTCGGGGCAAATTTCAGGGTAATATCCCCGTTGGCATCGGCAAAACCGGCGTAAACAAGTTCGCCTGCACTATCGGTTAAGGCACAGTAAGCATAAGGCGCTACTTTAGCACTCAAGGTGCTGTCTCCAAAAGGGATCACATTATTAATTTCCACTGGCATTGGAACAGGTTTTGTTAAATATGTCATAATAGAAGGATCGCCCATAAGGTGGTAAATTTCCCAATAGTATTTTTTCATATAATCATCTAAAGTAAAGGCTTGTATGGCAGAGTTTCCTGCAAAAATCATAGCGCCAAAAGTGGTCGACCAATGATTATAGTTTTCATCATGTAAGTGAAACAATCTGTCGTAAGCGCCTAAATGTGTGGGATCATATTGAGGATTTGCAGTACAATTGTTTCTAAAACCTATAGACCAATAATAGTCTTCATCCCAATAGGTATCATCTGTGGCGCCAATATAACCCACAGCGCCTTTGCCCGATGCACGAAGCAATGCTTCACCAAAACACTCATTTGAATCGAACTTGTTTGATTCACAACAATTTCCTATCATCAAACCATATTTATTCATGTTATTCATGTTGGAAACATGATTTACGGAAAAACTAGGACTACTCCAACCGGAGGGACTACAGTGTGCAGTAAAGTTTGCAATTCCTACTCCGGCGCCAATTTCAGAGCGAATCTGTTCAGCTTCATTTATTGTATTACAAGGATGAAAATGCGCATAAATTGTTGAATATCCATATTCCTGATTTGCATAATGTTGTGTAGCATAGTTTACAAAACCATTGCCATATATTGGAGCTTCATTTGAATCATATCCTGCAATTAAACTAATATTGTTTAAATAGTTAGGATCGGGCATGGTATATTGTTCATATTGTAATGTTTTTTCAATTTGCGGGATGAGTTGATTTAGATTTTGAGCGGAAAAACGCCCATAGTAGCAGCACGGCAGGTTTCCGCCTGCCCATGTAAAATAGTATAAATCAGTTGTATGTCCTTTCAATCCTGTAAATGCTGGAATCTGTTGTATATCGCCTACCAGCAATACGAAGGTGGGTGCAGGATTATCCGGCGTAGCATCGGTATAATGTGAGGTTATGAAATTAGCAATTGAAGCTGCGCCCGTTCCTACATTTTCATCATCAGTGTAGCCAATTTCTACCAAAAAGCCTTTTCTTTTTTTCCATGCTATGAAGGTATTTAGCTGATCTCTAAACATGGCGTGGGCAACTATTAAGTATTTAATGGGGGCGTTGGAAAACTCCGCCCTACTATTGTTCATCGGATTAATAATATGGGATGAATGGAATAACGGACTTTGATGTAGATCTTTAATCGCTTGTGTCTTAACTAACTCTGTTTTTTTAAACAGAATTTCAACATCAATGGCTTTATAGAGTTTAATTTCTTGAGTTACAGGATTATATTGCACCGGAGACACATAAAGTTCTCCCAAATTGATATTACGCATCATGCCCACTTCTTTAAATTGCGCCAGTGGTAAAGCATAGAAAGCATCTATTTGATAGGTATTTTTATTGTAAAAAAATTCAACAGGATTTTGATGAGTTTTTGATTTTGAGGGTTGTGCAGGATAAACAGGATTGTTGATTTCCAATTCTTTAGCATCAAAAATTTCAAACTCTTTAGCATACACATTAAGCACATAATCGCCAAATATGGGAATTTCCAACATGTTGACGGAAACGGGCAGTTCTGGATTTCCCACAGAGTGACTTCCGCCGCATCCTTCCATAAAAATACGTGAGAATTTACCCTCTTCTGTATCTACATCAATGGATTGTAAATTATTAAAAATAAATGATATAGCTATTTTTTGATAACTGTTTTCATGTATTTGGTAGTGAACTTGTGCATTTAGTAAAACGAAAATTGTTAATGCAAAGACGGACAGAATTGTTTTCTTCATGAGGGTAATAAATTTTGCCGCAAAAATATATTTTCGATTCGATTCTTAATTTCAGAACACCTTCACATTCTTATCATAGACTACTATCTTTTTCCCCACTGGACGAATGGTGGCGATGCCTGCACGGTGCAACCTCCAAGGCAAGTTCTTTTTGAACGACATGGCGGCAACCCCCAAGTAAATATTGTAGTGCGCATATTCCGGGAACAAGACTCTAAAAACCTCTACGCGAGATATTAATGAATCTATTTCAATATTGTCAGGTTTGGCATTATACTTTATCTCAATAAGCGCCGCACTCTTTCCATTGAACAACACAAGGTCAAACTCTGCCTCAAGAGTACCATTATTATAGGACAAATTTCTTTTGATTCTATCAAAGTTTTCATTCACAAAACTCATGTTTTGTTTAAAAGCATTGTAAAAATATTCTTCTGCAAACTCGCCATTACTGTGAGAAATACCGCCTATATATTTCCCAAGTTTCTCCAATCTTTCGTCTATTCTTTTATCCCTTTCCTCTTGCTCTTGTTTTGCTTTTTCATCCCTTTCTTTCTGCTTTTGCTGCTCTTTTTCATCTCTCTCTTTCTGCTTTTGCTGCTCTTTTTCATCTCTCTCTTTCTGCTTTTGCTTTGCTTTTTCATCTCTTTCTTTCTGCTTTTGCTTTGCTTTTTCATCTCTCTCTTTCTGCTTTTGCTTTGCTTTTTCATCTCTCTCTTTCTGCTTTTGCTTTGCTTTTTCA
>JGI24696J40584_12961676_pt1 | contig 33704 bp, 20 predicted proteins | sample TergutCo191P4_FD_40584 | JGI IMG/M metagenome (IMG submission 40584)
ATCCTCTGCCTGCTTCTTGACCAGAAGTGTGTGTAGCCCGTGACCTTCATGAGTTCAAAGGCCTCTCTGTTGACCCACGCGACCATAAGAACTTCATTTGTCAGGTGATCCTGTATCACCGCGGGGATAAGCCCATCTTTATCGAATTTCAGATCGGTCATCTTACTGGTACCCCTTTGTCTTTCAGATATTCCTTGACCTGCATCACTGTGAATTGTTTGTAGTGGAACACCGATGCGGCCAATGCGGCCGAGACGTTCGTCTGGGTGAAGACCTCATAGAAGTCTTCCAGCTTTCCGCATCCGCCCGACGCTATGACGGGAATATTCACCTCGTCCGCGATCGCGGCGGTCACGGCTATGTCATATCCGTTCTTCACGCCGTCCGCGTCCATAGAGGTGAGGAGGATCTCTCCTGCGCCGAGATCCTCGGCTCTTTTCGCCCATTCTATCGCATCAAGGCCGGTAGCTCTGGTGCCGCCGTGAGAAAGGACCTCCCAGCCCTTTCCTACCTTCTTCACATCTATCGCGATGACCACGCACTGCCTTCCGAACCTCTCTGCCGATTCAGATATCATTTTAGGGTTCGTGATAGCCGCCGAGTTAACCGATACTTTGTCCGCACCGGCATTGAGGGCATCGCGCATCTCGTCTGCGCTCCTTATCCCTCCCCCGACAGTAAGCGGAACGAACACTCTCTTAGCGGTCTCGGAGACAAGATCAAGGGTCGTCTGCCTGTATTCCAACGAGGCCGCAATGTCAAGGAACGTTATCTCATCTGCTCCGTCATTGCTGTATTCCTCTGCCATATCCGGAGGGGAGCCGACATCTTTCAGGCCCAGGAAGTTCACTCCCTTGACCACTTTCCCGTTCTTCACGTCAAGACAGGGAATGATCCTCTTCGTAAGCATTCATCCCACCTTGGGCCTGTCCTTTGTGCTGAGTTCCGTTTTTCTAGGCAAGACAGCGTTCCTCAGTGCGGTCCCGAGGGCCTTGAAGGTCGCTTCCACAATGTGGTGGTCGTCGAAACCTCTTATCTGCACCACATGCAGCGTTATTCCAGAGGACATCGCGAAGCTTCGCAGGAAGTGATGATACAGCTGGTCGGGGCAGTCGATCTCTGCGAACGGCCTGTCGATTATGTCGACGGAGACCATCATCAGAGCATCGTCCATCGGGATGACCACGGTGGACATTCTTTCCACCGGCCTGTCGTCGAGAGCCTTCTTGAATGCGGTTCCGAGCGATATCGCAGCATCCTCGATGAGGTGGTGATCATTGTCTCCAGAAGCTTTCATGCAGATGTCGAAAGAACCGTACCTCGCAAAGGTCTCCACCATGTGTTTAAGGAACTGTACGTCGCACTCGACGTCGAACTTACCGGTTCCGTCAATGTTCAATTTGACCGAGACATTTGTCTCCCGTGTACTGCGTTCCAGTTCAGCTGCCCTTTTTGTCATATGCTGTTTGAATGGGGACGATTCTATAATAATTATACTAAACACGAATGCTAGCCAAAACGGTCGGTGATGCATCATGTATGAATCGACAACATATGATGCTATGATGTAATTTACATCAAATTTTTAATGTAAATTACATTAATTCGTTGATGTGATTTACATAAATATGGATGTGAGCGGTCAAGAAAACCAAGGCCTGTCCCACTCCCACGGCCTGATCTTTTCTGTGTATAACGCAAGACCGACGACAGCGCCTTCCGCACCGAGTCTGCTCAGAGTTTTGCAGTCGGACTCTGCGGTCACTCCGCCGGAGGATATCACTCTGTGAGGGCATTTCGATATGAAGTTCCTGCATTGATCGGCATCTATGCCGCCCATCTGCCCCTCGACGCTGACGTTCGTATTCAGAACGCCGCCCAGCGGCATTTCTCTGATGGTATCGAACATGCTCTCTACAGAGACATCGTAAGAGCCCTGCCATCCGTTGACCACCAGCGAACCGTTCTTTGTGTCCATCCCCGCCATGATCTTTCCCGGATGTTTGTCTGCGATCATTGAAAGCCAGTCAGGCTCTTTGATCGCTTTGGTCCCTACGATCACTCTTTCCGCGCCTGCCGAGATAAGATCATCAACTGATTTGGTTGACCTTATTCCCCCGCCGATCTCTACCGGCACTCCGCATTCTTTGATTATTTTTTTGAATATCTGGAGATTATTGCCCTTTCCGAACGCCCCGTCCAGATCCACAAGGTGAAGGTACGGCGCACCTTTCTCGACCCAGGACATCGCTGTTCTGAAAGGATCGGGAAGTATTATCTTCTGGCTTCCGAGTTCTCCTCCCACAAGCTGAACGACCTTGTGGTCAAGAACATCCACCGCGGGTATGACCATCATGCGTTTTCCTCCGCGAATGCAATGAAATTCTTTATCAGCGCAAGTCCGGAGACTGAGCTTTTCTCAGGGTGGAACTGCGTCCCGTATGTGTTCGCGACCCTGAAGAAGGACGGGAACGTCTCGCCCCCGTATTCGGTGGTCCCGATGATGTTGTTAGGATTGTCGGCGGAACCTCTGTATGAGTGCGCAAAATAGAATTCTCTTCTGTTTATGCCGTCCATGAGTCTGTCTGCTGTGGTCACAGTGTTCCATCCCATGTGAGGTATCCGTTCCGCCGAGAGCTTGACGATCCTGCCGCCGAATGCGCCGATCCCCGCCGACGACCCTTCTTCGCTGGAATCGAACAGTATCTGTGCGCCGATGCATATCCCGAGGGCAGGGACCCCCGACAGCAGACGTTCCTTGATGTCCTCTTTGTAACAGAGGAGCTTTCCCATGGTCGAGTCGAAAGCTCCGACGCCGGGGAATACGATGCAGTCAGAGTTCAGAAGGTCTTTCATATCGGCTGCGACCCTGACGGCGGCACCGTTCTTCTCAAATGCCTTTTTGACCGAGTGAAGATTTCCGACGCCGTAGTCGGCAATGGTCACTTTCAACTGAAATCCTCCAATATGTCCGAGATCTTGCTGAGGAGCTCATTGTTCATGGTTTCTGTTCCGACAGTAAAGCGGACGCAGTTCTCCATCCTCCTCTTGCTGCCGAAATCCCTTACCAGTACCCCTTTTTTCTTCAAAGCGTCCGTAAGGGCAGCGTGATCGATCGGAGACCTCGCCAGGATGAAGTTGGAATCCGACGGGAATGGATCGAAACCAAGCTTTGAAAGGCCCGAAGACAGTTTCGGCCTCTCGGTCCGTACCATCGCAACGCTTCTTTTTATGAAATCCTGGTCTTTCACGGCGGCTATCGCGGCCCCCTCGCTCAGGCTGTTCAGGGAATATGGGATCTTTACCGCATTCATCATCTCGGCCAGATCTTTGTTCGCAACTGCATACCCGACTCTCAAAGCCGCCATCGCATATGCCTTTGAGAATGTTCGGATCACTACCATATTATCGAATTCGTTCACAAAGGGGATCATCGAATTCTCGGAATATTCGCCGTATGCCTCATCGGCGACGACTATGCCTCCGAATCCTGCCAGAACCTCTTCGATGTCTTTTTGCCTGAAGGAGTTTCCGGTAGGGTTGTTCGGAGAAGCAAGTATGACGATCTTCGCCCTCGAGGAGATGATGTCATCGACGTCAAGCTGGAAATCGTCCGTAAGTTCGGAATAGAGCACTTTGCCGCCGTTCATCTGGGCAAAGTAGTCGTATAAGCTGTATGAAGGGTAAGGGACAAGGCAGTCGTTCCCCCATTCGGTGAATGTTTTGAAGAGGACATCAAGCATCTCGTCGGATCCGCTTCCGGCGACGAAGTTATCCATCTCCAGACCGTAAAGGGAAGCGAGAGCGCATCTGAGGCCGTCGGAGTATGTCCGCGGGTAATCGTTCAGATCTATCTTCTGTTCTCTGATGAACTTCACGGCGGCAGGGTTCGCGCCGAGAACGTTTGTGTTGGTGTCGAGTCTGAGCTCTCCTTTGATGTCGGGACTGTAATATTTCTTGAAGCCTCTGGCAGTGCTCCTCATTATGTCCCTTGAGACCATCACTCCACCAGCCTTTCTATCGAAAGTGTGAGTATGCCCTTTGCACCGAGCCTTTTGAGATCGTTTACAGCTTTGTAGACATCCCTGGAACGGACCACGACATGTACGGCGACCATCTTATCGTTCCCGGCGATATTCAGGACCGTCGGCCCGCCTATTCCCGGAAGCAGTTTTTCCACCTGTTCCAACTTGCTTTTTGGAACATCCGCCATAAGGTATTTGCGGTCCTCCGCGGTCATCACGCTTTTGATGGAGGCAACAACATCGTCTATCTCCGCGCCGTTCTTTTTCAGCGCTGCGTCCGATGAGTAGATGGCAGCCTGGGAATCCATTATCTTGGATATCTCCGCGAGACGGTTCATCTTGAGCGTAGAACCGGAGGCGACGAGATCCACTATAAGATCGGATATCCCCAGATACGGCATGATCTCCGCCGCTCCGGATATCTCGATCACCGATATCTCTTTGCCTTTTGATTTGAAGAATTTCTTTGTGAGGTTGGGGAACGATGTTGCTACTTTCGCTCCGTTCGGGATATCATCGATGTTTTTGATCCCTGAGGATTCGGGAGCGGCCACCGAAAGGCGGCATGCGCCGAACTCCAGGTCCATAAGTTTCTTGATCTTGTATCCGGACTCGGCGGCCAGGTCTTCCCCGGTTATCCCGATGTCGATGGCGCCCGTGGCGATGAATGCGGGTATGTCCTGCGCACGGATGAACATTATCTCAATGTTTTGGTCCTTCGCCGTCACATACAGCTTCCTTCCCCAGTCCTCTCCCAGATCTATTCCTGACTTCAGCAGGAGTTCCACTGCCCGCTCGTTGAGCCTTCCTTTGTTGGGGACAGCCATCTTTATTGCCATAGATTAACCTCTGGTTCTTTCAATATAAAAGGTAGTAGATAAGGTTTTCACGCTCTGGAGAGAACCAGCAGGCAGCCTGTTCACCTTTTTCCGAGAAGAAAATCAACTATGTTCAGATGTCTTATCCCATTCGGCAGGTCAGCCCTGATGATGTCTGTTGAGATGACTGTCTTCGGATAGCTGTCTCTCAGACCGTTCAGCGCTTTAAGCTCCCTTTCTTTGACCTTCTCTTCTTTCATAGAATAGACGACCTGATAGTATTCTGTGCCTTTGCTGGTATTCACCGAGAAATCCACTTCTCTGTCGCCGTATTTGCCGACCGTCACGCGATCTCCTTTCCTGATGAGTTCCAGATAGACAAGGTTCTCCATGAGTCTGCCATAGTCTTCCGTTCCATAATTCAGAGAGATGTTCCTCAGACCGACATCCACTGAATAATATTTCGGGCTGTGCGACAATACTGTACTCTTGAGATCGTATTTTTCGGCTTTATAAAGAATATAGCATTGCTCCAGCAGCCTCAGGTATTTGTCCACGGTGGTCTTGTGCACATTGCCGAGAGATGTAGCTATCCCGTTAGCGGAGATGGGGTTTCCGATATTCATCATCATGAACCTAACAACACGTTCAAACTCCGCCACATTCAATATCTTTCCCCTCATGACCGCATCTTTGTAGATTATTGATGCATAAAGGCCGTCCAGCAGTGCTCTTATCGCGCGTTCTCCGGCGAACGGATCGATGCCGGGGAACGCACCGTATCGGATGTATTTGTCAAATAATTCGTACTTGTCCAGTCCTTTGTCGGAATGCAGTTCGGAGTATTCTTCGAAAGACAGCGGAAGCATCTCGATCGAGACGTATCTGCCTGTGATGTAGGTTGAAAGTTCAGATGACAGGAGTTTGGAGTTGGATCCCGTAATATAGACATCTGCGCCCGTCCCTGCCAGTAAGGCATTTACCGGGATCTCCCAATCTTTGATCCTTTGTACCTCATCAAGAATTACGTACGTTATCTCTGTTCCGAGGTTTTCTTTGAAGTATCTCTTCAGATCTTCCCCGTCTGTTATGAAATCAAACTCCGTTGATTCGAAGTCCATGTAAATGATGTTCTTCTTCTTCACGCCGGACGAGATCAGCCGTTCGACCATCTGTTCCATCAGAGTGGATTTCCCACACCGCCTCACGCCGCATATTATTTTTGCAACATCGGTCAGGCCCTTGAATTCCCAAAGGAAGTTGAGATACTGCGTTCTTTCTACGGTGTCCATAAAAATGTATCATGTTTGTTGTATATTAAATTATATTGGAGTGAAGATTAATCTTATTTTTAACATTAGATTTCATTGGAATATAAACTAATGTTATTTTTCAAATTTGATCATACTGAAGTGAAACTTATTCTGTCGGTTTTTCAAGACCTTGCGGCTTATTCGTGACCAGAGCATACTTTGTGCTGCGGCCGCCTGCATCGGGGCATCTGATGAGTATCCCCTTCGAAATAAGGTCCTTTATATCATTGACAGCAGTGTCCTGGGAGCAGTTGTTGATCTTGGCCCACCTCGAAGATGTCAGGATGTTCTGGGGTTCATCCAAAAGGATATTCGTCATTCTGCTCTGGCGTTCATTCATCACAACAGCAGAATTGGCACGCCAGAATTCTCCCTTCTTCAATACCTCTTCTATCATCTTCATACTGTCCCGAACAGCCCGCTCCGTGCATGAAAGGAACCATTCTATCCACTCGGTCATATCTCCGTCTCCCAGACCGGACCTGTCGAGGATATCGTAATATTGTCTGCGTTCTTTGTATATGCGGGAAGAGAGGCTGTAGTACCTCATGCTGCTGCCCTCGCTCCTTGCCAGCAGCATATCCGATATTGCCCTCGCTATGCGCCCGTTACCGTCATCGAAAGGATGGATCATAACGAACCATATGTGTGCGACCGCAGATTTGATCAGAACATCGGTCGCATCGTTCTCCAGCCATTTCAGGAAAGATTCCATTTCCGGCCCCACTCTTCCTGATTCTGGTGCGATGTAATGTATGCGTTCTTTTCCAAGCGCTCCGGATACCACAGACACACCCCCTGTCCTGTATTCTCCTATGGTCATCCTTCCGACATGGTCGTTTCCCAGCAGCAGAGAATGCCATTCGAACAAACGTTCCTTTGTGAGCGGTGACTTATAGCTGCGGGTGGCATCCATCATCATTCCGACGACACCATCCTCCCTTTCGGATGTCTTTCCGGAATACGTAATGCCGAGGCGTTTGTATATCGATGATCTTACATGGTCTTCGTTAAGAAATTCCGATTCGATCCTGGAAGAGTTCATAACATCCTCCGTGATGGTATCTATGAGTTTCTTTTCGATATCCGTTTTTGTTCCTTCCATCATCCCATGCAGCTTCCCCTGAAGGAATCGCAGCCTTTGGGCTGCTGGTTCTATTTTATACGGGTCCCATCTGAAATCGGTCCATTTTTCTCTTTCGTGAATGTACACAATATACGATAATTCCTCGTAGAATAAATAATTATTCGACGAAGATATTTCGTAGAATATTAACAATATTCTCCGAACTCGACCGTCCGGCAATAGATGTCAGGCAACGATCGGTCAGAGGAGCCCTTTTGCCTTGAACAATTCTGCGTTGAGCATCGATCCGCCGGCGCCGCCTCTCAGAGTATTGTGGGAAAGCACGAACATTTTGCAGTATCCGTTGCCGTCTCTGATCCTTCCGACAGTGGTGGCCATGCCTCTTGCCCTCTCCGGACTTCCGGCAAGAGCATCGTACACAGGCTGCGGTCTGTCCCTTTCCGTCCTTACTATTATCGGCACTTCCGGCGCAGACGGCAGTTTCAGCGTCTGAGGCTCCCCTCTGAACTTCGATAGCGTTGAGGCGATATCCTCGGGCGAAGGGGATGAACTGAGCTTAATGACCAAAGATTCCAGATGGCCGTCTATCACCGGCACTCTGGCGCAGTTTGCCAGGACCCTGAAGGATGCGGGCTTGAAACCCTCGTCGGAGTAACCGCCGAGTATCTTCCCGAGTTCCTTTTCCATCTTCTCTTCTTCTTTGTCGATGAACGGAACGACGTTGCCCACTGCATCCAGCGACGCCACTCCGGGATATCCGGCGCCTGAAAGCGCCTGATACGTGGAAATGAATACTTCTTCAAGGCCGAACTTCTTATCAAGGGCGAAAAGAGGGGGCGCTATGCCGGTAGAGGAACAGTTGGCGTTCGTCACTATGTATCCTCCATTCCCGTAAGTGTCCTGTCTCTTGACAGAGACAGCATGGTCCGGATTGATCTCCGGTATCAGTATCGGAACGTGCTTGTCCATACGGTGCGAGCCGGCGTTGGAGAAAACAGCCACGCCTTTTTTCGCAAGCTCGGACTCGGTCGGTCCCGCAAGATCGGAGGGTATCCCGGAGAACGCTATCCTTGCGTTCTTTGAGATATGATCGAGATCCATCGACCTGATCTTCGTTTCGAGAGCCTCGTCCGAAAACTTATGGTCCCTGATCTTGACAGCGTCTCCGAACCTTTTTCCTTCCGATCTTTCCGACGCATAAAGCCCTTCGATCTCAAAGTATGGGTGACTCTCAAGCATCTGTACGAACCTCTGGCCGATAGGCCCGGTGGCTCCAAGAACGGCAACGCTGATCTTGCTCATTTGAATACTTCCTTTTTAACTAGGGTCAATGCTATGTGGTTATTATATTTTGGGAATGTTCCGGAGAACCTACTGTCTGTTTCATTGAAATCAGGGCATTGGGAAATCCCATAAATGTCACTGTAAATCTCCTGCAAATGCAGTAAATGCGCTGCAGATCGGCGGATGTTCACTTGTCGTACAGCAGCTTCTGCCTTTCCTTTGAGATCTTCAAAAGCACTTCCGCGATGAGCTTCGCTTCATATTCGAAGAGGCCGACCTCCTCGCATAGTTTCATGTACCTTTCAATGACCTCTTTTTCTTTCTTGCCGTCCCAGTATCCCTGGGAAGAATGTTTCTTCTCTCTGGCAAGCTCGTCCGTCATTTCTATGCGCGTGGCTATTAGGTCAACGATCTGTTTGTCGATAGATTCTATCTGCTCTCTGATCTCATCAACGCTCGGCATATCATCCCGTCTTTGCTACCTTATGCATGACGGATTTATTAATGATTTATCTTCTCAATAAGATGCAGGGAAAAATAAAAATTAAGGTCGGGGCGGTGCCCCGGTTTTACCGTTAAGCTGTTTAATCGTCGATGTAGTCGTATCTCAGGCTTGCAAGCACCAGTGCCACTGTTGCAACCAGGAGCACCAACATCACCGCTGTCCATGAGTCATAAGCCACATATGTGCCGCCGAATCCCTCTGTAAGAAGGAATATCACGAACGAGATCACGGCTATGAGCACCGCTCCGAGCCTGAGGCCTTTGCCTGTACCCGTTCCCTCATAATTCCTCTTGTAAGTGACCGTGAGCGCGATTATGCTTATCATGATGCACAAGACCATGAATACCAAGTTCAGTATTGCAAGGTTCCCTCCTCCCAATACGGTTGGTCCGGACTGGGTGTCGGTCTCTATGGGCGGAGACGGGCCGCCGCTTGCTGCCCTTACCACGATGGAATGGTCGCTGTTGATATTACTGAAGGTATACGACGACAATCCGTCAGAGTTGATCTCCTTGCCATCGATCACCACCACAAGCTTATATCCCGTTTCTGCACGGAAGTCAAATGAGACCGTGTCTCCGCGCATGGCCTTGATCATTCCGGAGGGAGAGATACTCGTATGAGTGTCCGCGAAGGCAAACACTGCGTACTGCTCGACCGGGGTCGAAGACCACCTTGCCGTGAGCGCGGTGTCATTGTACAGCTTGTCGGTGAAGGACAGCCTTGTGCTGCCGGAATACCATCCTGCGAAGTACATTCCGCTGCGCATAGGTTCGTTGGCGCCGATGGCGCCAAGCATTGTTCCAGACACGACATTGGAGAATGTCTGCAACAACGGGGTCCCTCCGTTTCCGTCAAAGGTCACGGTGATGAGGTCGACCTTCAGGAAGTCTCCGCTGTCCCTGATCCGGTATGTGGCCGGATTCAGCGGATTCAGCGGGCTGTACAGGTCGGCCCATCCGGCTATGCCCGACGGAGCCACAGTTCCGAGGTATGTTCCGGAATCTACGTACTGTGTGTTCACCAGAGTGCCGCCGTCATAGAACCTTACTCTCTCATTCCATGTGGCGAAGAGAGCGGCCGAGTCTGTGGCGCCTGCGAAGAGAGTGCTCAGGTCGGCTGTCGGCGACAGGTGCGTGCCTGTGAATGGGTCCAGCCATCCGTTGAACACAGAGTACAGCGATGTCCAGCCGCCGAGGACGGAGGGGTCATACTTGTCTATGAACTTCTCTACCGTGACCGGTGCAGGAGCGCCTGTCCAATTTATTTCGACCTTTATCGCATTGCCTCCATAATCTCCGCTTGTTACGAGATTATAGGTAAAGCCGATGCTGCCCGGACCGACATCCTCATCCCACTGGAAAGAAGCAACAGGCGTCATCGATATGCTGTCGTAGAGTTTGATCTCCACTTGCCATTTCGCGGTGTACCAGGTCTCGCTTGTGGGTGTCACAAGGGCTCCGGCGCTGTTTTTGGCCGAACCGTCATACCATCCGGTGAACGTCAGCCTGCCTTTGGCCGGCTTTTCTGGAAGGTTGATGCTTTGTCCTTCAATGACCAGCATGTCGGGGATCGATGAAGGCGTTCCTCCGTTGGTGTTGAAATGCAGCACGAACCCATATCCGGCCGTCAGCATTATGTCGCCGACAAATTTGTCGGTCAGCTTATAGAGGATATCCCCGCTTGCATAGTACCCGTCGACCGTCCCCAGTTCAACGAACCAAGAGATGAATGTCATTCCGCCCGGTGTGGGGTCCGTGAGGATGAGCTCTCTTAGAAGGGTGCCTTCCGGCATCAGGAAGAAATCATCGCGCGTATTGAGTATTCCATCTACGCCGGCATCCTGAGTTATTTTTCCGCTTACGTTAAGCCAGAGGCCGTCCGAGAGATACGCCGGCAGATCAAAGAAGCTGACTTTGACGAGCCATGTCGCCGTAAGCTTCATCGGTTTCAGAACAAGCAGGCCAGTTGGTTCTGCAGTTCCGTCCGCGTATCTGTCGTTCGGTGTGACAGAGAGGTCCCACCATCCGGTGAACGCTACTCCTGCCCTTGACGGTGCATCAGTGAATCTGTCGCTGTGAGTACTGAACCTGCTCGGGAGAGGCTTTTCGACACGCAGATACTGCGGGGCTATCGTGACGCCCGGAGAGTATCCGGAGTCAAATTCCACCAATACGACGAACTCGTAGTCCAAGGTCACGTCCTTTGTGATCTTTGATGAGGTACTGTCGCTGGGAACACTTGGGAGATAGAGGAAACCTGTCGTATAGTACTGCGTTCCGAAGTCCTCATAGTCGTTAGGGTCAGAAATGCCTGTTCTGTCGTACCATCCGACGAAATTCCAATCGGTCTTTGCAACATACGGGTTGAGACTGTCGCTCGGCGATGAGATCAGATCTGAAAGTTTCGATCCCTCCAGAAGGTTCATCGAAATGCCGGTGAACAGGGGATTGGCAGACGTGCCTACATTGAAGTCGACGACCGCATACCATTTTCCGTATAATGTCGTGTTCGTTGTGACTCCGCTCAGAATAGCCGGCGCCGTTGATAGGCCGCTTGCGGTAAGAGACACCGCATCGCTTGCCTTATACCACTTCACATAATTGTTATGGAAGCCGGTTTTGGACAATGTCGGCGCAGTAACGGTGCCGAGGTCCGATACATCGACTATGATGTAGCCGAAGGTGTCTGTGCCGATGGTCTCTGTACCGTGGGTCACCGTGCCGACCGGGTACGGGACTTCAAGATTCCCGGTGAAGTAGAACTTGACCTCTACGCCCCATTTTGCCTTGAGCGTTATGGAGGACGTGACGTTGCCTGTATAGGCAATATCATTCGTCTGGTTCACATATTCTGTGCTGCCGACAAGCCATCCTTTGAACGTCTTGTCATTAGCGGCGTTATACGTAGGCAGAGGTACGATGAACTTGCCTGAGCCCGGAGGAGCATTTTCGAACGGCGAACCGTTAAATGGCGTGCCTTCGTCAACAGTTATCGTCGCCGGGGGCGCGGAAGATCCTCCGTTCATATCGAATGCCACATCCGCCAGCCATCGTATGTAGGCAACCGTGTCTGTAGTTATCGAGTCGCCCGGGGCCCACTCCGTAAGCAGGCCGCCGCTGATATAGTCGGGTACGACCCCTCCGTTCTTGTACCATACCGCATTAGGCTCTCCCGCAGCACTCGGTGTGCCGGTAGTCTTGTAGTACAATCCAGTTTTTGCCAGTGCGACGTATGAAGTGCCGTCGAAGAGGCTCGTGTTCAATCTGTCCAGCATATCCGCAAACGTATCGGTTGATGTATCGTACGGAACCATCACCATCGAGGGGGATCCTCCCATTATGTTGAATCTGAAAAGGTCCCTGAACTCCGGCGTCAGTTCCACGCTGTATGTGTAGTAGATCGTAGGCGGGCCGTTCGTAAACCATTCGTACGGTGTGGAATTGGCGTCGAACCAAGAGGTCGGGTCGCTGCCGCTCAGCTTGATCTTCGGCATACCGGTGCCTGTCATTTCGAATGCCGTACCTTCCAGAACAAGGAAGTGATAGCTTCCGGGCACCCATGTTGACATTGTCGTCTGATCGACGATCCCTGCTAAGCCGCCGTCGTCAAATGTTATCTCGAATCCCCATCCTGCGATGAGCTTGACGTTTTGGGTTACGGTCGTCAGATTATCATATTTCGTGTCCCCCGCGGCCGGCTTGTTTGTGCCGTCGTACACATACCAGCCGAGGAAATGCATCCTTACGAATTTCGCATCTTCTTTGTATATAGGGCCGGTTGTCTGCGCATTCACCATTTCATTTTTTACAGTGTCGAAGATCGTATCCCCGAACAAAGTGTAAGTAGGAAGGGGGTGAGACACAGGGACAGCCATGGTGTAGGGCGATGCTGTTATCACGGCGCTTCCCATTACGGCGTCATTGAAGTAGAACTCCACATTGGCGGAATACAGGGCCATGAGTTTCATATCTCCCTGCACAGGGGCATCCGCCTCAAATCTCTCTTTTGTAGGGTAGAGGTCCGGGTAGAATAGAATTTTGTTCGTCTTCGGCAGCACCAGATTCGCAACATGGCTTACCGTGATTCCGCCGTCGAGGACATACCATCCGTTGAAGTTCACATCGGAGGCCGTCGGAACCAAAGTCGACGGCAGAGCCGCAGTGTAACCGCCGCCGCTCCATGTGCCCACGTTATGCTGGTAGGTGTACACCCCGCTTCCGGGCGAGGTCTCCGCCAGACCGCTCGCTGCCGCCATCGTGGCCGTGCCGTTGACCCCGTTGTCTGCGTAGAACGTGATCTCGGCATACCATCTCGCCTTGAGCGTAAGAGAGGTCACATTCGGCATAGCAACGAATGCCTTCAGGTATGACAGGTCGCCCATCGGATCTGCCGCGTCATAAGCCGCATAGCATGTATCAGAGGGGTTTCCGTACCATCCGCCGAATGTCAGTCCTGTCTGGGACGGAGTGCCGGGGTAGTAAGAGGTTCCTTTGCCTGTGTTGGTGTTTGTGAGGGTGAATTTCGCTATGTAATAATAATCGAAACTGTCGTAGTCGTTGTTGGGTTCGACCAGATCGTCTCCGACGATCATTATCACGTTAGTCGAAGGATTGCCGTCGTTCGGATCAAAGGTCACGGTCACAGTTTTGGCAAAATATGCCACGAACTTCATGCCGGACTGAAGCGACATCGGCCATTCTGCAACGCTGAGGGCCGGATTGACATACATCCTGTCTCTTACAGAGTATGTCCAAACGGGGTGGTCCTCATCCGTGGTATCGAGGATACCCCATCCGACGAACGCATATCCGGCGTTCGGCGTTGCTTTCAGGATCAGTCCGGTACCGTATGGGTAACTGGCCTCTTCAAATCCCTTCGTGCCCGTACTAAATCCGCTGTACAAGGGGATGGAAGGATCAAGAATAAGTTCGACCGAACCCCCGACGGGATTCGCCGCATCGACGGCAGGTACTATATCTGTATGTCCTGAGGTCAATCTGGTCTCAAGTTTGATCGTGTATTCTTTGCCTATGAACAGTGCGTACAGGTTGAGTATGCCCTGATCTGTGACAGGGTCGCGGTAGATCAGACTTTCATCAATGGTGAATCCGAAACGATCGACTGCCGTTATCTTATCATCGTTGGTAGTGTTTATGAACACTGCAGACCCATGTTTTGCATTGTCCGCAGTGTACCATCCTTTCAGACTGAATCTGACGAACTCCGGCCATTCCATGGTCTTCAGCTCTTCGCCAGCAAGATACGTCAGGCTTCCGTACAGAGTACGGTCGGACACCAAAATGCTGGAAGTGACCATCAGATCATCATAGTCGGGGTCCACGTCATTGAGGTCTCCGTCGCCGTCATGGTCGCCGTTGGGGAAGGAATAGAAATCAATGATGTAATACTCTAAAATGAGTTCCCATGTGACGCCGTCGTTTTTATAGCAGGTACCTACCCTGGTGCCCGTACCGCTGATGTCAGGCATTATGTCTATCGGCGATGCTGAGGTGCCGTCCGCCTCCGGCCCGTATATGCCGGGTTTGACGGATTTCATGTGGAACGGCGGGGTCTTCTTGTTCTTGTTCTCTACGAACTGAAGGGTTCCTGTGGCCAGACCAGTAAAGTTCCTGATCTCTATCCGCCCCTGCCCATCAGGCAGAAGGTTTGAAATGTCAACAGGCCCTGTGTTATTTATTATCAGCAGGCCGGTCTTTTCGGAACCTCCGTATGTCCATTTCGCAACGTTGTTCCAACCGTTGAATATTGCCTCTGCCCCGCTCTTTGTGGCCGCATCCGAAGAGACCTGAAGGGCATACATTGTCGTCCCGGAGAAGGAATCCGGCTTGATCACCGTGTCGCCCCATACTCCGATCACCAGGCTGTCAAAGGCCATTACCTGCAGATTGGAGAATGATTCGTTGCCGACAGTTGTCTTTTTAGGAAGATAAACTTTGGTGAGTCCGGTGTTTTTGAAGGCCGAGTTGCCGATAGTGAGTGAACCTCCGGTATCAAGGAATTCGAAATAGGACAGGGACCCGCATCCGAGGAATGCTCCGACACCGATATAGCTCGCATTTGTGGCTGTGACGCCCAGGACACGGGTCTTTGTGAACGCATTGTCCGGTATTTCTTTTATCTCGTTGAGGTCCACCTCTATGGCGGGGCATCCGTCGAAAGCCGTGCTGTTCATCCTTTCAACCCCGTCTGCTACTGTGAATTTATTGTTGATAAGCTGAGTATCTATTCTGGACGGCACTTTGATCAATATCAGATCTCCCCCGTCCAGCCCGTATAATGCACCGCGGACGCCCTTATCGCTGCTGTCCTCAGATATCAGAGATGAGTATTTGCCGTTAGAGGGGTTCACAACGAAGTATTTCAGTTCTGCGATGCCATCGAATGCGCCATCGCCGATATTGGTGACCATTCCCAGATCCGCTGAGTTCAGATTAGTGTGTTGGAACGCATATTTCCCTATGGTGTACGGTGCTGTCAGAGGCAGAGCGATGTCGCTCAGCGCTCTTCCGGAGAATGCATAGGCGCCTATGCTCGTTACGTTTTCGACAGACAAAGAATATCTTGTCGCATCGTCTTTGCTTGTCTCATTGTTAAAATAAAATGCATAATCGCCAATCGTCACGGCTTTTGGTATACTGAGCGAAGTTTTTATCGTCGCTTTTGAGAATGCATAGTTGCCGATGCTTGTGCACTCGGGGAGAATGACCTTACTGAAATCTCTTGCAAGAGATGTGCCGGTCACAGCCCCGAACGCGCCTACGCCTATCGTCGTCACCTTTGGAAGTGAAAGTGTTGCTATTACTGGGATATCACCAGTGTATGGCGAGCCTCCGGACCAAGGCGATATTGCAAAAGCAAAATCCCCGACCGTTATGAGCTCTTCTGCAGTTATTTCGGTGAGCGACAGGCAGTTGAAGAAGGAATAATTTCCTATTGCCGTCACATTTTTGAGATCAAGCGACTTAAGGGCTGTGCAATCCCTGAATGCAGAATTCCCGATCTTTACTACATTGTTACCCATTATGACCTCTTTCATGAGCTCATTAGGATAGAAAGCCAGGTCGGCAATGGCCGTTACAGGATAAACATCGGTACCGCCGATCACTATCTCATTCGGGATTGTTACCTTGTCTGCATTGGCGTTATAGCTTATCAGCGTGGCTTCTTTTATGGCCGCGGAAGGGTCGTATTCGAATGTGAAGTCGCCTATTGTTATTGTTGTAGGTGCCGCGCTTGAATCGTCGTCGGATACAAGCACGAATGCTCCAGCTGTCATCAGGATGACCAAAACAGCTGCCGCTAGTACATTTTTTTTCATTTATTTGCCTCCATAAATAATTGTTTTTCTGGCCGTGTCGCTTACTCACGGACATGTTGTGTCTCTCTTCCACAGCCCTCGTGTGCCCAATTTCCTCCTTGTACAAAAAGTGCTCGCTTTCCGGTACTGGATTCAGCAGGGTTTTTTGCATGATCGGCGTTCCGGTATCGCAGAACATCTGTGGATTGATCATTCTGCTCGCGAAGGCAAGACCGCCTGAACCGAAATAAAATCTATCGGACAGGACGGCAATTTGTTTGCCGACCGTCTCGCCTGAGCGCAGAAGAGGGACAAAGAAAATTTTTGTGAAACTCTCTTCTTTTTGCTGTATGCAGTATGGTTCATATGTCCAACCGGTATCGTAGGAGAACGTGCTTATATCTTCCCCGATGAACGACCAATAGGTTATTGGATCCACGAAAGATTTCGCACAGCCAAACATACCATTCCTGCAATATACGAGATAATTTCTAATTATATATATTCATTTATCTCCATATATGGCAACATACTGTTTATATGTTCAGAGTTTCCCGATTATTCTGAACAAAGCTATTTCGAAAACCCCCGGATACGCCGGGAACGGGGTCTGTTCCGAGATATCACACGGTCTCCGGCGCAACGGTTTTTGACGGCAAACAGAAACCGCCTTCCAGCATGAAAACTGCTTTCGCAAACGGAGGACCGCTGCTTCGCCTATCACATGTGCCACATGCATCTGTTCAAGGTGTTTTTTTGTGCAAATTGCCATCTTTGAACGTGTGAGGAAATACCGATCAAGAGATGCATGTTTTTTATCCGCAATGCCCATTACCATGCATGGACTGTGTGAAAGAAGGATTCATCGGGTTGCCGTCGCAGGAGAGGGTAGCGATGCTTCTTCTCAGGCACGGGATAAGGGTGGAGAACGGCACAGCCTACTGCAACGATATAGAGCAATCGGATGCGGCGATAGCAAGGGCGGCGGGCGTAGACCGGAGGGTGGTAAGATCGGCGCTCGACAGGATATCAGCGGTTCCGGAATTGGACAAGGTGTTCTCGAAACTGCAGTCGATGCTGCTGCTCGCAGATGTCGCGCCGAGGATAGGCTGCACCACTGTGGAGATAATCCCCACGGATGCAACGATGCCGGGAATATTGGCAGGAGTGATGGACATCGTCTACAGAGGCGGCCTCTCCGTGAGGCAGGCAGTGGTGGACGATCCGGGGGTGAGGACAGACTCTCACCTGATAATAGTGGTCGACGGGCAGATCCCTCCCGAGCTGCTGCCGATGATAAAACAAAGCAGGGGCGTCCTGAGCGTCATACTCCGATGAAGGCATCGGAAGCTGGCCTCTATGGAGAAAAGAGAAAAGATATGCTATCTTTCATTTAACCCAGAATATACGCGCGCAGATACCTAATTTTGGAGTAATATTATATATCCCTACACGTATCAGTAACTCGTGCATATGTGCTGACGCATATATGGACAGCCTTTCGCAGCCTGCGAAGAACGTGCCCGTACACCATGCGGAGTACGGACGGGCAAACCAAAGGTAAGGGATGGAAAAACTGAGGGATGCGGGATGAACATATGTTCTATTCCGCCGAATCGGTGTCATCACTTTCCTGTGAATGCCCGCCGCTCGTTTTTCGACGGGCATGCTTGAGAGGCAGGAAATACAACTCAATAGAGGATGATTCCAAATGAGAAAAGAAATGAAAAAAAACAATAAGATGGTCTTAGCCCTTGTTGTAGTTGCCGCCCTGGCGATGGTATCCATAGCGGGTATCGCGCTGAGCGACGACAGTGCTGCTGCTAAAATTAGCAACAACATTCTGATACAACCCGGCGAGACATCTGCAGTAGATTATGACTTCTACGTGATAGAAGACAATCTGAGCACACCGATTAGCTTTGTGTTCAAAGTAGGCGAGGGAGGCAGCTACACTGGAACAGTCCAGCTCGGCACCCTGACAGCTGACGAAAAGACATACACCTCATACGGCGCATTGAAAATGGCCGGTGCAGGTGCAGTCCTGATAACCGCTACTATGGAAAAAACAGACAGCGGTATCATCGCGTTCTTCACGATCAGCAACCTCAACAAGGACTTCGGCGGAGCAACGCCTGCCGGAACCTATGAGTTGACAAAGGGACAGATAAAGCTGGGCTACTACGACGGTACCAACGGCGCATCCTTCTGCGGCAAGATCAAAGTAGGCGGTTTCACGGCAACAGCTAACTACGTTGCAGGTACGATCCTTGCGCTTGACTCAAAAGGAAAAGCAAGGATCTCCGGCGTGGCGGCATCTCCAGTGGAGATCCTGCCCAGCACCAACGTTAGCTCCGATGATTTCAACGTACTTGACAGCGGTAAATATTACCCCAAGTACGACAGCCGTACGCTGGTCCTTGAGGGAGAGGCAACCATACAGTTCCCTGAGTCCTACCAGAAACTTCTGGATGACAACATGGGCGCCATCGTTGCTGACCTATTGCCTCCCGCCGTCCTTGTAGGTGTTCTGGAACACTTCATGGATGCCCCGTTGGCGCCGCTGGTGCCTCCCATACTGCCTCTGGCAGGGATAAACCCTGGAACCTCGTTTGACATATTCGCCACCGACTCGGTCTATGTGACCGTAGAGGCAGGCGCAGTCATATCGGCAGGCGGATCGGAGAGACCGGCAACAGTGTCGGAGACTATAACCATCGAGACAGAAGCGGCCACGGCCTTTAGCGAAGCGTTCCTTGTGAGCAGCGATGGAAAAGTATACTCGGCATCGATAGTCGCAGGTCTGATAACATTTGAGTATGTGCCTTTCGGAACATACACGTTCGTCGCATATGACGGCACACAGATGTGGTACAGCACCGGCGCGAGAGTGTCCGCGACAAGTTTCACGCTGGGATCCGCGCTGAAAACATCGGCAGCGGCAGCCACACCGACCATCGGCCTGTATGATGACGGCACCACTCCTCCATACAACGTATGGGGCTTCTTGTCGAGCACGTACTCAGTCGACTTTGCTCTGGATGTCACTAACGATAAAGTACTGACCACAAAGGTCATTAAAGTGGACATCGGAGGCTCGGATGTGAACCTTATAGTGCTCATGGACGGGAACACCATAGTGCCCGTCGGCGGCACTGTAGATGTCGTCGTCATAGGCAGCGAAAGGATCCTCGGAAACCCTCAGAGGTACTTCCAAGGAACAGTTGACGACCCGGTTATACCAACCACCATAACCACAGTGGTTAAAGCAAAGACGGGCTCAGCAGCTCTTGCAGTCGACGAGATAAGGGCAAAAGATTCCGATTCGGCAGGAGCCATCGCAGCATACATAGTTCTCGATGATCAGAAGATGCTCGTGAAAGGCGAGATGAACTTCATCTACTCGTCCAGTACCGTGTATGGAATGATGGCCATCGACAGCCGCGACCCCTATGTTACCTTCGAGGGAGAGGGTATCATTTCTCACGGTGTAACGCCTGTAGTGACATATTCAGATGTCCCGGCCTTCCCGCTTGAAATGGCATCCGAAAACATGGTTGCAGCATACTATTATGTCAATGCACCCGCGACCGGAACAGTTACAAACTCAACATACTACTTCACATCACTCGCAAACGCAATAAAGAAAAGCAACGAAATAACGCTTATGGGAAAGCATGTCATACTTGTAGACACGACCCTCGATAACTCTGAGTTCAGCAGTATAACAATATACATCGGCACAGACGCATCGCTGGAAGTCGGAAGACTCGATGACCCTGCAACCACAGAAGACGAGAGCGCAAACCCGAAGCTGACAGTACCGGCAAAGACAAAGATAATTGTCACCGCTGGTGCAGACCACTACTCGGTCGTCAGCGGACAGGCCATATACGACGTTAAGCCCGCTGCAAGCGACGAGCCCGAGGCTGACATCCTGATCGAAGGTGCCAAGTACATCTACACCGATCTCGCAACAGCACTGGATATCTCGGTCAGCGGCGATGAGCTCAACCTCCGCCAGCCTGCAACCCTCAACAGGGATGCAACACTCAAGGCAGGCGTTAAGCTTGACGACAAGGGCTATGCAATCACCATACCGGAAGATGTTACAATGACCGTCAACGGGGATTTCAAATCCACGGGCAACATGGCAATCAATGGTACCATCAGGATCAACGGAAAGGCCAACTTCACCGGCGGTGGAACGGCGACCTTCGGTCCCAACGGAGCCATTGACATAATGTCTGCAGGTGTGCTCACCGTCGACACCTCCACAATAGTTGGAACCGTCAACAACGGTGCGATCACCGTCTCTGGTGAACTGGTTGCCAAGAACGGCGCGACCATCTCTGCAAAGGTAATATCTGTCTCAGGCAAAGTCTCGGTTACTTCTTCAACTGTCACAGCCTTAAAAGAACTGTGGATAGGCGTAAAGCCTGTTCTGTCGCCTCTGTCTGAGGCATACACAAACACAGCTGTCATCAATGGTGCAATAACACTTGATCCGGCCGCTGCGGCATACGTGTATGGCAACTTCACAGTAGGCACGAAGATCATCCCGGCAGGGTTTGTAAAGACAGAGTACTTCATAGAGGACAACCTCTACATTACTCTGTACGCTGCAGCCTCACCCGGTGTGCTCCTTCCGATGCTCTATGAGGATCAGTTGAAAGACATCAAGATAAAAGAGTGGAGCACCGACAAGTATGGCAGAAATGAAGCAACCACCTTCCTCAGCCTGAACCCCACCAAAGTCATTGGCGAGGCAGGATGGGAGAAACTCTACTGCGGTCTCGGCTGGGGCTATGAATGGGTAAAGTACAAGATCACATGTGAGACCTACCTTGGTGTAACATGGACGGTCAACGGACAAACCTATGTCGGCCCATACGTTGAGATCGAATACGGAAAGACTGTAGCCGCGAAAGCACTCGTTCAGCCCGGATACGAAGGAACACCTGTCATCACTGCAAACGGTGGCGCCTACACAGCAGGCACTGCCATGAAAGTGACATCGGATGTCAACTTCGCGTTGAAAGACGGTAGCGTAGTCTTGGCCAGCGATAAGAAAGATGACGACGGCGGACTCACTCTCATTGAGATCCTGTTGATCATCATCGTGATAATAATCGCCGTAATAGCGATAATCATCGCGATAAGGCTGCTGAGGTCCTGATCTGGAAAAAAGGTAGAAAGGAATCATCCTTAAAAACAGAAAACCAAACCGGGGAGAAATCCCCTTCTTAACTTTCTTTTCTTAATGATTTTCTCTGTTCAACATGAACATAATAAATAATTCAAACCGATGTGGAAAGCATGCTTCTGAAAGCTCAGGCCGTTACGAAATCATTCGGTCCTGTGAAGGTCCTGACCGATGCCAGCCTCCAGATCAATGAAGGAGACAGCATAGGGCTTATCGGGATAAACGGCGCAGGCAAAAGCACATTCCTCAAGATACTGCTGGGAGAATTGAGGCCAGACACAGGGGAACTCACCAGATACACCGATGAGATAGGATATCTCGAACAATTCCCGGAGTCGTCATCCCGATTCACGGTAAGGGACGTTCTCGGAAGGCCGTACGGGCACATTGAGAACATAAAGAAGAGGATGAGGGACATAGAGGCCGCAATGTCCTCCGGAGACAATGTCGACTGGAACGCACTGGCCGCAGAATGCTCTCAGCTGGAAAGGGACCTGAAAAGCTCGGATGTCCAGGACGAAGGCAAGCTTCTGAGATCCCTGAAGAAAGTAGGCCTGTCGCAGGATATCATGGACCGCACCATGGATTCCATCTCCGGCGGCGAAAGAACAAAAGTGATGCTGTCCAGGATACTCGTGCAGGCGGACGACTGCGATATTCTGGTCATGGACGAGCCGACATCCCACCTGGACGTTGAAACAGTCGAGTGGCTGGAGGACTATCTCCTGAAATCCCACTGCGCTCTGCTGGTGATAAGCCACGACCGTTATTTTTTGGACAAGATAGCCACGAGGATGACGGAGATATCGATGGGGAAGACAAGGGAGTACAAAGGGAACTACACCGAATTCATAACAAAGAAGATGCTTGACCTCGACCGGATGGAAAAAGAATACAAGAAATACGCCAACAACAAAAAACGGCAGGAAGAGATCGCAGAGCAGCTTCACAAGGACCAGTGGTACCTTACCACGCACAAAACAAGGAATAAACTTATTTCCAAGATGGAAGAAAAAGAAAAGCCCGAGGAGAACAAAGAGATAACAGTCAGGATACAGGCAGCTCCCAAATCCGGAAAGAACGTCATCACCTGCAAAGGATTATCGGTGGAACTCGGAGGGCGGACGATCCTTGAGAACGTGGAACTTGATATTCAGAAAGGAGATAAGATCGGAGTTTTCGGTTCGAATGGGGAAGGCAAGTCCACGCTCATCAAGGCTTTGTTGGAGAAGGTACCGAGCAAAGGCGAACTGTGGGTCGCCCCCGGAGCGAAGATAGGGTATTATTCTCAAAACCATGAAGGACTGGACCTTCTTCTGACAGCCGAAGAACAGATAATGAAGGTCATAGGCAAGGAAAGGAGAGGGGATGCAAGGTCAATCCTGTCAAGGATGCTCCTTTCAGGCGACGATGTTGACAGGCCTATGAAGACCCTCTCCGGAGGTCAGAGGGCGAGAGTCGCCTTGTGCATGCTTCTCCTGGAAGAGACCAATGTTCTTGTATTAGATGAGCCGACCAACTATCTGGACATACCGGCGAGACATGCTGTCGAAGAAGCGCTCAACGAATATGACGGCACGATAATCGCCATCACCCACGACAGGTATTTTTTGGACACGGTCTGCACAAAGGTCGCAGAGGTGAAGAGTAAAGGCGTGAGGATGTACAACGGCACGTATTCGGAGATGAGAGGCAGGCCGAACACAAAAGAAGTGGTCATGGACGCTGACGAATACAGGGTCCTTTTACCCTTCACAAATTGGGTGACAAGTAAGAAATACGCTAAGAACGACCGTGTGCTCATAACTCCTGCAGAGATAAGCGGTTTCCAGTGGGCGCTGGACCAGGGCAAGCTGAAAAAGACCGGGGGGCGCCAGAGAAAGAAAGTGTCTGCGCTGCAGGAAGATGAGGTCTGATCTTTCTTTTATTGAAGATGCTATATCAATTTTACAGAGGTTTTGCACAAGATTTGTGGCATTTTCTGCATACGATTTGTGGTAAAAAAACCCATCAAATAATTCTATGGCATTATGCTTTGTGAAGGGTATCAAAATCAACTGTGGGTATTGAACATATTTGTTCTGACGCAGCAACATAGTCTAAAAGGGGCTATAATCGGCAAATAATTTTTTACTAAAAAGAGTATATGGATTTGGGTGTATTATTGGATGAAGCGACGTTTCTTTTGAACATGACGTTCCTGCTGCTTGTAGCGGGGATATGTTCTGTCGTTTTCAAGAAACTAAGGATGCCCGCCATAATCGGGTATCTTGCCGCAGGAATAATCCTCGCAAACTATTGGGTCGGCGAATCCGAGGAAACTGAGAGCATCATAAGCATTCTTTCATCGATGGGACTGGTCCTGCTGATGTTCTGCATCGGAATGGAGCTCAATCTGAAGAAGTTGAGAAAGACAGGAGCATTCGCTGTAATGGTAGCGCTTGTCCAGATACCGCTGATGATCAGCGGAGGATACATTTTCGGGCTCATTATGGGCTGGGACATGATCACCTCGATCCTTTTCGGGGCGATAATATCCGGATCAAGCACCGCGGTGGTAACCGCGGTACTTAAAGATCAGGGAAGGCTCTCGAAAGAAGACATCGATACCATAATTCTGATAACAGTGGTGGAGGACGTCGTGCAGGTCGTGATGCTGTCCATGGCAGCCCCTCTGCTGACAGGAAGCCCGATGGAACTGGACTCCATGATATGGATGATAATGATAATCCTTGTCTTCATGATCGTGGCCGTATCCGTCGGCCTCCTCTTTGTCCCGCGTGCGCTTGACTGGATCGCGTCCAAGATGCCGAACGAGATCCTGTTGGTAACGGCGGTGGGGATGTGTTTCGCGATGGCCCTGATGTCTGTCTGGATAGGAATGTCTATGGCCATCGGCGCATTCCTTATGGGAGTGGTCGTATCCCAGGCTGCCTCAAGAAGTACGATAGAGCACGACATAACGCCGATGAAAGACATTTTCATGGCGATGTTCTTCATATCGGTCGGTCTGGAGATAGCGCCGCAAGGACTTATCGACAATTTCGTCCTGACGATGCTGATATTCGCTGTTTATGCGGTTCTGAAGGCCGGAAGCGTCCTCTTTGCTTACTTCGTCGGCAACAGGCCCATGCGCATCGGCTTCCTTTCATCGGTAAGTTTGGTGGTAATGGGAGAATTCGCATTCATTATAGCTAAAGCCGGGCTGGACGCGGGAGTATTATCGGAGTCATTCTATACCTCTGTGGTAAGCGCGGCATTGGTGTCCATGATATTCCTGCCGATCTTTACCAGCCGCTCCGGCAAAATATGCGATTACGTATACGAGAACTCTCCAAAATTCCTTGCCAACTCTTTGCATAAAGCCGAGTCCATAAGGGAAAGACATTACTCGAAGATAGCGCTGTCGTCAAAATCCACATCATCCAAATTCAGAGAAAGGGCGGTCCTAGCATATCTGTTCGTTCTTTTGCTCTTTGTAATCGAGATCGTGTTCTTCTTATTCACGCCGGCCATGACCGATTTCATTTATGAGAACATAGGCGGAAACGTAACGTACGGCATATGCTATACCATTGTGCTTGCGATAAACTTCGTGGCTATCGCCATTCCGCTGTACAGTCTGATCAAACACCTCAAGTTCGTTGAGAAAGTTCTTATCGATTCGGAAAGAAAAGCAGAAGCAAGAGGAGAAGGCAACCTTCAGCGCAGGGTCATAAAGTTCTACAAAGCATTCGTGAGGATAAACAACTGGGTGCTTGTATTCATTTTCGCGTTCGTGATCCTGATATTGGTGCCAAGCAGCGTTGGGCTTGTAGAGCACATATTAGCAATGCTGGGCGGAATAGGGATAATTGTCCTTATCTATGCGTTCAGGAGCAGATCGAGCGCGGATTGATACGCTCAGTCATCGAACGGATCTTCGCCGGCAAGCATATCCTTGTACATTGCGTACAGTTCGTCAGAGGATATGCATCTGTGCAGCTTAACTGCGGCCTTCCTTACTCTCTCCAGAAGGTCGATGGCTTCCTTATCAGAAAGCGTGATGCCTCTGTGGGACAGGTCTGTAATGATGGTGTTCCTTCCGGAATGCTTGCCTATCACTATTCTTCTTTCGAGACCGACCTCGCTCGGATCGTACGGCTCATAGTTCTTGGCATCCTTTATTATGCCGTCTGCATGGATCCCCGCCTCATGCGCAAAGCAATTGGCTCCGAAGAAGGGCTTTGAGACGTATATCTCCCTGTTGGCCGCCACAGACACGAACTTCCCCAGAGGCCTGAGCTTCAGAGGGTCTATGCCGGTGTTCTTGTTGAAAATATGCTTGCAAGCCATGACAGCCTCCTCAAGAGGAGTGTTGCCTGCTCTTTCGCCTATGCCGAGGACAGTTGTGCTCAGGAATCTGGCGCCAGCTTTGATCCCAGCCATGCTGTTGGCTGTTGCCATGCCGAAGTCGTTGTGCGTGTGCATCTCCACCTCTATCCCGACCTCTTTGATTATCTTCCCCACTCTCTCCGCGCATGTGAAAGGATCCTCTCTTCCAATGGTGTCGCAGTACCTGAGCCTGTCGGCGCCCGCATTCTTGGCAGTCTTCGCGAACTTGATCAGGAAGTCCATATCGGCTCTGGAAGCATCCTCTGCGTTGCAAGAGACATATAATCCGTGGGATTTGGCGTATGAAACGCACTGTTCTATCTGTTCAAGGACCCATGTTCTGCTTTTCTTGAGCTTGTGCTCTATATGGATATCAGACGAGGACATCGAAATGGCGACGGAATCAACATCGCAATCCAGGCTGGTGTTCACGTCGTCCATGTTCGCGCGGTTCCATCCGAGTATCGATGCATTGAGCTTCATGTGCGCTATGTGCTTCACCGCCCGTTTCTCATCGGCCCCCATCGCAGGAATGCCCGCTTCTATCTGCTGAACACCCGCTTCGTCCAAAAGCTGGGCGATCCTATATTTCTCTACATTTGAAAATACGATCTCTGCTGCCTGCTCTCCGTCTCTGAGCGTGGTGTCGCAAACGCACACATCGTTTTTTTTCAGTATCTTGTAAACCTCATCTGCTGTTTTCATCTTCTTCAACTCCCCCTGGAATCCACCTCTAGAAAACATATGGCTGTTATCGGTTGCAAAGGGGAGTGTATGATGACAATTAAAAACTTTCTGATGCACCTATATAGTGTATATTAGGGGCTGGGTAGAAAAAGCGGACTTACCTCTTATATCTCAGCAATGCCCCCATGCCGCCAAGCGCAGAAAGCTCTTTTCCGGCATCATGCTGCCCGGACACCACAAGGACCCTTCCCTGCTGGGCCTCCACTGTTCTGATCAGATCATCCAGATCCTTTTCTCTCAATGCGGAATCCAGAACAAGGAGAGTATCCACTGCGCCTGCGGCAGCAGAATCCCTTATCTCTTCCGGGCCGTACGCGGCCAGCCCGTCCTTCCCTATCTCTCCCATGAGCTTCTCTACGGCCTCCATCTCTATGCCGACGGACGACTCCCTCAGGATGCCGGCGCCCATTCCTGTCTTGATGACCTCATTGACTCCTGCCATCCCTGACTGGCCGGTATGGTGCACATGCATTCCTTTGTATCCTCTTCTCTTGAGTTCTTCGGCAAGGGATTCCTTTTCAAAACCCGTGCCCAGAAGAACTATCGGCATGTTCTCAGAGACAAGAGGCTCGATCTTCGAGATGATCTCCGAATGATAACTGTCCTCTTTGGTCTTCTCTTCATATTGTTTCCCGGACCTCATCGATCTGATGCTTGCGACCTCTTTCAATCCGAACTGTCTCAACACAGCTATCGTCGCGTCGTCCTGGTCAAGAGAGATGAACAGTATCTTCGGCTTCCTGGAATCCCTGACGGCTCTGTCCAGCCGGTCCAGCTGCGAATCCTTCCATTTTGTCTTTGTAATGAGGAGATCGTCCCCGGTCTCGAATAAAAGCGTATGGTGCTGGCCGATATCCTGAGGTCCGGTCTCAATGGTCCCGAGGACCCTCAGCCGGATTTCGTCCTCGGAGAATTCTATCTTTTCCATCCTTATGCCGAGGGTCATCCGTTTCTTCTCCGCCCTCTCCGCCCTCAGCTTGTCTGCCTGCTTTTCTTCCCTTCTTGTGGTCGAAGCGGTGACCAGATCCCCTACCGTAAGGACATTGAAAAGGTGCCAGACATCTTCATCCGCCTCCAGCAATATTCTTACGTTCCCGCTGTTGATGTCTTTTCCGAGGATCCGCATGACCCTCCTAAGGTACTTCGTCTTTATCCCTATTTCGTTCAATATCGGGGTGTTTGTCTGGTATCGGACAACAGAGGATTAAGGGTGTTCTGACGTTTCCCAAGCTATTAAATACGGTTCGCAACTCTGATTGATTCTCGATGGCGAAAAGTTATTTGGTACTCGAGGATGGAAGTGTCTTCGAAGGAGAACCCTTCGGGCACAGAGCGCCGGCAACGGGCGAGGTTGTTTTCTCTACCGGAATGTCGGGTTATCAGGAAAGTCTTACGGATCCATCCTTCAGGGGTCAGATACTCGTCATGACCTATCCTCTGATAGGAAACTATGGCACAAATGATGATTATTGTCAGTCGGAACAGGTCCACACGAGAGGTCTTGTTGTACGTGAATACTGCAAAGAGCCGTCGCCGATGTACGGCGGGCACACGATCGATGATTTCCTGAAGCACCACAAGGTCCCCGGAATATCAGGAATAGATACAAGGGACCTTGTGATCAGAATAAGGACGAAAGGAACGTTCAAAGGCGCCATCACGGAAGACAAAGAGGGAATAGAAGAACTGATCAAAAAACTTCAGCGCATGCCTTCCCCCTCGGAAAGCAATCTTGTGGAAGAAGTGTCGTCAAAGAAGATAGAGAAGTACAACTTCGGAAAAGAACACTGCGTAGGTCTGCTCGACTGCGGAGAGAAGAGCGGAATAGTGAGGGACCTGTCGAAATGGTTCAATGTCACCGTGTTCCCGTACAACACCCCCGCCGACGTGATAGTCGATCATAAAGTGAAGGGGATCCTTCTTTCCAACGGCCCCGGGGACCCGTCGCATCCCGCCATACTCAAAACAACGGCGAGGACAGTCGCGGACCTTTCCGTGCAAATGCCGATGTTCGGGATATGCCTGGGAAGCCAGATAGTAGGCGTCGCGATGGGCGGCAAGACGTATAAGATGAAATTCGGGCACCGCGGAAGCAACCAGCCGGTGAAATACAGAGGCAAGGTGTTCATCACTTCTCAGAATCACGGGTTCGCGGTAGATGAGAACAGCCTTGAAGGAAAAGACCTGATCGCAGATCAGATAAATGTCAACGACGGCACCGTGGAAGGTCTGAGGCACAGAGACCTTCCGCTGTTCACATCCCAATATCATCCGGAAGCGTCTCCGGGACCTTGGGACACATCCTTCCTTTTCGATGAGTTCGCAAAAGCGGCGAAGGGGGGACGCAGATGAGGAAAGATTACAAGAAGCTCATGGTTATCGGTTCCGGCCCCATCGTTATCGGTCAGGCCGCAGAGTTCGATTTCTCCGGCACCCAAGCATGCCGGTCGCTGAAAGAGGAAGGTTATACCACCGTGCTTGTGAACTCCAACCCGGCCACGATACAGACCGACCCCGAAACAGCGGACAGCGTATACATCGAACCGCTCCAGGTCCCGCTAATCATAAAGATCATCGAGAAAGAGGGTGTGGACGGCGTGCTTTCCGGAATGGGCGGGCAGACCGCCCTGAACATATGCTCCGAGCTAGCCGAAAGCGGAGAACTGAAAAGACTGGGGGTATCGCTGCTCGGGACGCAGCCGGATGCCATTGCCATGTCGGAAGACCGCGAGCTTTTCAAAGAAACGATGGAAAGGATAGGGGAACCGGTACCTCTGAGCAGAAGCGTCACATCGATACAAGAGGCCGTTGAGGCAGTGAAGATGATAGGAAAATATCCCGTCCTCATCAGGCCGGCATATACGCTGGGAGGAACCGGCGGCGGGATAGCTTACAATGAACAGGAACTGGTAGAAATATGCGCAAGAGGCCTTGCATACTCCCGCATACACCAGGTGCTGATAGAAGAGAGCGTTCTCGGATGGAAGGAGTACGAGTACGAGGTCATGAGAGATTCCAAGGACAACTCCATAATAATCTGTAATATAGAAAATCTAGACGCGATGGGGATACACACAGGGGAAAGCATCGTATGCGCCCCCTGTCTGACGCTGTCGGACAAAGATCATCAGAGGCTGAGGACATCCTCGCTGAAGGTCATAAAGGCCCTGAACATCGAGGGAGGGTGCAATGTCCAGTTCGCTTTTAACCCAGAGAACGGAGATTACAGGCTGATAGAGGTCAACCCCCGTGTCTCAAGATCGTCCGCACTGGCATCAAAAGCGACCGGATATCCAATAGCAAGAGTGGCGACGAAGATCGCGGTGGGTTATACGCTGGACGAGATACCGAACAGGATAACCGGCACCACATACGCCGCATTCGAGCCTGCGATAGATTATGTCGTAGTGAAGATCCCGCGGTGGCCCTTCGATAAGTTCCGCACCGTCGACAGGCATCTAGGGACGCAGATGAAGAGCACCGGCGAGATAATGTCCATCGGCCGCACGTTCGAAGAGGCGATCATGAAGGGGCTGAGGTCCCTGGAGATAGGGGTCAAAGGCCTCGACAGCATGAACTTCACTAACGAAGAGATCGCCGAAGAGCTTGTCAACGCGACCGACAAACGCATATTTGCTATGGGGGACGCGCTCAGAAAAGGATGGACCCCGGAGAAGATCGCGGACATTACCAAATGGGACGTGTTCTTTGTCAAAAAAATAAGGAACATTGTCGAGATGGAGAACAGGATCAAAAGCGGGCCGCTTACCAAAGAACTTCTGAAAGAAGCAAAATACATGGGATTCTCCGATGAGAAGATAGCGGAACTTATCAGCAGGCCGGAATCAGAGATCAGGAAGGAAAGGATCTCGCACGGCATAATCCCCGTATACAAGATGGTCGACACCTGCGCAGCGGAATTCAATGCGGAGACACCGTATTTCTATTCTTCATACGGAACATCCACCGAGGCGAAGAAGGACGATAAGAAAAAGAAGGTCCTGATCATCGGCGGAGGACCGATAAGGATAGGACAGGGAATCGAGTTCGACTATTGCTGCGTGCACGGCGTGATGGCCCTGCAGGAAGAAGGAGTGAGCGCAGTAATAATAAACAACAATCCGGAGACGGTATCCACCGACTACGATATCTCAGACCGCCTCTATTTTGACCCTATAACTCTGGAAGATGTCCTGAACGTTATCGAGGCGGAAGAGATCGACGGCGTGGTCTGCCAATACGGCGGGCAGACGAGCGTTAATCTTGCTGTCGATCTTGAGAAGGCGCTAGCAGGCACAAAGACCAAGATACTCGGGACCAGCCCCGACATGATGGACGTTGCGGAGGACAGGAGAAGGTTCTCCAAGCTGATGGACAAACTCGGAATAAAACAGCCCGAATCGGGCACCGGTTATTCTTTTGAGGAGGCGAAAGAGATAGCGGAATCGATAGGCTATCCCGTGCTGGTAAGGCCGTCCTATGTTCTCGGCGGAAGGGCGATGGAGATCGTTTATTCAACGGAAGAACTGAAACTGTATGTCGAGACCGCAGTGAAAGTATCGAGGAACCACCCGATACTCATTGACAATTATCTCACGGAGGCGATCGAAATAGATGTGGACATCGTTTCTGACGGCAAGGACGTATACATCGGCGGGATAATGGAACACATCGAGTACGCAGGCTGTCATTCCGGGGATGCGACAATGGTCCTGCCCCCGTTCACACTGTCCAAAAAGATAATCGGCGATGTCATCTGCATATGCAACAAGGTTGCCTCGGCGCTGGAAGTGAAAGGGCTTCTGAACATCCAGCTTGCTGTGAAAGACAACGAGGTATACATGATAGAAGCGAACCCGAGGGCGTCGCGCACGATACCGTTCATTTCCAAAGCTACCGGGATACCGTTGGCAAAGATAGCTACAAAGATCATGCTCGGAAAGACCCTGAAGGACTTCGGGCTGTCGGAGTACAAAGAGATAGATCACTACGCCATCAAAGCTTCCGTGTTCCCATTCCTTAAACTGCCGGGCGTCGATTCCATACTCACCCCGGAGATGAAGAGCACCGGCGAGGTGATGGGTATCGATCAAGACTTCGATGTCGCATGCTACAAGGCCCTTGTCGCCGCCGGCAACAAGCTGCCGAAAGGAGGCGGTGTTTACATAACGGTCAACAATGCCGACAAAGAAAGGGTGCTTCCGGTCGCCAAAGAGCTTTTGGAACTTGGATTCTGTATCTATGCTACGAAGGGCACGTCCACCTATCTCAGGGAGAACGGGGTGGAGACAACGACCGTTTTCAAAATAGACGACAATATGAAACCCAACGCCATAGGTCTGATGAGGGAAGGCAAGATCAATCTTATTATCAACACGCCGTCCCAGATGTCAGGGCCTGTAAGGGACGGGCATAAGACAAGAAGGCTTGCGGTCGAACTCGAGATACCTTTCCTGACGACTATACAGGGCGCGGACGCAGCCGTCGGTGCCATAAGGGTAGCCAAAGAAGAAAGTTTCCAAGTAAGGTCCATGAAAGAGTTCCACAAACTCTGAATCATTTAGCCTTGGATTTATTGTTCCCTATTATGAGGGCGGCAAGACCCAGTATAACTATGACGGTCAGCACGCCGATCACTACCAGGAGCATGGGCACTTTGCTTTTGGCCGGTTCCAGATAATGGTTGGAGGTAGTGAAGGTAGCATCATCGGTCACTGTCAAAGTATCTCCGCGCTTGAACGGTTTGCCGTCCTTGAAGATATCAGGCACGTCTGTGTGTCCCCGTGCCGGGGTTACGGTGATGACGTATTTTGCCTCATATGCGGCATACTCCGACCATGAGCTCCCTCTTTCTATCCCGTTTATTTTCCATATGATGTTTTCATCCTTTGCAAAGGACAGCCTATACGAGATCTTCTCGGCATCTCCTAAAACGTCAGTGCTTCCGATCTGTATGTTGGAGCTCTCAGTCACTATGTTTCCGGACTCGTCTCTCCAATCTGTAAGCCGCCAGTCCTTAAGGCTCGTCGTGACAGGGAAGACCAAGGTCTTTTTTCCTGTTTTATCTTTGTATTCGGTAGCATATTCTGTACCGGCAATTGCGAATTTAGTCTGAACAGCGGGGTATTTTATGTTCGCGGGACCGAAGTTGGCTTTTCCGTAGACAAGTATGCATCCTGCATTGTCAATTGTGATCATCCCGGTTATCTTGGCGTTGTTGGTCGATTCGGTCAAATATTCAGGAGCACGCCCGATATTCAGGATATCAGTGACCCTGAAGATGCTCCCTCCGTATATCTGGAGCTCGCCTGTAACGGTTCCGTTCCTGATATTAGCTACAGAATTCAATGTCCCGTGGCCGACGGTCATCACTCCGTCGACCGACAGCTTTCCTCCTCCGAGGCATTCTAAAATACTCTCTTTGTTGGAGCCAAAATTGAATATTCCTCCACTGAGCACTTCCAAAGAACCTGCGACAACGACTTCGGCAGTGTTCTTGTTATTATCCATTGTCATCAGTCCGCCGGATGATACAACGATAGAGCCCCTGGATTCCACCAACAGGTCCCCTGAGGAAACCAATGTTCCCTTAACATCCAGCACTGTTACCGCCGGGATTGTCAATGAAAATCCGTTGTCATCCAACGTGACTCCAGGTTTTATTGTTGCGTTTCTGAAGAGAATAGTGTCTCCGTTCAGTATTATCTCGTCCCCGCTGACGGCTTCATCAAGAGCCAGCGCAAGATCGAACGAACCGCTGCCTACCAGAAGAACATCATCTGCCTTTGCAGAATCATCGCTGAAAGATACGACTGCAAGCATCCCTATCAATGCTACGAGAGCGGCCGAAACCAGCAAACTCCTTCTTCTGTGCATTTTCCTCCCTTAACAGTAGAGTACACGTATAAGGATATAAAAGTGTGCTTTAACGGGGCTTTCAGGAAATCATACCTCCATTGACCCTGGCCTGAGTTCGAATAATCTTCTGAAGTTATGAGCTATCGATCTTAACAGCACCTCCACG
>JGI24696J40584_12961675_pt1 | contig 33274 bp, 20 predicted proteins | sample TergutCo191P4_FD_40584 | JGI IMG/M metagenome (IMG submission 40584)
AGACTTGTAAAAGTAATGATGGGAGTCTGTGGTGATATGAAATCGCTTCGTTTTTTTTACCAACAGATTGTTTTGGCGAAGCAGTGTATTGAGAGAGTCTCTGCCCATTGGGAGTCAATCCGAGAACCAATTCATTGTGACTTGCCCAAGCGCTCACAAGATGTATAGGGTTACCTTCTCGCATTGGGATTAAGGGCTGCAAAAAAGCGCCGAAGGGATGGCGCTTTTTTCGATTAATTCAATGATCTTCCATGCTGCAAAAATAAGATACTAATGTTTCCCTCATAATAATTTTAATTTATTGATTACGAAGCAAATATATAAAAAAATCAATATAAAATACGGAATATCAATATTTTATTGAAAATTATTTTTTACAGAAAAAATGAAATTTTAATGATTTTGCCCTGTCTATATTATCCTTTTGGGATGCATAAAAACATTTTTTATGTTAATTCGCACCTCAAAAAAATAATTTAATATAATGGCAAATTTTCTTACAAAATTATTTGGTTCAAAGGCAGATAAAGATTTAAAAGAGTTGAAACCCTATTTGGCAAAAGCCTTGGAAGCTGAAAAAAATATTATCATACTCTCTAATGATGAGTTGCGTGCAAAAACCACAGCTTTTCGCGAAAAGATACACGACTGCATACGCGAAGAAGAAACACGCATTGCAGAGATAAAGCTCTACTTAGACGAAAATTACGATTTGGATATCGAAGAAAAACAGCATCTCTACAAAGAAATGGATGCTTTGGAGAAAAAAGGATATGAAAAGACACAAGAGGTTTTAAATGAGATTCTTCCTGAGGCTTTTGCCGTGATGAAAGAAACAGGACGTCGTTTTAAGGAAAACGATTTTGTGGAGGTTACCGCTTCAGAAATGGACAGGAATATTGCTGCATACCGCGAATGTGTGGAGATTGCCGGCAACACAGCCAAGTTCGCAAGCACTTGGTCTGCCGGTGGAAACATGATCAAATGGGATATGTGTCACTACGACGTGCAGTTGATTGGCGGTACGGTGCTTCATCAGGGAAAAATTGCGGAAATGAGCACCGGTGAAGGAAAAACTTTGGTGGCAACCCTCGCCGTGTATCTCAATGCCCTGCCGGGAAAAGGGGTGCACGTGGTTACGGTGAACGACTACCTTGCCAAACGTGACTCCGAATGGATGGGACTGCTCTACGAATTTCATGGGCTGACCGTGGACTGTATCGACAAGCACGAACCCAACTCCGAAGAGCGCCGTAGAGCCTATTTAGCCGATATTACTTATGGTACCAATAACGAGTTTGGCTTCGACTATTTGCGCGACAATATGGCGCGAAATGTTGGCGAACTTGTGCAACGCCCCCACAATTATGCTATTGTGGATGAAGTGGACTCTGTGTTGATCGACGATGCCAGAACGCCGCTCATCATCTCAGGACCCACCCCGCGCGGCGACCAGCAAGAGTTTGACATTTACAAACCGATGATTGAGCGTTTGTACAACGCACAAAAAACATTGGTAAACGAAATATTGTCCAAAGCCAAGCAACTGCTGGCGGAAAATCCCGACCCCAAGCCGGAAGAGGAAGGCGCTATCTTACTGTTGCGCGCTCAACGCGGCTTGCCCAAAAACAAAGCCCTCATCAAATTTTTGAGTGAACAGGGCATGAAACAGTTGCTGCTCCACACCGAAGCGTATTATATGCAACAGCAAAACAGGCTTATGCCCGTGATTGACAAGGAACTCTATTTTGTGATTGAAGAAAAACAAAATACGGTGGATATTCAGGAAAAAGGAATTGAATTGGTTTCCCGAACTGCCGAAGAAGCCAAGTTGTATGTCATTCCCGATGTGGGCGCAGAGATTGCCGAGTTGGATAAACTGGACCTCTCGCCGCAAGATATGATTGCCCGAAAAAACGAAATTTACCGCAATTTCTCCATCGCCTCCGAACGAATTCACACCATTCACCAATTACTGAAAGCCTACACCATGTTTGAAAAAGATGTGGAATATGTGATTATTGACAACAAGGTGAAGATTGTGGATGAACAAACCGGACGTATCATGGAGGGGCGCCGCTACTCCGACGGTTTGCACCAAGCTATTGAAGCTAAGGAAAATGTGAAGATTGAAGCCGCCACACAAACCTACGCCACCATCACCTTGCAGAACTATTTCCGTATGTATAAGAAACTTGCAGGGATGACCGGTACCGCTGAAACCGAAGCGGGCGAGTTTTGGAATATCTACAAATTGGATGTGGTGGTGATTCCCACCAACAGAGCCATTGCTCGTTTGGATGCCAATGATTTGGTATTTAAGACAAAACGAGAAAAATATACTGCCGTAGTGGATGAAATCCTGCGTCTGAATGAGGAGGGGCGTCCCGTGCTGGTGGGTACCACCTCTGTGGAAATCTCAGAATTGCTTTCCAAAATCTTAACTGCCCGAAAAATTAGACATAACGTGTTGAATGCCAAACTGCACAAGAAAGAAGCGGATATCGTGGCGGAAGCAGGACAAACAGGTACGGTTACGATTTCTACCAACATGGCGGGTCGTGGTACCGACATCAAGTTGGGACCCGGCATCAAGGAAAAAGGCGGGCTTGCCATCATTGGTACGGAGCGGCACGATTCGCGCCGTGTGGACAGGCAGTTGCGTGGTCGTTCAGGACGTCAGGGAGACCCAGGTAGCTCTCAATTCTTTGTCTCTTTGGAAGATGACTTGATGCGCTTGTTCGGCTCTGAGCGTATTTCTAAAATTATGGACCGTATTGGCTTACAAGACGGTGAGGTGATTCAGCACAGCATGATCTCCAAATCTATCGAACGTGCCCAGAAAAAAGTGGAAGAGAACAACTTCGGCATACGTAAACGTTTGCTTGAATACGACGATGTGATGAACAAACAACGCGAAACTATTTACCGAAAAAGAAGAAATGCCCTTTTTGGAGACAAACTGGCAATTGATATTTCCGATATGTTTTACGATGTCTGTGTAAAAATTGTTGAAAGAAATTATAATTCAAAAGATTATGAGGGTTTTGAACAAGATGTAATCACCACATTCGGTTGCGAAGTGCCTTTTACGCAAGAAGAGTTTTTTCAAGAAAAAATCCAGAAACTGATTGAAGACTTGTATGATAAAGTATTTGAAAACTATAAAGTTAGACAACAGCTGCTTTGCAAACAAGCATTTCCCGTAATTGAGCGCGTTTATTTGGATAACGGTGAACGTTTTGCCAACATTGCCATCCCCATTACCGACGGCGTGAAAACCCTCAATGTGGTAACGCCCTTGAAAAAATGCTACGAAACACAAGGACGTGAAATTGGACTTTCCATTGAAAAAGGAATTACGTTAGCCGTTATCGACAATGCGTGGAAAGAACATTTGCGCGAAATGGACGACTTGAAACAGTCGGTACAAAACGCCTCTTATGAACAAAAAGATCCTTTATTAATCTATAAATTAGAATCTTTCAATCTTTTCGACACCTTATTGGAAAAGATTAATGAAGAGATTGTTTCCTTCCTGAACAAAGGCGGATTGCCGGTAGAGCAACAACACGCCCAAGTGCGCGAAGCGCAACTGCCGCAATCTGAGGCGCGCCAGCTGCAAACCGGAAGAAGTGAGGTGGGCGGCAGACAAGTGATTGGCGGCAAGGGTAGAGCACCTGTGCGCGTGGAGAAGAAGGTGGGAAGAAACGACCCCTGCCCATGTGGAAGTGGGAAGAAGTATAAGAATTGTCATGGAAAAGAGGGAATTTAAGATTTAGATTTTCAAATATATTTATATTTGCGCTGCACTAATATATTGCTCTATATGTCTAATTATTCGGAAGATAGCATTAAATCGTTGGATTGGAATGTACATATTCGCGAACGTCCCGGAATGTATATCGGTAAACTTGGAGACGGCTCGGCACACGACGATGGCATTTACGTATTGCTTAAAGAGGTGTTAGACAACTGCATTGATGAGTTTATGCGCGGGTTCGGAAAAAGTATTGAAATATCTATTAAAGAAGACAAAGTAACTGTGCGTGACTTCGGGCGCGGCATCCCCCTTAAAAAGATGGTGGATTGCGTCTCAAAAATCAATACCGGCGGGAAATTTAACGACAGCGACGCCTACGATACCGCCATTGGCATGAACGGCGTGGGCGTGAAAGCCGTAAACGCTCTATCCACCTTTTTTAGAGTGCATTGCTTTGTGGATGGAAAACAAAAAAGCGCGGAGTTTTCCGAAGGACTGAAGGTGCTGGAAAACAATATAGAACCCACCAAAGAACCCAACGGAACGAGCATCTCTTTTGCCCCGGACAAATCATTATTTGTTAATTTTCATTGGTATAATGAATATATTGAGAAAATGATGTGGAACTATGTGTATTTGAACAGAGGGTTAACCATCAATTGTAACGGGCAAAAATTCTTTTCTAAAAACGGTTTGTTGGATTTAATTAACAATAATGTTGCTACCGATATTCTTTACCCTCCTATTCACTTGAAAGAGAATGGTTTTGAATGCGCCTTAGTGCACACAAATCGTAAATACGGCGAAGAATACTACTCGTTTGTAAACAGTCAATATACAATTTACGGTGGAACCCATCAACAAGCTTTCCGTGAGGCGGTTGTGAAAACCATACGCGAGTTTTTCAAGAAAGATTTTGACCCAAACGATATCAGAAACTCCATTGTGGCAGCGCTTTCCATTAAGGTGAAAAACGCCAGTTTTGAAGCGCAAACGAAAACCAAATTAGGTTCGCAGCACATGGAACCCGGCGGGCAAACCATCCGTAACTATGTGAACGATATGGTGGGCAAACTATTAGACAAATATTTGCACATCAACCCCGATGTTGCTGATGCCATTCTGAAGAAAATAATTGAATCGGAGAAGGAACGGAAAGAGATTGCGAGTATCAAAAAAAGTTCAAAAGAGACACAAAAGAAGGTGAGCCTGCACAACAGCAAGTTGCGCGATTGCCGATATCATTTTAATTCAAACGACTCACGTGGACTTGAGACCCAAATCTTTATCACTGAGGGTGATTCTGCTTCCGGCTCTATCACCTCTTCAAGGGATGCAAACACACAAGCCGTTTTCAGTTTGCGCGGAAAACCACTCAACACTTTCAAAAAAACGAAAAGCGTTATCTATGAAAATGAGGAGTTTAGCCTGCTGCAAGCCGCACTGAACATTGAAGACGGATTAGATGGTTTGCGCTACAACAACATCATCGTTGCCACTGATGCCGACGACGACGGGATGCATATTCGCTTGCTTTTGCTTACTTTTTTCTTAAAATATTTCACTGATCTGGTAAGGGCTGGACACGTTTACATTCTTCAAACACCTTTATTTAGAGTAAGAAACAAACAGGAAACCATTTATTGTTACTCTGAAGAAGAGAAGCAGAACGCCATCAAGAAATTGGGACACAAACCCGAAATCACTCGCTTCAAAGGACTTGGCGAAATTGACCCGAAGGAGTTCAAAAACTTCATCGGGACAAACATGCGCGCCGAACCCGTAGTTTTAGACAAAAAAACCAAAGTGAACGACATGCTTGAGTTTTACATGGGAAAGAACGATGATGACCGCAGACTGTTTATTATGGAGCGGCTGAGGGATGAGATTGATGAGGCGTGAGGGGAAAAATTAACAGTAATTTTAAAACTTAAACTGCAACCTGCAAGTAAATACCCCTTCCTCCACATGTTCCTGATAATTAGCTATATTATTCTTTCCTGAAGAGGGTTTTGCAGGAATCGCTATTTCGTTTTGCGTGGTGTTGAACGGCAGTTCATAAAAACACATCAAACGTAAATAGGAGGTACAGCGCACTAACAAACCTGCACCCAAGTAGTTGTAAGATAAATCGGTTTTATTTGTAATACCTTTATTGTCAATCTTTCTGTTGGGGTTCATGTAGGCGTATTTCAAAACAACGGTGAGCGGGGTTTTGTAAATGTCTTGCACAAAATAGGCGTGTACACCCCAAAACTTGCGAAGGTGATTGAAGTTGGCGCTATATTGTAGCGTGCCCGATTTTGGGGAAGTGAGGTCGCCGCTTTGAGTTGGCTGTGCGCCCCACAAAACCTCGCCGCGAATGTTGGTAATACCCCATGAGGTTTGAACGGCAAACTGCGCATCAAAACCATAGTATTGTCGTACATTTTTCAGGTTGGCTTTCACCTCTTCGCCAAGCCATCTGTGTATGCCGGCAGTGTCTTTTTGAATGGTGTAAAGCATAGTATCTCTGTTTCTTACAGAACCATAGTACATGGAAGCGCCTACACCAAAGGTGATGTTCGACCATTTTTTGTCGTATTTCAGATGACCGATGAAATCCATTTTGCCGTTGTCGGGCTGGGCAATGCCGTTTCCGCAGAATGCACCTGCATCCAACTTCAAACCCTCCACCGGCGAGCCTTTCGGTGCGGCGAGCGTTACCATAGCGCCCAAATCTCTTTCGTCGGGGAATAGTTTTTGGTACAGCACCGTTCTTTCAGGACTTTCTCTGCGGGAAGAAGAATAGGATATTTCATCGCCGAAAGGGCGGTCGAAAATCCCCACAGTGAGCGAGGCGATCTTTAGCCAAGGTTCTGAAACTTTGAGGTAAGCATCTTTAAATCCTACCCCTTTCTCGGTGATGTCTAACTGAAAAACTGCAGAGCCGAACGATTCTTCCCACGCCACTTTCACGCGCCCGCGACGAATGCCAAAACGGAAAAAATCGCCCGATTTGCCGTCTCTGTCATTGTTGTAACTTGTTGGATTTCCAACTTTTGTGGAGGCAAACTCTTGCCCCACTTCAAATTGACCTTGAATGTAGCCTGAAATCTTTAGTTTTTTAAGTTTTTTAATTTCAATGAGATTGGTTTCAACATCCTCTTTAATCTGTTGTATTTCGGTTTTTACCGGTTCTTCCTGAGGAATTTGGTCATTTTGTGCTAATATACAGTATGTTAGTATTCCTAAAAATAAGGATAATATTATTTTTTTCATATTTATTTTCCATTAAATAATATTATAAATGTGAGATAAACCCTACATTATCTACAATTTGCTGTCCTTCGTTTGATTTCACAAAATCAATAAACGGTTTTACTTTCTTTTCATTATTAATGCTGTAATAATAATATAAAGGGCGCACGATGGGATAAGTTTTGTTTTTCGCATTGAGTACGCTGGGTTCAACAAACGTTTTGCCGTCGTAGCTTACGTGAATCGCTTTAACCTCTTTATTCAGGTAGGCTAATCCCACATAGCCGATAGCGCCTTTGGTTTGTTTCACCGATTGGATAATGGCGCCCGTTGCCGGCATGGAGAGCACAAAAGTGGCATAGTTTTTATTTTTCAGTACATGTTCTTTAAAAAATTCGTAAGTACCTGAGGAACTTTCCCTGCAATACACTACAATTTTCATATCGGCGCCGCCCACCTCTTTCCAGTTGGTGATTTTTCCGGTATAGATTTGTTCTAATTGCTGACGGGTCAAATTTTTAACAATATTGTCGGGATGTACGATTACTGCCAAAGCATCATAACCAATAATCACCTCTTTTGCATTTTTTCCGGCTTCCGACATTTTTTGTTTTTCATCGAATTTCATGGGGCGGGAAGCTTGGGCTATGTCGCAGCTGCCTGAAATGAGTGCGGCAATACCTACTCCGGAGCCGCCGCCGGTAACCGTTACATTGCCGCCTTTTTTACCAAAAGCTTCTGCTTCCTGTTGGGAAACCGGTAAACAAGTGTCGGAACCTTTAATTACGATTTGCGCATTAACAAAAGGATTGAGGAGGGCAAAGAAGCCTAATCCTACCACAAGGGATTTTAGTTTTTTTAACATTGTCATAAAAAATTAGTTTGTTTATATTTTTATGCCGCAAAAAAGCAATCTGTAAATCACCAAAACATTTCATTATTATTTAGTTTTAATGAAAATAATGTTACGGGGGTGTTACAAAATAAAAATCTATCTTCGCCAACTTTAACTTTAAATGCAAATTGTTTATACATTATTTAAAACCATTCATTATGAAAAAAATAGCTATACTGTTTTTGCTTTTTAGCGCCTATTTTGTATCTTTTGGCGCTTATCTTGAAAATGTTCCCACCCAATTGGTGCAACCCAATGGAGAAGTGTTAAACCTTTTTATTACCGGAGATGAGTTTTACCGAAACGTTCACGACAGTGACGGCTATTCTATTGTTCCGGGAGACGACGGTTGGTATTATTACGCATTATATGACGTTAGCCGCGACGAATTAGTCCCAAGTATGTACAGAGTTACTATGTCACGGGATTTTGAACTGCCTATGGAAAAAAGGCTGGGCATTTCACAAGAAAAATATAGGGAAAAGCGGCGCGCCTATTTTGAGCCTACCGGCTGTACCCCCTCCGGTGCATCTGAAAAATCTATTTTAAAAGACTTGGCAGGCGCTAAAAGCGCCCAGCAGATGAACAACCTTGTGATTTGTATTGGTTTCTCCGACACACAAAACATGACCAACAGTTTTTCTTACGTTGATGGCATGTTTAACTCGAATCCAGACAACAATATGCGAGATTATTTCTCCACCATGTCATATAATAAATTAGATATCGTATCTCAGTTTTTCCCTCCGGCAAATGGAGAGGTGCTTCGGTTTTATCAAGACCCAAATCCCAGAAATTATTACCAACCTTACCACCCAACCAATAACCCAATTGGATATGAAGATGATGACTATGAGAGACTTGAGCGCGAACAGACTTTGTTAATAAACGCAGTAAACTGGATCAATGAATTTTGGCCTGTTCCAACCAGTCTTGACCTTGACATTAACAATGATGGCGAGTGTGATTTTATCTCTTTTGTAATTCAAGGAAATGTTGGCGAATGGAACGATTTGCTTTGGCCCCATAAATGGTCATTATATTATGACTATGTTGAAATCAACGGAAAAGTTGTTTGGGAATATAATTTTGAATTGGACGGAAGCACTACTTACTTTAGCACTAATGTATTCTGCCATGAAGGTTATCATGTGCTGAGCGCTCCCGATTTGTATCATTATTATAATCACACTAATTTAAAAGCAGTTAACACATGGGATATCATGGATTATAGTTATTTGGCAAAACCCCAGTCCATGTCGGCTTATTTAAAATACAAGTATGGAAATTGGGTGCCCACTTTGCCTGTTGCCACAATAAACAAAACATACGAAATCTTTCCATTCTATTTCAACGATGGGTCTAATGCCGAAAAACCAATTATATACAGGATTCCTATGACCGGAACATCTACGCAATACAGTGTGGTTGAGTATCGTAAAAGAGCGGGAACGAACTATGACTTATATTTGTCCAACGAGGGCTTTCTCATATACAGAATTAATGCGAACATGGATGGGAACGCGATGTTTAATGGCACTTCCATATTTGATGAGGTTTATCTGTATCGCCCCGGAAGTTCTCAAACGAGCGGCGTCTATACGCCAGGCAATCTTGACGAAGCGCCTTATAATCCATCCAATGGCAAAACAGCCTTTAACAGCACTACTGCTCCCAAGCCGTGCCAATCGAACGGAACAGCGGAAAATACGCAGAATATCAACAATATACTTTACGACAGCGAAACGGATTCCTACACCTTTTTCTATGGAGATCCGGAAAACAGAAACTTCTCTATAAACAAAACAGAATTGTTACTGCCTATAACTGCAGGGGCTATCGGTACGGTAACGGTAAACTCTAATGTTTTGTGGCGTATTACTATACCTGCAGGCGCTACAAATTGGCTTTCGGTCTCAAAGGCAAAAGGATTGAACAATGGAACGGTTATTTTTACGGCATTAACTGAAAATACAGCTGAAGAGCCGAGAGTTGCCAATGTTTCTTTTACAGGAAACGGACAAACTTACTATGTAAATGTTATTCAAACTAAACTCTTAACCTTCACGGTTTCTCTGTCTGAAAATCCGTCTGAAGGAGGAACTACATCAGGTGGTGGCATTTATGAATATGGCAGTGAAGTAACTATTCAAGCAATTGCACATCCAAATTACGATTTTGTGAATTGGACTCAAGATGATGAAATCTTTTCTGCTGATGCCGTATGTCTTTTTCCAATCACTAAGGATGTAAACTTAGTTGCTAATTTTAAATTAAAAGAAGGCATCAATGATATTGAAAAAGTAGCTGATTTTAAAATCTACCCCAACCCAACGAAAGAGTTTTTGCACATTGTACGCCCCACCGCCGACCATGCACGCATTCAAATATACAACCATCTTGGAACACTTATTAATTCATTTGAAATTAATGAAATGGAATCTACAATTAACGTTGCCACTTTAGCTCATGGACTCTATTTCATCAAACTCAACTCATTCACTCAGCAGTTTATAAAAGAATGATTCCAGAAAATTTTCCATTGTTATTCGTTTATCAATTTTTCAATTTCGGCAATAAAATTTTCAGCAGGTTCTACAAGGGGTAAAATGTCTTTTTCGTCTATATAATACCAGTCATCATAATCACCACTTTGCCGAAGATTAAAAAGTTGTTTGTAAAATTTTCCTTGCACCTTGCTTATTAATTCTTTTGAAACAAAATGCAAACCAAACTGATTTATAACCCCTGCGTGAGTATGAACATTGATTTCGTTTTTCACTAACAGAGCAACTACTGCAAAATAACAAGCATAGTATAACCTATTGGCTGCTAAACGCCAATATCCTAATTCCATATTACTTTTTACTTCTAACATGGTTTCTTTTGCTCTTTGCAGACGTATTTTGGTCAGAGCGTCTCTATCTTCTTGTTTTAATGTCATATTATTTCAATTCCTTCTTGTTCAACATTATATTTTAAAAGTGATGGGCGCGATTCCCAATCTTTTTTTGTATAAACAATAACACTTACAAACGCACCGTATTTATCTCCAACTTCAGAAAAAGGATAACCATACTTATCATAATCTTCAATTAAATTTCTTTTTTCTTTGTTTACCAGCACTAACAAATCCCAATCCGAGTCCGATCGTGCATCTCCACGTGCCTGTGATCCGAAAAGTATTACCTTATCATTCGGTAATATTTGTCGCTTTAAAGTTTTAATTTCTTGAAAAATTTGCTGATTCATAGCGTAAATTTTTAACGTTGCAAAAATAATATTTACTTGTTATAATTCAACTGTCGAAATAATAATTTAAAGTTTCCCTCGCAACATTTCCGCAATAAAATCTTTCCTCCTTTTTAATCTTTCATTATTTTTTTCGTGATACGGTAATACGTTTTTCGCGCCGTCAAAGTTAATAACAAATCAAACTATGTCGAAGCAAAAAACTTTACCATTTAAAATTCTATGTTCACTTATTGTAACTTTCCTTTTTCTGCCTTTATATGGCGCAGACGTTGAAGGCGTAATAAAAGATGCCAGAAGCGGCGAAAAAATCGCCTACGCATACATTATTGTAGAAGGCACCTCCATGGGAGCCATTTCTGATAGCGTCGGATATTTTAAACTTATCCTTCCTTCCGGAAAACACCAGCTCAAAGTATCGTATATTACCCACATTGCTCAAGTTATTGAGATTGACGTAAAAAATAACACTCCCATAAATTTGGAAGTTGCCTTAGAACCCAATAATGTATTGAATGCTGTGAGTGTAACTACTGAAAAGGTTAAAACTTCTGAAGAAGCAGTTATAGTGCAAATGAAAGAAGCGCAAACCGTTGTAAGTGGAGTATCTAATGAACAGATTTCTAAAAATCAAGATAAAGATGCGGCAGAAGTGGTAAGACGCATTCCGGGCGTAACGCTTATTGATGGTCGTTTTATTGTGATTAGAGGATTAAGTTTACGCTATAATGATGTGTGGATTAACTCCGGAATTGCCCCCAGCTCAGAATCCGACTCCAGAGCTTTTTCTTTTGACTTTATCCCTTCAGGAATGATTGAAAATATTTTGGTTTACAAAAATTTCTCAGCAGAACTGCCTGGCGATTTTGCCGGCGGGTTTGTTAAAATTCAAACGTTAGATATGCCCACAAATAACGGATTTCAAATAGGCTATGGAATAGGATTTCGTACAAACTCGGTGTTCCGTTCGCATCTAACCTATTCTAAATCCGGATTAGATGTTATGGGCGCAGGAACAGGAACGCGCACTGTTCCAAGAGAGTTCCCAAGCAACTTAAATAACGTGGATTTAGCGCAAGCTTGCAAGTATGCAGCACAACTCCCCAACAATTGGGACATCAACAAAAGAGTGGCAACGCCCGATCAGTCTCTGTCCTTTTCGTTCAACAATACAAAGAAAATCAAGGCTTTGACGATGACAAATATGGTTTACTTCGGTTACAGTTACCACAACGACCAAGCAATTTTAGAGAACAATCAATTTGGTATTTATAACATTCAAGCCGGTGAATCTGCTTACAGCAAAAAATATAACGATACGGTATATCAGGAAAACAGCAAAATAAATGTGGGGTATAATTTGTGCTTTTTCACACAAAACGGGCATAAAATACGGTTTAAAAACTTATTGCAAAATATGGGAACGAACAAAACCGGATTTCGCGAAGGCATTAACTACAGTAACAATTATCATGAAAAGTCGCAAGAATTTTTTTATAGAAATCGATTAACTTACGCTACGCAGTTAGAATCTTCCCATAATTTTAAGAACGATCATACTTCGCAACTTGATTGGGCGCTGGGATATGCGTATGTGCTTAACAATGAGCCGGATCGTCGTATTATGGATGCACGAAAAAATGTAAACGAAAGTAGTCCGTATTTTGGAATGTACCGTACTATGGATAACGATGTGCGCCGCTTTTTTCAATATTTAACGGAGCATAGTTCTTCGGCAAATATCAACTACAATCATCTTTTTAATTTGGAAAAAATAGCGGTAGGTATAAAAACCGGTCTTTATGCCGAATTGAAAACACGCGATTTTAATGCTCGGAATTTTACCTATAAGAAAAGCATTGAAAATGACCTCACGCCTGAATATTTTTATTTGCCCTACCCTGAAATGTTTGATTTGCAATATTTGAGTCCGAGGGGATTTTATCTTGCTGAAGGAACCGGAAAATCCGATTCATACAATTCGCTACGGTCAACAAATGCGGCTTATGCGTTGCTTCGGTTAGAGTTTTTTAATCTGGCGCTTCATACCGGCTTGAGGCTTGAACAATCGTTTTTGACTTTAAACAGCTACACTTCCGATGGTGTTAAGCCTGTTAATCTTAATAAAAACATGTTCAACGTTTTTCCTTCTGTAAATCTTTCTTACACCATAAAAGAAAAACATGTATTGCGAACAGCTTATGGCATCACAATTAACCGTCCAGAATTTAGAGAAATAGCGCCTTTCGTGTATTACGATTTCGAAACATTTTCTACCTGTGAAGGAAACCCTGATTTAAAAGATGCTACTATTCATAATGTGGATTTGCGCTATGAGTTTTATCCCAATAAAGAAGAAATGATCAGTTTGGGTGCATTCTATAAGAAGTTTATTAATCCGATTGAAAACACTTTTTATTATGCCGGCGGACAATTTCAATATACCTACATGAATGCGCACTCTGCCGTATCTTACGGTTTGGAATTGGATATTCGCAAATCATTAGATTTCATGAAATTAAAGAATTTTAGTTTGGTGTTAAATGCTTCTCTTTTAAAAAGTGGAGTTATATTCCCCAAAGGATCTATTGAATTAAACAGAGCCATGCAAGGGCAGTCCCCGTTCATTGTTAATGCCGGATTATACTATGACAATAAAAGAATTGGATTAACATTCAGTGTTTTGTATAATATCATTGGCAAACGTATTGAAGCAGTGGGGCAAGCCAATCAAAATGCCAACGAGAACATTCCCAATACTTATCAAATGCCGCGACATTCGTTAGATGCTTCTATTCAACAAAAAATAGGAAAATTCAAACTATATGTCAGCGCTCGAAATATATTAAATCAAAAAGTCATTTACACCCAAATAGGCTCTTATACAACTGAAAACAAAAATGCTGGCAATTACAGGCAAAATACAAAAGTGATTAAAAGCGGAGTGCAAATCAATACAGGATTTACCGTAAATTTTTAAACAATAAAAAATAACATTTAATTTAAACAATTCATTAACTTAAAAAAAATTAAAAATGAAAAAACAGAACATCAAAACATTAGTTTTATTAAGCTTTATTGGCTTAAGTTTTTTTGCAGTTTTATTTACTGCTTGCAAAAAAGAGTGCGACAAAAATGATCCGAACAGCGAGTGCTATGTGCCACCGGTAGTAGTAAAAGGTTACGCGGACATTATTGGCGAAATTAAGAAAAACAGAACCCTTAGCGCAGACACCGTGTATTTGCTAAAAGGATTTGTTTATGTTGAGAGTGGAGCCACTTTAACGATTCCTGCCGGAACGATTATCAAAGGAGACAAAGAAAGCAAAGCTACTTTAGTTATTGAAAGAGGCGGTAAAATTATGGCTCAGGGAACTAAAGAAAAACCTGTTGTTTTTACATCAAACCAACCTAAAGGACAACGTAATTACGGTGACTGGGGCGGCATTGTCATTTGTGGAAATGCTATAGTAAATGTTCCCGGCGGAGAAGCCAGAATTGAAGGCGGTCCCCGTTCCTTTTATGGCGGAACCAACAATGATGACAATTCAGGAACTATGACCTATTGTCGCGTAGAATTTTGCGGCATTGAATATCAGGTTGACAACGAGATCAATGGTATAACAATGGGAGGCGTGGGAAAAGGAACCACCATGCACCATATTCAAGTATCTTATTCCGGTGATGACTCTTATGAGTGGTTTGGCGGCAACGTTGATTGTAAATATTTAGTAGCTTTCCGCGGTTGGGATGACGAATTTGATACGGACAACGGGTTCTCCGGAAAACTTCAGTTTTTGGTAAGCATTAGAGACAAAAACGTAGCAGACAAATCATTATCTAATGGCTTTGAGTCTGATAATGACAGTCAAGGCTCTAACAATTCGCCTTACACATCTCCTGTGTTTTCTAATGTAAGTATCTTTGGTCCTATTGATTTAACCCACCAACCTACAGGCGGCAATGGCGATTTTCAGGCTGCCATGCACCTAAGAAGAAATACCAAATTAAAAGTGTATAATTCTGTATTTGCAGGATTTCCATTTGGTTTATTTATTGAAAACGGTGGAAGAGGCAGTGCTCAGGGGAACGCTCAAAACGGAGAGTTGGTGGTGAAAAATTGTATTTTGGCTGGCATGGGACAAAATTTCAAGGAAGACAAGGCTGAATTTGCGCTTAGCCCTTCATTTAATGCAGAATACTTTAACAGAGCAGGTGGAAACAATAAAACCTTTACAAGTGTTAATGATTTAAAAATAAATAGTTTATCGCTAAACAGTATCAATCTACTTCCCCAGTCAGGCAGTCCTTTATTATCGGGAGCAGATTTTACAGGATTATCCGGTTTTGAAGTTGTTAATTTCATCGGCGCCTTCGGCACAACCGATTGGACTTCAGGATGGTGCAATTTTGATCCGCAGAATACGGATTATTAAAATTTAGTTTGTTTCGTTCTTTTTAAGGCGGCTATCTAAAAAATTTGGGTAGCCGTTTTTAAATTGAAAAATATATGCAAAGAACAACACTCCCCTCATCGTTCCTTGCACAACTACATCAGAAATCGGACTGCTGTACCGGGCGCCTATTCTTTTTTTATAAAAATCTGCTATTCGATTGGTATTATAACTATGTAGAAGAATGAATTAAAAAACAATGACACGCACGCCGCCAGGTCTGCGACCTTCTGTTCTAAAGATTTTCTATTAAGTGTATATTCGCCAAATTATTATAATTCCTGTTTTATGAAAAATACCTTTACTAAATTATTGGCAATAACACTCTTATTTGCCGGAATGTGGGCTTGTAAAAACAAACCCGCCGAAATAGACCAAAGTTTCAGCCACTATATCACAGCCTACACTTCGGGACAACTTTCCACAAAGGGAGTAATCCAGATTGAACTTGCTGAAGATCAATCGCAAGTGGTGCTTTATGAGGAAGTTAAAGAGAAACTGTTCTCGTTTTCTCCCTCCATAAAAGGCAAAACCTATTGGAAAAGCAGTCGCTTGTTAGAATTTTGCCCCGATGCGCCTCTGAAAGAAAACACACTCTATACCGCGAGTTTCGAACTCGGTAAAGTATTGCCAAATATTGACAAGAAAAACCAAACCTTCACCTTTGATTTCTGCACCATTGCGCAGGATTTCTCTTTTGCCGATGTTTATTATCAGCCGTTGCATGAAAACCAAAACCGCTGGAACAGCATGGAAGTGGAATTTTCTGTGGCAGACGCACTTGCAGATAATGAAGCAATTGCCATGTTTTCTGCCGAATTGGGAAACAAAAAACTAACCCCCAAATTTGTAAATTCCTCTAACGGAATATCTTTCAAATTTTTAATAGATAGCCTTGAACGTGTCTCCAAAGACCAAAACCTGAAATTGATTTGTGATGGCAAGGCGATCAACAATAAAAAAACGGTTGAAAAAGAAGTTTTGATTCATGCAATTGATAAATTTGAGGTTACACACACGCAAATCTACTCACAACCTGAACGTTGTATCAAAGTCTTCTTTACCGACCCACTGGGAAAACAAGACTTGAAAGGTTTAATTACACTCACCGATTTTGAAGATTGTACTTTCCAAACGAATAAAAATGTGGTTACCATTTTTGCTGAAAGGAATTTCCCGGAAACTGTAGAAATATCTGTTAATGAAAATATTAAAAACTTTTCAGGAAAAACATTACCCTACAGCTACCTGTTCAATAAAGTTTCCATCCCCGAAAAGCCGGTGGTGAAATTGTTGAAAAGCGGCACTATCCTTCCCGATTCTAAAAACTTAATTTTACCATTTAGTGCGGTGAATGTGAAGGCCGTAGAGATGCGTATCATCAAAATTTATGAGCAAAATATCCTCTCTTTTTTGCAGGAAAATTCCATCAATGAAGGCAATCGTTTAACTCGTTCGGGGCGTTTAATTGCCAAGAAAATTCTCCGTTTAGACCAAGATCCCTCCAAAATATTGACCACATGGAATAACTATGCGGTTGACCTTTCCGCGTTGGTGAACAAAGACCCGGGCGCCATCTATCGCTTTGAACTGATTATCCGTCAAGAGTTTTCAATTTATCCTTGCAGTGATAATCCAAACAATTCATCCCAAAATGCACAAACTCTTTTTGATGAAAGTAATTTTATGTTAACAGATGAGGATTTAGAGGAATGGAATAGTCCGTATGGGTATTACTATCCTATTAAATATAATTGGGAAGATTACAATTGGCGTGAAAGAGATAATCCTTGTCATGCTATGTTTTATATGGAAAGTGATAATTGTTTGGTGAGTTGCAATCTATTTTCGTCGAACATAGGGATTATTGCCAAAAAAGGGGAAGGTTCGGAAATGTTGGTTGCTGTGCAAAATATCAGCAACACCGAGCCGTTGAGCGGATGCAAAATCAGAGTGTTGAACTACCAACTTATGCCCATTGCCACAGGCACAAGCGATAAAAACGGCTTCTGCACGCTGCAAGTGAAAAGCGCTGAAGCCTTTATTGTGGAAGTTACGCACAATAATCAAAAAGGATACCTCAAAGTAAACAATGGTAACGATCTATCACTTAGTCGTTTTGACATCAGCGGCAAAGCCATTCAAAAAGGATTAAAAGGTTTTATTTATGGAGAACGCGGCGTGTGGCGACCGGGTGATGATATTTTCATGACTTTTATTTTGGAAGACAGGCAAAAAACTATGCCTGCTGGGCATCCTATCACGATGGATATTTACAACCCGCAAGGACAGTTTTACAAAAAGATTGTTCAGACACAACCGGTTGGAAAATTCTACACTTTCTTTCTTAAAACGGAGGAACAAGCGCCTACGGGCGTATGGCACGCTGTAGTGAGTGTGGGCGGCGTCAAGTTTGATAAATATTTCCGAATTGAAACAATTAAGCCCAACCGCCTGAAAATCAACATCAATTTTGGCACGTCACTGATTACACAATCCAATATGAATGTGGCATTAGATGTGAAATGGTTGCATGGCGCAGCAGCTAAAAGTTTGAAAACGAAAGTGTCTCTGAAATTAACCCCGTTAACAACCAAGTTTAAAGGCTACGAGGGGTACCACTTTATCAACCCAGCCACTGAGACTTATAGCTATGAAGAACAGATATTTACAGGTAAGTTGAACGAAGCGGGACAGGAATCCTTTACCCTGAAACTGCCGAAAGCAGAAGCCGCAGCCGGTATGCTCACCGCTACTTTCACCACAACAGTGGAAGAAAGCGGCGGAGGCGAAAGCATGACCATCAACTCGCTGCCCTATGCGCCATTTCCTGCTTATGTAGGATTAAATGTGCATCAAAGCAATGATTATGATGTTCTTACAACTGACAAAACCCATTATTTTGATGTAGTTTTATTAGATGCAAATGGAAAACCTGTACCTTCAGGGGAACTGGTTTACAAAGCCTATCGCTTAACGTGGAGCTGGTGGTGGAGTGAAAGCGATTACGATAACAGTTTGGCTTCCGTGGTGAACGGCAACCACACCAAACCTTTTATTGACCAAAAAATAAAAATTAAAGATGGGAAAGCGCGTGTTGAATTTCAAGCAACCTCCAACGAATGGGGACGTTATCTTATTTTTATTAAAGATCCCAAAGGCGGACACGCCACAGGCAAGCTCATTTTTGTGGATGATCCATATTGGGGCGGGCGTAGTCGTAGCGAAGACCCGCAAGGTATTGCCATGCTGACGTTTAAAACAGATAAAGAAACCTATCAAGTGGGCGAAGAAGTGAGAATAGCACTTGGAAAAGGCGGCAACGGACGCGCTTTAGTTTCTTTGGAAAATGGCTCAAGAGTGCTCAAACAGTGGTGGGTAGAAACAAAACAGCAAGAACCCGCGCTCATCAAATTTGAGATTACGGAAGATTTAGCACCCAATTTTTACGTACACATCACCTTGTTGCAACATCACGACCAAACGGTGAATGACCTGCCTATCCGAATGTATGGCGTTGCTCCTGTTGTAGTTGTAAATCCAAAAGGAGAACTGAAACCCATCATTACCATGCCTGATGTTTTACGGACAGAAAAAGAGTTTTCGATTACGGTGGCTGAAGCCAACAAGCAAGAGATGACCTACACGCTTGCCATTGTGGATGAAGGGCTTTTGGATATTAATAACTTCAAAACCCCCAATCCTTACGCCGAGTTTAATGCAAGGGAAGCTTTGGGGGTAAGAACATTTGACCTTTACAATCAAGTAATTGGCGCTTTTTCTGGAGAACTGAAACCGCTGTTTAGTGTGGGTGGGGGAGACGAAATTAACCGCCCCGACAAAAACAGCCAGCGCTTTAAACCCGTGGTGCAATTTTTAGGACCTTTTGAATTGAAGAAAGGAAGTAGCAACAAACATGCGGTGAAGTTGCCGCCTTATATTGGTTCTGTGCGTGTTATGGTGGTTGCAGCCAACGAGTATCCCGCTTATGGAAAAGCAGAAAAAACGGTGCCGGTACAAAATCCTGTGATGGTATTAACAACGCTGCCGCGCGTGCTCGGTCCGAACGAAGAAGTGCGAATGCCCGTCAACCTGTTTGTAATGGATAAGGCGATTAAAAACGTAAAAATTGAAGTAAAAAGCAGTGAACTTATTCAATTACAAGAAAATGCATCTAAATCTGTGGAGGTTAAAGAGGTGGGCGACCAATTGGTGTTTTTCAAACTAAAAACCCAAAAAGCGACAGGCAAAGCGCAAATTACAGTAACGGCTACTTCAGGCAAAGAAGTTTCCACAGAAACTATTGATATAGAAATTCGTAACCCTAATCCTCAACTCACCGTTTACGATTCATACGTTGTGAAACCTGGAGAAACTCAAGAAGTGATTTACGAATTTGACGAAGAGCTGCCTGAAAATCAGGTAAAAATGGAATACGCCCGCATCCCGTCCGTCAACCTCAGCGGCAGTTTAAATTATTTGATAAGTTATCCGCACGGGTGCACCGAACAAATCACTTCCGGCGCTTTTCCACAGTTGTTTTTACACCATTTTGTCAACCTCAGCGTGGAGCAAAAGAAAAAAGTTCAAGAAAATGTGAATGAGACGATTAAGAGGCTTTATGCCCTGCAAACTGCCGATGGGGGCATTGGCTATTGGAGCGGCAGTTCGCAAGTGAACGAGTGGGTTACTTCCTATGTGGGTCATTTTATGGCATGTGCTAAAGATCTGGGCTACAATATTTCTCCTGCATTCCTGAACGGCTGGAAGCGTTTCCAGAAAACGCGCAGCAACAGCTGGAGCAGCGGAAACTACAGTGATGAACTGTTGCAAACCTACCGTTTATACTCGCTGGCGATGATGGGCGAACCCGACCTCGCTTCAATGAATAAACTCAGGGAACGTGCCAACATGTCCCTTCAGGCAAAATGGCAATTGGCTGCTACTTACGCCCTTTGTGGTAAAAAAGAGGTAGCGAAAGAGATGGTGCGCAACTTGAACGCGCAGGTAGAGAGTTATTCTGCTTTTAACCAAAATTTTGGCTCAAACATACGCGACGAAGCCATGATCATGGAAACTTGCATTCTGTTGGATGATTTTGAAAAGGCGCTACAAATTGCTCGACGTGTCTCTAATTATCTGAATGGCAATAGCTACAGCACACAAACCACCGCATGGTGTTTAATGGCGATGGCGCGTTTTGCGGAAAAATCGGGAAAAGGAGATCTGCAATTTTCAACCTCCTATCTGGGAAAAACCACCCCTATTCAAACGCAAAATCCTGTTTACATGGAAGATTTAACAAGTGTGAAAAAATCGGGCAAAGTGGTTGTAACCAACAGTGGTACAGGAAATTTATACTTGGGAAGAACGATAATCTGCACGCCTTTGGAAGACCGCTCCCCTGCCGTGAGCAACAACCTGAAAATCAGTGTAGCGTATGAAAATTTAGATCATTCGTCTCTTAATGTTTCCAAACTGCAACAAGGCAAAGATTTCACCATTAAAGTTCAAATTACAAATACAAGTGGCGTAACTACATACACTAATTTAGCATTGACCCATATTTTACCTTCTGGTTGGGAAATTTTCAATACACGGTTGGGTAATGAGGAGGGCGGTTCCACACGCGACTATTCGCAAGGCATTACTTATCAAGATGTTCGCGATGATAGGGTGTTGAGCTATTTTGACCTGTCGCCCGGAAAGAGCATCACGGTTTCCATACGCGTGCAGGCAGCCTATTTGGGACGTTTCTTCATGCCGGCAATCGCTTGTCAGGCAATGTACGACAACACGGTGTATGCGCGCACGGAAGGTGTGTGGGTGGAAGTGGTAGAACTGGAAAAAAAGCAATAAAGCATGGACTTAAAAGTTTTTACTCAATTTGAAAGCAACCTTTACTTTTTCATTAAGATTTTCGAAGATTTAATAGTTTTTCCTATGATTTGCAAACCATAATTTCCTATTATTAAATTTTGGGTATTAATATTAAAACTATTCACTCCTATTGTAAGTGTTTTGGTATCGGAATATACAACTTTTCCTGCCATATCGGATATTTGAATTTTTATTGTTTCTTCTTTTCCAGTAGTTATTCGTACGGTAAAACCATTTGTTGTTGGGTTGGGGTAAACTTCTACTTTGGCATCTTCTATTCCATGCTCTGTAGATATTTGACCTTCATACAAGATAGCTTCTTGTATTACTTCATCTTCTATTTCCGATTCTTTTAAACCAATTTCTTCCGCTTCATCTGTATTTGTTCCAAACGAGGATTGGTTTATGCAAATATTAATGCATTTTCTACACTCTTTATGAGTATCGTTATTCATTATATAATAGCAAACCTCATAATCTCCATTTCTCCAAAAATCATAACTAAAAGCACTTTCAGTTGACACTACTCTTCCATTTATTCCCCAGCGGTATCCATCTGCGGGATTAGACGCCATAAAATAATAGCTTGAAGGATTGAGCGTATTTACTATGTAAGAAAAATTTGCTTCACATGGACAGGGTTTTTCAACATAGACTGTGTCAATGATAACGATAGTATCTATCGAACAAGATTTATAGGTAACGGTTAATTCCGGCCATAATGCAGGATTAGCATGATCGCTTGACGCAAAAATCACAGAGCGATAGCGTGTTTCATTTTGAAGTTTAATCATAAAACCAAAGTTGTTATTAGGGTTAGCAACCATATCTTGAACCATGTCAACTAAATTCGTGGAATTATCAGTAAAATTCCAATTCCATTGTGCGGTTGTATTGGGAATAAGTATTTGATTGGCAGTAGTAGTAGAAGGTTGAGTGTTCCATGTTACAGTAAACTCATCCCATGGGCTGGTTACTCTTTGAATTATAGATTCATTTGTAGTACCATGAGTACTTCCGGGATAACTTGAATTACCTGGATCATCTACTATAGAAGGTACTCCAAATAGCTTCAACTCGGCACTAATAATTTCAGCTTCAGTAGGAATAGTAACTAATTCGTTAAACTGTAATAATGACCTAAATGATCTATCATAACAAAACAGATTAGACAATGTCCAAGTCCATGCTCTAAAATAGGGATGATCACCATAGTTGTTATATTCTCTTGGGTGCGCCTCCCCATCCGGAGTACAGCCATACGTTGTTGCTAATGTGGCATCTTTTCCAATAATAGAATTGGGCTTAAATGTAACAGTAACTTGACTAAAAACGCTATAACAAACGATAGCAAGGACAATAAATAGGAATAATTTTTTCATAGAAATAAATTTAAGATAATAATAATTAGGATTAATAATTAATAACTTCGCGAAATAACATTTTTATCTTTTATACAACTAAAATAATGTATTTTTTTTTAAAAAACATATCTGTCTTGCATATTGAGCATAAAAGGAAAAAATAAATCAAAAAAAGAGTCATTTGTAATAAAAACATTCTAAACATACTTCTCAAGTAGGATTCGTGTACTTATTAATTCTATCCATATAGCTCTTCTTGAGTAGCCTTTGAAGTCTTCTTGGAAATCCATTCTGAAATAAAGCCTAAACCATAGCCAAATAGTTGAATGAAACTCGTAGCAATTGCAATAAATGCAATAATAATTTTTTTGTTTTTTACTAAAGATTCGGTAAACAATGCGAATGCATAAATAGCTGTAGGGGTTAGCCATAATGGGTTTAGAAAGAATAAACTTAATACTACTAATGCTATATTTACTAAAACAAAAAACATGGGAAGTAAATGTACTAATTTCAAAGATCCTTTATGCATACGATGTAAGAGTACCCTGGCTTTTCCAAAAGCATTAACTTGTTTATAGAATTTCTGTAAATCAACCCTCCTCTTATGAAAAACAAAGGCGTCCTTAATGAGTGTTGTTTTAAATCCAGCAGATTTAATTCTAATACTCAAATCAATATCTTCACCTAACATATTTTTATAACCACCAACTTTTTCAAAAACTGCTTTAGATACTCCCATATTGAACGAGCGGGGAGAAAATTTTTCTTTTTGTTTGGAGGCTCCCCGAATTCCCCCTGTTGTCATCAATGAAGTCATTGAATAATTGATCGCTTTTTGGATATTTGAGAAAGATTGATCAGCACTGTCAGGTCCTCCATAACAATCTACATAATTATCTGTAAGCGATTTTCTAACAATCTCGAAATAGGCAGGAGGAATAATACAATCAGAATCGTAAATAACAAAATAGTTGCCTGAAGCTCGTTCCATACCATAATTTCTAGTTTCGCTTCTACCTGAATTTGGCTTATAGAAGTATTTTAAATTCAATAAGTTTTCATACTGTTTGCAAACTTCCTCACAACGAATAGTTGATCCGTCTTCAATAACTAAAACCTCAAAACCATGATCTGTTTGCTGTGTAAGGCTTTCTAACAACTCTTCAATTTCGTTAGGACGATTAAATACTGGAATAATAATAGAAAAATATAAATGGGGCATTTTTTTTGTAGGCAAAAATAAAAGAATATTGATTTCTTCTCTTCTACAAGATATTTTTTATGTGTTTTTTCATAAGTTTGCGCCCTTAATAAAAATAAAACAATATTTTATGAAAATTGCAATAGTTGGAACTGGATATGTAGGTTTGGTAACCGCAATCTGCTTAGCAGAAGTTGGACTTAATTTAATCTGTGTAGATGTGGATGAGGCTAAAATTGAGAAACTTAAAAAAGGGATTTCGCCTATTTATGAGCCGGGATTGGATGATATGCTTCAACGTAATATCGCTAAAGAAAAACTGTTTTTTACAACTTCTTTGGCTGAGGCGATGCCCGATATTGATGTTGTTTTCTCCGCGGTGGGTACTCCTCCCGATGAAGATGGAAGCGCTGATTTGAAATATGTGCTTGATGTAGCAAGAACAATTGGGAAGAATATGCAAAAATATGCTCTTGTCATTACAAAAAGTACGGTTCCTGTGGGGACTGCCAAAATGGTCAGAGATACCATACAACAGGAACTTGACCAACGTAGAGTGCACATTGAGTTTGATGTTGCTTCCAATCCTGAATTTCTCAAAGAAGGAGATGCCATCAACGATTTTATGAAGCCCGACCGTATCGTTTGTGGCATTAGCTCGCCAAAAGCGCAGCAAATTCTTGAGAAAATTTATGCCCCTTTTGTCTTAAATGGACACCCTGTAGTTTTTACCGATATTGCTTCTGCTGAAATGATTAAATACGCAGCTAATGCCATGCTCGCAACCAGAATTAGTTTTATGAACGACATTGCGAACCTTTGCGAAATTGTTGGCGCAGATATAAATATGGTTAGACGTGGAATTGGAAGTGATACCCGCATAGGCAGTAAATTCTTATATGCCGGCGCAGGATATGGCGGCTCCTGTTTTCCTAAAGATGTTAAAGCGCTCATCAAAACAGCGGATGAATACGGATATTCGTTGGAAATTTTAAAATCGGTGGAAAAAGTTAATGACAAACAAAAAACAATTTTGTTTGATAAACTAAATCGTTATTATAATGGTAATTTAAAAGATAAATGTATCGCTTTGTTGGGATTGGCTTTTAAACCTAATACCGACGACATGCGCGAAGCGCCTGCCCTCTCTCTCATTGAAAAATTGAAGGATGCCGGTTGCGTCATCTACGCGTATGATCCGGTGGCTATGGAAGAATCAAAACGCAAAATTGGCAATGCTGTTCATTATTGCAAAAATCTATATGAGACTTTGGAAAATGCAGATGCCCTATTGCTCGTAACCGAATGGACAGAGTTTAGAATTTTAGATTTAAAAAAAGTAAAAACATTGATGAAAAACGCCGTTGTTTTTGATGGTCGTAATATTTATAACGAACAGGAAATGGTAAATAACGGTATTGAATATTTCTGTATCGGTAAGAAAACAAATAATTAATGAAAAAAATATTAGTAACCGGAGGAGCAGGTTTTTTAGGCTCCCATCTCTGCGAAAAGTTGTTAGCACAAGGAAATGAGGTGATCTGTTTGGATAATTACTTCACAGGCAGAAAAAAAAACATCATTCATTTATTAGATAATCCTTTTTTTGAATTGGTAAGGCACGATGTTACCTTTCCCTATTTTGTAGAAGTTGATGAAATTTACAACTTGGCTTGCCCCGCTTCTCCTATCCATTATCAGTATAATCCTATTAAAACAATTAAAACTTCCATTATGGGCGCCATTAATATGTTAGGGTTGGCTAAACGCATAAAAGCTAAAATTTTACAAACTTCTACAAGTGAAGTTTACGGCGACCCTACCATTCACCCTCAACCGGAGGAATATTGGGGCAATGTGAACCCCGTAGGAAAAAGATCCTGCTATGATGAGGGAAAACGTTGCGCGGAAACACTTTTCTTCGACTATTATTATCAAAATAATGTCCAAATTAAGGTGGTTAGAATTTTTAACACTTATGGACCCAATATGCACCCCAATGATGGGCGGGTAGTCTCCAATTTCATCATGCAAGCTCTTCAAAACAAAGATATTACTATTTTCGGAAAAGGCACGCAATCCAGAAGTTTTTGCTATTGTGATGATTTAATCAGAGGATTAACAGCCATGATGAATAGCCCAACTGAGATAATTGGTCCTGTGAATATTGGAAACCCTGAAGAGTTTACTATCAAAGAGTTGGCAGAGATGATTATAGATATGACGGGATCCTCCTCCAAGATCGTTTATTTACCCCAAGTAGAAGATGACCCCATGCAACGCCAGCCGGTTATTGAAAAAGCTAAAACCCTCTTGAATTGGGAACCTGAGGTGAATTTGAGAGATGGACTTATGAAAACAATTGCCTATTTTGAAGTGGAACTGAAAAATTGCAATACTGTTGACTTTGCGTAATTTTATCAATAGAGAATCGAGTTTTATGGCAACCACCAAAAAGAAAAAAAAATCCTCCTCTTTCCTCCGAAAATTGATCGTTATTCCGTTATTCCTCGCCAACTGTGCAGCGGCTTTGGGATTGTTTTTAGCTTTTTTAGCGCAATTTATCCCGCCTGCGTGGGGCTCTTTCGGGGCATTTTGCGGACTTGGGTTTATCCCGATTTTAGCTATAAACGCTTTGTTTGTAATAGCTTGGATTCCAATAAAATATCCTTATGCGTTGATTTCTCTTCTGTTAATTTTGTTAAATGTGAACAACATAGACAAACATTTTCAACTTAAAGGCGCTGAAAAACCGGCAAAGTGTGTAAATTGTGTTAAAGTGATGAGTTACAATGTGAAACTCTTTGGCTTGTATGACACCGAAGACAAGAAGTTGCGCCTACAGAAAAAAAATACAATTCTGCAATATATTAAAGAAGAACAGCCTGATATCGTATGCTTTCAAGAGTATTTTTACGACAAGTCGGGAAAACTAAATTTTAATACCACCGACACCCTGCTTTCTATTTTAAAACTTAAGAAGAAAAATTTTCATTTTGAGTATTTTACAGCAAAAAGAGAGGAGTATTACTATGGCTTTGCCACATTTTCTAAACATAAAATTGTGGGGAGCGGCATTGTGGAGATGCCCGACAGTACTGTAATTGCCACCTACATAGACTTTAAACATAAAAATGACGTTGTTCGTGTTTATAACTGCCATTTAGCTTCCGTTCATTTTGAAAATGAAGATTATGAAATGGGAAAACAATTGAAAGTTAACACCATGAATGACCCTAAGTGGCAGAAAAAAGTGGAGGTGTTATACAAAAAATTAGAATTGGCATTTGATATTAGAAAAGTTCAGGCGCAAGTGCTGAAAAAACATCTTAAAGCATGCCCGCACTTCATTATTCTTTGCGGCGATTTGAACGATTCGCCCGCCTCTTTTGCTTATAACAAAGTGGCAAAAAAATTAAAAGACTCGTTTAGGGAAAGCGGAAAAGGCATGGCAAGAACCTATTTGGGGCAAATTTTTCCAAAATTCAGAATTGACTATATTTTGCACGATAAAACCTTCAAGTCGTACGGGCATACAGTGAGCACAAATATCCCAATTTCTGATCATTATCCAATTTACACGTGGATTTCGTTATATCACGATTAATATATTCTTTAAAAAATCACAATTATATAAAATGTTATAGTTGATCACACGTTGAGTTCTCATATCAATTTTCAGCAAACAAGACTCCGTATCAATGATATTGGTGTTTGAAGGGAGATGAGATAAATACTTTTTTACAAGATAATCAAGAATATTGTATTCAAGGAGATAAGAAATATGCACGATGTCTTCAATATCCATATCCTCCAATCGAAATATTTTATCTGCAAGCATAGCAATCCCTATTTGCCGTTGGCTTTAGCCAACGGACTAAAAAATTAAAAAAAATAATAGGGCTTTAGCCCAAGAAATATTGTGGCTAAAGTCTTATGAATTTGATTTATATTTTATTATCCATCAGTTAAAACTGACGGCAAGTTTATCATCTAATCATCTAATCATCTCATCCCCAAATCCTCACCTCTCATTCCTCATCTCTCATTCCTCTCTTTCACCAACGCCACTCGCAGTCCGCAATTGCTCGCCCGCTCATTGGGAGAGCTCTTAAAGCGGCACGATATGCGACAGCCTTGCGCAATGCTGCGCCAACTGCCTCCACGCAGGGCACGGTGGTACCCATACGCAGGTCCTGTAGGATCGGTGGAAGGACTGTAGTTGTAATATTCACCTTCAAACCAGTCGCGGCACCATTCCCAAACATTGCCGCTCATGTCGTGAATGCCGAGTTCGTTTTTCTTTTTCATTCCTATTTGATGGATTTGTTCATTACTATTATCATCATGCCACGCAACTTTGCTAATATTATCACTGCCGCTATAGATATAGCCTTTGCTCTTTTTACCGCCCCGTGCAGCGTATTCCCACTGCGCTTCGGTAGGAAGACTGAATTTATAACCTTCAGGAAGTTGCTGGGAGAATAATTGGTTCAGCTTCTCGCAAAATGCTTCACATTCCTTGTAATTGATAAAATAGATGGGATACAAGCTCCCTTCGCCGTGAATTTTCAATGTAGAAGTGGAATCTAATAAATTGCGTTGTTGATGGAGTGTAGTCCCCATCACCTTCTCCCAAAGTTGTTGCGTAACTTGAAATTTACCTATATAAAAATCTGACAGCGTTACACTGTGGGTGGGTTCTTCATTGGCGAAACAATCGTTGGGATTTGATGTACAGCCCATAGTAAATGTTCCACCTTCCACAAAAACCATATCAAAATTAATCTCATTGAATTTAAAGTTGTGGTTATTTGTGGAAGAGATTTGAGGAGATAATTTGCTAATAGCATCTTTGAAAGATTTTAAATCAAAAATTTCTTCATCAGACACTAATACAATGCGAAAGCCTACATTTGCTGAACATGATTCGGGTTTATAATGGTGTCGGGTAGTTACACGGCAAGTCCATGGTTTGAGATTCCAACTGCCGCCTCGCAAAACACGTTGTGTGCCGGATAGTGCTCCTTGCGGATTTGTAGCAGAGCCATAACTATAATAATGATCATCAAACCAATCTCTGCACCATTCCCAAACATTGCCGCTCATATCATGAATGCCAAGTTCGTTTTCAAATTTCGACCCAACTTTTGATGCTTTTTTTTCGCTATTATTCACCCACCACGCTATCCGATCTATCCTGTTGCTGCCGCTATAGGTATAGTTTTTGCTCTTTTTGCCTCCGCGCGCCGCGTATTCCCATTGCGCTTCGGTGGGAAGGCGGAAGGTAAAACCTTCTGGTAATTGATCAGATAATAATAGATTCAGTTTTTCACAAAATTCTTCACAGTTTTCATAGCTGACATAATAGATAGGGTACTGTTCTCCTTCACCGTAAATCTCCCACGTTGTATTTGCCAAATCGCGTTGTTCCCTTATGGTAGTGCCCATTACAGCATACCACAACTTTTGTGTGATTTCAAATTTACCCATAAAATAATTAGAGAGCGTTACGTAATGGGAAGGTTTCTCAATAGTGTCGCAATCCATATTTTTTGAAGAACAGCCCATTACAAATTTTTCACCTTCCACAAAAATCATCTCAAATTCTACGTCGTTGACTTTAAAAGTAAGATTCCTTCCCAAAGAGATGCGAGAGGCGACACTGTTACTGTTATGTCCAAGAAAATCTTTGGCAGACAATTTCGAAGGAGGTTCTAAAACAAGGCGAAAGCCATAGTTCGCTGTGTAGGCATCAGGGTCATCTTTGTGGCGTGCTGCATTACGACAAGCCCACTCATTTTGATCCCAACTGCCTCCGCGCAATACATATTCACTTCCTTTATCTGGTCCTTTTGGGTTGACAGCAGGGCTGTTACTGTAATAACTTTCACTATATCGGTCTCTACACCATTCCCATACATTGCCGCTCATGTCGTAAATGCCGAGTTCATTTTTTATTTTCTTTCCTACTTCATGTGTTTTTTCTTCGCTATTGACATTATACCAAGCTACTTCATCAATATGATTACTTCCACTGAAAGTATAACCTTTGCTCATTTTTCCTCCCCGTGCGGCGTATTCCCATTGCGCCTCTGTAGGCATACGAAATTTATAATCCTCAGGCAATTGATCGGATAATAATTGATTGAGCCTGCTGCAAAAGATTTCACAATTGGTATAAGTAATGTAATAAATAGGGTAATTATTGCCTTCACCATATACTGGAATCACTTTGTTATAATCTTCAGGGGTAAACTGTTCAATATCCCAAAAAGTATTTGTATTCACTGTAATAGTAGAACTTTTCAATCTCCTCGCCAATTCTATCAAGTTACTCCTTTCTGCAATTAGAGGTGCTAACCATTGTTGCTGTAAATTAGCTCCCATCACTGCGTGCCAAAGTTTTTGAGTTACTTGAAATTCCCCCATAAAAAAATCGGGTAAGGTTACCTTGTGAGTGGGTCTTTCTCCGGTATAACAATTTCCCTGTTCTGAGGTACAGCCCATTATAAAGCTCCCGCCCTCAACAAAAATCATAGTAAAACTTACGCCGTTAGCAGTAAAGGTAAGATTTTCCTGCCCATTACTGTTTGGAAATAGGAATAATAAAAATGTAAATAATGTTAGGAAGTAATATTGTCTCATTTCAAAAAAATTATACAACCAAATCACCTATCATTCCTTACTTCTCACCTTCCATTCCTCACCTCTAATCTTTCGGGTGCACCAACCGAAAGCCTAGATCTTGTACAATAGTATTGGGTGAAGAACCAAAACGAAAAGAAACACGGCAGTAACCCGTACCAATGCCATGCGCACCGCCACGAGTTACGCGTAGATTTCCGTAATCAGGTCCTAAGGGATCAATTTGTGAATCTGCCGTATAATTTCCATAGTAATCGCTACACCACTCAAATACGTTGCCGCTCATATCGTAAATACCCAACTCATTGGGTTCTTTTGTGCCTACGGGTTGCGTTTTGCTATTGCTATTGCCCATATACCACGCCACACTATTAGCATTGTTACTTCCACTGTACTTGTATCCTTTACTTAATTTTCCTCCTCGAGCTGCATATTCCCATTCAGCTTCGGTAGGCAAGCGGTATTTTTTTCCGGTAAGCGCATTTATTTTTGTTATAAATTGCTGTATTTCATTCAACGAAATCCGCTCAACAGGTAAATTTCTATCGCCTTTAAAATAGCTTGGATTGTTTTCCATAATGGCTTCCCATTGCTGTTGGGTTACTTCATATTTTCCTATATAAAAACTGCTCACGGTTACTGTGTGGCTTGGTGTTTCGTTCTCATTACAACTTTCCCCTTGCTCTTGGGTACACCCCATAGTAAAAGTACCGCCCTCTACCAATACGAGTTCGGGTTCGGCATTAATTACGGTTATGGCGCATGTAGCACTATGTTTCTCATTTTTTGTAGTTACCGTAATTACCGCCTTGCCTGTAGCTTTTGCAGTTACAATGGCTTCTGAGAATGCAGCTTCTTTCGCATCACTTTCTACCACTGCTACATTGCTATTGGTAGTTGTCCATTTCAACTTGTCGTTGGCATAATAGGGAAGCAGGTTTGCTGTTATTGTGGCAGTCCCTCCTATAGAGAGTATAACTTCCGTTTTATCAAGTTCAATTCCTGTAATGGTAACTTTGTCATTACAAGAAGTACATATAGCTGCTAAAAGCATTGATACTAATAAATAGTAAATAAATGTTTTTAAATTTTTCATAAATAGTTAATTTTATTGAAGATTATTATTTTTTATAGTTGCAAATAAATGTTTTTTTATGGAATTTCGTTTTGAAATTTTTAATAAAGTTAAATATTTGATATTTAAAGAAATAACAAATTTATTTCTTTAAATACAAGATTTTTTTTAAATTTTCCAAAAAGCAGAGATGCTTTATTTTTCAGAATTTTTTTTATATTCCGTAATTTTGGTAATTCCATTTTTTTGTTCAACAGATACTTTTTCAGAGGAAATTGTAATGATTGTGGTATTCAAATGAGCCTTATTAGTTATGTGCTCAGGCAAGCTCTTTCCATATATTTCAGTAAAAAAATCATACTCTAAAGCCATTGATAATTCCCATAATTGTATGGTGTTAATACTTTCATTTTTAAAAGTGTAATTAATAGTGGATACGGAACGATTAATTAAATGCGCCAATTGTGTTTCCGAAATGCCTCTTTCGGCTGCTTTGGCTCTGATGAAAGAGCCAATGTGAATGTTGTGAATTGGTTTTTCTTTTTTCATCTTTTTTCATTTTTGGTTTAATATTATAAAAAATCTTTTATTTTATTGAGTTTCCATATATAGCAATAAAAAAACGTGGTGCTTCCTTTTTATTTGTTCTTGAGGTCTTCTACTACCGGTAATCAAATAAAGTAAAGCCCACGCTTCAACGTGAGCATTTACTACTTCACTCTTGATTACCGTTGCACTGGAAGATCCAATTACTTTGAATTGTAGAAGAATTCAAGAACAAGAAATAAAGCAAAAACGCTTTAAAATTGCAAGAAACAAAGAACGCAGTTTGAGTGAGTTATGTAAGTAATATTAGATTTCGTATAAAACGAGTGCAAAAATAGAAAAAGAGTTATACGAAAACTCCATCAAAGCAAGTTCCTCTTTCCACCAGTTTAAAACATTTGCAAGTTTTCATGAAAGGAGAAAAATGAGAAGCATAGCAATCCTTCTTTGCCGTTGGCTTTAGCCAACGGGCTAAAAAATGAAAAAAATAATAGGGCTTTAGCCCAAGAAATATTGTGGCTAAAGTCTTATGAATTTGATTTATAGTTTATTATCCGTCAGTTAAAACTGACGGCAATTGGTTAAAACTGACGGCAAGCCTCTTTTCTATTTCTTCTTCAGCCTCACCGTCCTCTTAAACTTCATCAAAGCGAGGTTCAATTCCCGCATTTTGGCAGAGGCTTCTATTCCTCATTTCGCTAACGCTACATTTCGGAATGACTGCTTGCCAATGCAGGAAAAGCGGCGGCGCAAGGGCATTGCAAAAGCATAGCATTAACCGCCGCCGCCTGCTCAGATAGAAGCATTGTTTGTCATTTTGAGCGAAGCGAAAAATCGCAAACAAATTTTCTTAGAATTTTTTCTTCTGCCTCACTGTCCTCTTAAACTTCATCAAAGGTGCGAGACCATTCCCGCATTTTGGCAAAGGCTTCCACAAGATTCCTCATTTCGCT
>JGI24696J40584_12961674_pt1 | contig 32792 bp, 29 predicted proteins | sample TergutCo191P4_FD_40584 | JGI IMG/M metagenome (IMG submission 40584)
GTTTTAACTCGGTAAAGGAAGGAACAGTGTAATTGGCTTCAACTCTGTTTGTAGCATCTGAAATAAGTGAGTCCAAATGGGAAGGTTTCACCAATTTAATCTCATCAAACAACAAATCTGTTCCGTTATCCAATACTTCATAAGTAGTAATAATAATCGTATCGGTAGAAACAAAAACGTTGCTGTAAGTAGGGTTTCCGGTTTGCCCGAAACGTCCGGTAAACAGTGACGGATAATCAATAACATCTGCAACTTGTCCGCCGGTCATTTGACTGAAAGGTCTCGGCTCATATTTTTTCTTTCCCGATGAATTATTCAGGAAGTACAACGTACCTTCGTTTACATTAAAAGTGCCGCCCCATTTTCCGGTAACATTTTCGCGACTGTGAACCGGCACGCTCAATTGGTTGGTTACAGCGCCTGCTACAAGTTTTTTGTTTTTAACGGGTCCAATCACTTCATAAATATGATCGTGTCCTTGAAAAGCGAGGTCTATATTCAACTCATCGAATAACGGCGCCATTGCGTTACGCCAAGTTCTGCCGTCGGAGTCGTTTTGGTGAGAACCGCTACCGGTATAAACAGTTTTGTGATAATAAACAAAACGCCATTTTATATTGGGATGAGCCGCAACCTCGTTACGCATCCAACTGGCTAAAGCGGTCATGTAAGTGTTGTTGCTGTACAATTCACTGTTGATAGCAAAAAATTGGACATCGCCATAGATATAGGAATAGGTACTGCCGGTGTTGTCGGCTGTTCCGAAACCTTCCGTATTAAAATGTTTTCTAAAATTTAGATTTGTTGAAACATCATGATTACCTTGAACAGGGGCAAAGGGCATTTTAAGAAAAATATCTTGCTGACTCTCTAAAAGTTGTTCCCATTCCCATTCGGCATTGGTTCCACCTGAGGTCTCCACTAAATCGCCGCAATGCAACCAAAAATCAATATTGGGATACCTGCTGAATCCGGCATGGGTGGTAGTTTGAGAAATATCGAACATTTCATAAGTATTGGCTTGTGGATCGGTAGTATAGCAAAACGAAAAAGGAGCTTTGGTAGCTTTTGCTGTAGTAAAAGTACCAATTTCGCTCCATGCGCCCTCTTTACCCACACGGAAAGAATAAGTGGTGTTGGGGGTTAAATCTGTAGCTAACGCTTTGTTTTCGGTATAAGATTTTTTCAAGTTATTGCCGGAAAACCCTGCCTCATTAACTAAATTGTTAGCAGAAACATTGTAATTTAAGTTGCTAACTTGTGTACAGGTAGCATTAATTGATTGCAAAGGCGTAGCAAAAGCGCTTTGGTTACTTACTTCACCTTGAACAATTTCTACTCTCCCGCCTGTCATTCCGGTATTTGTAAGCCAGTTGAACGCCATTTTGGTTTTCGGATCAGCATGAACATTCATTACAATATTATAAGGCATATCGTTTGCCTTTAAATTGTTAATGGCAAGTTCAAGCGCATCTAAAATTGTTTCAGACGGATTGGTAGCCTGAGCCGCTTTTGCACGTCTTTTCATTTCTGTGAAAGACGGAATCGTGTAGTTGGTTTCCACTTTTGTGTTTGCAAGCGCGAGCAAAGCATCTTGCCTTGGGTTTTGTGAAAACGCTGAAGGACTGATAAATAAAAGCCCTAACAATAGCAATATGCCGAAGCATATTTTTTTCTTCAAGTGTAGTTTTTTGTGCATAATAAATGTTTTATAAAATTATGCGGCAAAAAAGGCGCCCAAATATTACGCACCGGCTACAAGAGAAAGAAGTTTTAATTCAGTTTTTGTGATAATTTGTTTACTTTACTTCGGTTACTTCAAAAACTATTTGTCTTAGGTTTGACAACTGATAAAAAATATTATTTTTACTTAAAAAGCGTTTCATTTCATTTATTATTTCTTACATAAAACTTTTTTCCTTGGTAATCAAAAATAACATTGTGAAACCTTTTCAAAATATCAACTCCTATCACACCGTCAAAGTAGGCAAATTTTTCTTCCTGAGAAATTTCACCCCCGCCAATATATGAAATTCGCATAGTCGGCCGATTAAACATTATTTCACTTGAAAACAAATAGGATATGAGTGTTGGGTTGTTAATAAAGTTTTTATAATCAACTTTTTTTATTGTTTTATCAGCTACAACAGATGATCTTCCACCAAGATCAACATTAAAAACCAAGGGAATATTTTGATAAAAAAAGTTTTTAAAATCAGGTATATGAATCAGAAAATAGTGTTGTATTACCCCAAACCTGTTTTCATGCTTTTGAGAACTCATCTCAACGGCAATATAGGTGTCAATATCTCCAGGCAAAGTATTAGATAATGTAAGTGTTTCATTAACAAAATCTAAATTCACAATTCTACGTTCAAATAATTCAGCGCCAAGCTGAAACATATTATTCGTATGACAACGAATAGTATCCAGAATTAAATCATAATTGCCAACACTAAGGGTAATTTTTTTTTCACAATCTTTAAGATCAGGTACTTTAGGAAAAGTTTGGCATATTAATGAATCGGGCAATGAGGTAAATTTCTCTATTATTGAAGAAGGAAACATTGTTTTTGGGGCGCCATTATCAAGAAAAACATTAAAAATCCCATCAAATAGTTGAATTTGAAGATAAATTCTATCCCTTTGCAAATTGAAAGGGATAGTTGTAGTTTCTTCAATATTGCCATTTTGTATGGGTTGTGCATGCCCATTGAATTTGAAAAGAGCAAAGAGCAAAAAGACAAATAAAAATTTTTTTTTCATATAATTTTTTTAATATTTATGATGAATATTTATGATGATATATATCCTCAAGAGCAATTCAATTTAATATACTAATTTCAATAAACTCTTTTATTTTATACAAAAGGTCTTATAGCTGAAGACGCATTATAGTCTCCAATAGAGGCAGTGGTTTCTGAGAACCAGCCTAGTGCCAAGCATGAACACATTGCCCCGCAACAGTTTGTAATGTCGTCTTTTTTGCACATAAAAGTATACACATCTTTGCCACCTGTTAAACCATTCATTTCTTTTTTCATTTAGCCTATTTTCAGCTAATTTGTTTAATTTAAAATTTTTCATAAGTTTATCAAATTTAACGTTAATAATAAGTTTTTATTTGCTCATTTTAACTAAAACTTGCTTGCACATCAGACATGAGCTACCTTACCTGTTCAAGTCGCAAATTCAGTTTTTAACGGAGCGCCTTGTTTCCCTCTGTAGGGCGTTGTGCCTTAACTCAGCTGCTCTTTTTTTAGAAAAAGTTTGAGGGGTTTATTTTTTTTTGCCTCCCCGTCCTCTTAAACTTCATCAAAGCGAGGTTAACTATTTGCCGTTGGCTTTATCCAACGGGCTGAAAATGAAAAAAAATGGGGCTTTAGCCAAAGAAATATTGTGGCTAAAGCCTTATGAATTTGATTTATATTTTATTGTCCGTCAGTTAAAACTGACGGCAATTGGTTAAAACTGACGGCAAGTTTATCATCTAATTATCTAATCCCCAAATCCTCACCTCTCATTCCTCACCTCTCATTCCTCATCTCTCATTTCTCTCTTTCACCAATGCCACTCGCAGCCCGCAGTTGCTCGCCCGCTCGTTGGGTGAGCTCTTAAAGCGGCACGATACGCGACAGCCTTGCGCAATGCTGCGCCAACTACCTCCACGAAGGGCACGGTGGTACCCATACGCAGGTCCTGTAGGATCGGTGGAAGGACTGTAGTTGTAATATTCACCGTCAAACCAATCAAGACACCATTCCCAAACATTACCGCTCATGTCATAAATGCCGAGTTCGTTTTTCTTGAGTCTTCCTGTTTCGCGGGTCGAATTTTCTTCATTCCATGCTATTTTTACAAGGTTATCGCCGCCGCTATACACATAGCCTTTGCTCTTTTTGCCACCACGTGCGGCATATTCCCATTGTGCTTCTGTAGGAAGACTAAATTTATAACCTTTGGGTAATTGATTGGATAATAATTGGTTTAGATTTTCACAAAATGCTACACATTCGGTATAATTGATGTAATACATGGGGTACAGATCACCTTCGCCATGAAGTTCCAAATTGGTATTCACCGAATCGAGCTGCTGCTGTAGGGTGGTTCCCATAACTTTTTTCCATAGTTGTTGGGTAATCTGAATTTTACCTATATAAAAATCAGACACTGTGACACTGTGAGTGGGTTCTTCATTGGCGAAACAATCGTTGGGATTTGATGTACAGCCCATAGTAAATGTTCCCCCTTCCACAAAAATCATGTCAAAACCCATATCATCTATTTTGAAATAACGGATTTTTTCAGAAGAGAACTGAGGCGATAGCGTGCGAGCAGCGTTTTTTAAAGATATTAAATCAAACAGCGCTTTTGCAGGTTCCAAGGCAATGCGAAAGCCTACATTCGAGGAACGTGCTTCAGGTTCATAATGATAGCGCGTGGTTACACGAGAATGCCACGGCTTGAGATTCCAGCTACCACCGCGCAAAACGCGTTGGGTGCCGGATAGTGGTCCTTGCGGGTTGGTGGTTGAGCCGTAACTGTAGTAATCCTCTTCAAACCAGTCTCGGCACCATTCCCATACGTTGCCACTCATGTCGTAGATGCCGAGTACATTTTTAGCTTTTAATCCTGTTGCACGAATTCGGTTGTCGCTATTGCCCTCCCACCATGCTGCTTTACTTATCTTGTTACCTCCGCTATAGGTATAGCCTTGGTCTTTTTTTCCGCCCCGTGCGGCATACTCCCACTGTGCCTCTGTTGGAATTCTAAATTTGTAATTTTCAGGTAATTGTGTATATAACAATTGATTTATTTTTTCACAAAAAACTTTACACTCTTCATAGCTCACATAATACATGGGATATTGATCACCTTCACCATAAATGCCCCAATTGGGGTTGGCTAAATCGCGCTGCTGCTGTAGGGTTGTACCCATTACAGCCTGCCACAACTTTTGCGTGATGAGGAGTTTACTCATATAGTAATTTGAAAGTTTGACACTGTGGGCGGGTTTTTCAATCGTATCGCAATTCTTTTGTTCTGAGGTACAGCCCATTAAAAAGTCTCCACCCTCCACAAAAGCCATCTCAAATTTCACGTTGTTTACTCTAAAAGTAAGGTTTTTGCCTGAAGCGAGCTTGGAAGTGGTGTAATTACCTGTATATCCAAAAAAACCACTACCAGTTAATTTTGGCGGAGGTTCTAAAGCAAGGCGAAAACCATAGTTTGCCGTGTAGGCTGCAGGATCGTCTCTGTGGCGTGTTGCATTACGACAAGCCCACTCATTTTGATCCCAACTGCCGCCACGCAATACATATTCATTTCCTTTATCGGGTCCTTTTGGATTGACAGCAGGGCTACTGCTGTAATAATTTACGTTATATCGGTCTCTACACCACTCCCATACGTTGCCGCTCATGTCGTAAATGCCGAGTTCATTTTTTATTTTCTTTCCTACTTCATGAATTTTTTCCTCACTATTAGCGTCATACCAAGCCACTTCATTAGTATGATCACTTCCGCTGAAAGTATAACCTTTGCTCATTTTTCCGCCACGTGCGGCGTATTCCCATTGCGCCTCTGTAGGTATGCGAAATTTATAACCTTCCGGCAACAGATCAGACAATAAGTTATTCAGTCTGTTGCAGAAAATTTCACAGAAACTATAGCTTATAAAATATATAGGATAATTATCGCCTACACTACCAAGTGTCGTAATCACTTTGCTGTAATCTTCAGCAGTAAACACTCCAATATCCCAAAAAGTATTTGTATTCACTTTTATAGCAGAACTTTTCAATCTCCTTGCCAATTCTATCAAGTTACTCCTTTCTGCAATTGTATGAGACAACCATTGCTGTTGTAAATTAGCTCCCATCACTGCATGCCAAAGTTTTTGAGTTACTTGAAATTCTCCCATAAAAAAATCGGGTAATGTTACCTTGTGAGTGGGTCTTTCGCCCTCATAGCAATTGCCTTGTTCTGGGGTGCATCCCATAATAAAACTCCCGCCCTCAACAAAAATCATAGTAAAGGGGACACCGTTTACGGTAAAAGTAAGATTCTCTTGTGTATAACCTTTTTGGAAAAAGAAAGGCAGTATTGCAAATAATGCTAAAAAGTAATATTTTTTCATTTTTTCCAATTTAAGTTTATAGTATTTGCCTCCCCGTCCTCTTAAACTTCATCAAAGCGAGGTTTACTTCAAAGGTGGTTTCGGTATCGGTAATTTCCATGCTTTCACCCAAAAGATCTGAGATAATTTCTCCGCTTTTTTGCATTAAGGAAAGTTATAACCTGAAAGATTAGCTACATCTATTTAGTTCGTTTACTGAGATTTAGTGCCAATTGTTTTAAAATTTCCTTTTTTTCAACGTTCAGAGAGGTTTCTTCAATATTTTGATAGGCAAGCACTAAATATTCATCAATCTTCTTTTCCGTTTCCTCTTTGCACCGCAACAAGTCAAAAATTGTTTTTACAGCATTAAATTTTTCACTTTTTTCGTAATGGTTGGATGAAAAATAGTGTTGAAGTTGAGTTTTTTGTGTTTCATTCGCACGTAGTAAAGCCAGCAGGTAGAGGTATGTTTTTTTATTAGCCTGAATATCTCCGCCAATCTCTTTTCCAAACGTTTCAGAGTCGGCATAAACATCCAACATATCGTCTGTTAGCTGAAACGCCAAACCAATATTAATTCCAAATTGATAGAGAATATCTTGATCTTTTTGTGAAGCATTTGCCAAAATAGCGCCTGATTTTAAACATCCGGCAAGCATCACGGCGGTTTTCAAACGAATCATATTCAGATATTCCACTATGTCAACCGCCTCTTGTGTTTCAAAGTCAAGGTCATATTGTTGTCCCTCACAAACTTCTATGGAGGTTTGGAGAAACAGTTTCGACATTTCTATGAGCCGTTCCGGAGCGCAGGGCGTTTTCAGCAACTGCCTCATTGCCATAGAAGCGAGCACATCTCCTGAGAGGATCGCGATGTTGCCATTCCATTTTTTGTAAACGGTTTCCTTTCCGCGACGAATCGGAGCATTGTCCATAATATCATCATGAATCAACGTAAAGTTGTGCAACATCTCGAACGCAGTGGCGGGATAGAATGCATCTTCGGCTTTTGCGCCAAACAGTTCCGCCGCCAGCAGCACCAATTGTGGGCGAATGCGCTTGCCTCCCTGCGACATGATGTAGTTCACGGGAATGTAAAGATTAAGAGGCTCAACGCTTTGGGCAAGGTTGTTAAAGAATTGGTCTAATTTTTTCTCGGTTTCTTTTACCTGAGTTTCTGAGATTTTTCCCTTTTCCATAATCCCTATTTTTCAGGATACAAATTAACTCTTACAAAGTGCTCAAGATCCAAATATTTCTTCAAGAAATCAGCAATATCCCGAGAAGTAACTTTGTTAATATTTTCTGCAAAATCGGGAATCGTTTTCACATTATCGTTTGCCAACCACATGTTGGAAAGAATACTTCTCCAAAACTCATTGGTTTTCATACTTGTTTCGCGCTGTTTTAGAAGCTGTTGTTTTACCTTTTCCATCGTAGTCTCCGAAGGTCCGTTTTCTTGCATATCCTTTAAGATATTAAGCACGGCGTTGGTAAGATTGTCAGTGTTATTGGGAGCGCATCCTAAGAGAACCATCAAAAAGTATTCTGATTTGGGAATTTTTTCCCAGTTAAGAATACAAATGGGGGAATATACAGCGCTCATTTTTTCGCGAATTTCTGCAATAAGCTCTATATCCAAAGCATCATTCAAAGCACTCAAAATAGCTTTGTTTTCTAAAGTCCACGGAAACTCTTTTTGGAAAGTAATGCCTACAAAAGCTTGCTCTTCGGTACCAAAATAAATATCTTTAGTAAGTTGTTCTTTTGGAAATCCTTTCACAACATTAGGGTTAATCTTGTCTCTGTCAGGCGAAGTGGGCAATGATGCCACATAAAGTTCAAGATATTCTCTAATAATTTTTTCATCAAAATTGCCAACAAATGTAAAGATAAAATCTGCCGGATTGGCAAAACGTTCCTTGTAAATTTCAAAAGCCTTGTCGTAATCTGCAGTATTTACAAACTCATCTGTAAGTGTTAATTGCGTTAATGGAACAGGAGAATAATAATCGTTTTGCGTAACCACTCTTGTGATTTGGATTAGCGCCCGATACATTGGCATTGCCTCAAGCATTTTCATCTGTTCTTTAAATTCTTTTGTAACCAATTCATATACAGATTTATCATATCTGGGTGTAGCGTAAAAAGCATGCAAGTATTGAAAGAAAAACTCCAAATCTTTAGGGGTTGCTTCTCCTTCCATCTCTTCAAGAAAGGCTTTAATATGGGAAGTAAGTTTCACTTGCTTCCCTTTCATTTTCTTAGTTAAAGAGATATAGTCAATCTCGTTGATTCCGGCTCTGTCAACAAAACTTGTAGCAAAGAAGCAAGAAGCAAGATCGGCTTCATCATACAAGCAAGCGCCGCCTTTACTCAAAGCTCTAAATAAAATCTGGTCGTTTTTAAAATCGGTTTTTTTCAACCATACCGTAATGCCGTTTGAGAGTGTTAATTCCGTTACTCCTACTTCAACAATCTTATTTTCAGCAACAATACTCCCTTTTTGTAAAGATTCTTTTTCCACCATTTCCTGTTCTTTGTAAGTGTCAATGTACGGGTGAACATTCTCTAACGATTTATCATTCACAATGGCGAGAATCTCTTTTTCAGTAGGAACAATTACGCCCTCTTTTTCAGGGGCGGTTACTACAACACAAAGATTTTCTTTGGTAATCCATTGGGCAGCCAAAGCATTCACTTCTTCTAAAGTAATTTCTTCCAAATATTTTTTAGCATAGTTAAAAACACGTTTGGCGCCCGGAATGGGGTCTTGACGTAAGAAGTGGTTCCAATAATCTCTTGCAAAAACTGCCGATTCTGTTTTGCCCACTTCATTTGCCTTAAGTTCATATTGATTAAGCAGTTCTTCTTTGGCGCGTTTCAGTTCGGTATCTAAAAATCCAAATTTCAGAACACGATAATCTTCTTTCATAACCACTTCTAAAGATGCTTTGATTTGATTTTCCTTTGCCGTCACTTGCGCAAAATAGGCATCTGTATTTCCAATTAGTGGTTCGTATCCAATGCTAGCACCCAGAAAAGGGGTATTCGGGTTTTGCAACAATTCTCCAATACGAGCATCATACATTAAATTGTAGAGTTCATGCATCATCCTTATTTTAAAATCGCCTACGGTTTTCATTACAAAATGGGGAAATTTGCGCAACATCATAATGCTGTTGTATCCTGCTTCTTTGTCGGTGCATACCACTGCCATAGGTTCTTTGTTGGGAGATATGGGATACATGATTTTTTCGCGTGGGTTTTTCTTGGGTTTAATTTTGCCAAATTTTGAGATGATCATTTTTTCAATATCAGCAGCATTTATATCACCCACAACAACAATAGCTTGTAAATCGGGGCGATACCAATCGTAATAAAAATCTTTCAATGTTTGATGTTTAAAATTTTCCAACACCTCTAAAGTTCCAATCGGCAGTCGGTCTGCATATCTTGATCCGTTGAAAACCACGGGAAACCATTTTTTGCGCATTCTATCATCGGCGCCCAATCCAAAACGATATTCTTCGATAATGATGCCGCGTTCCTGATCTATCTCTTTGTTATCCAACAAATAATCGTTTGCCCAGCCTTTCAAAATATTCATAGCCATCTCAATATTTTTCGGGTCATCGGTAGGCATGGTCATCGTATAGTATGTTTCGTCAAAAGAGGTCCAAGCTCCAATTCCGATGCCAAACGTAACCCCAATCTTTGCCAGTTCATCGGTGATACTGTTTCCGGGAAATCCTTTAATACCGTTAAAGCCCATGTGTTCGGTAAAGTGCGCTAAACCAAGTTGGTCATCATTTTCCTGCATGGAACCGACGTTTACCAGCAGCCAAAACTCAGCGCGTTTTTCCGGTTTTTGATTTTCCCGAATGTAGTAAGTCAGTCCATTCGAGAGCTTTCCAATCTTCACATTGGGGTCATTGTTAATTGGGTCGGTCAATTTTTGAGCCGAGAGATTGCAGATAGTGAACACTGCAAGAAAGAGTAATAAGGTAATTTTTTTCATAAAAAATATAATTTTTAATATTAAGATTTAACGATGAATTAGTACTAAACAGTTTTATGAGAGAATTAGTATTGGCGTTAGTCGTTAAAGGGTGAAAAAAATTACAAAGCAAATATTTTTTGTTTTGTAATCCAATATTTTCGACTTTTCAGTGTTTATCTTGTTAACTAAAAAAACAATTATTTTTGCGCAACGAAAATAATACCCTCTCATGAAATATTCCAAAATTGAAAACCTTGAAATTATTGATGCCGGCGCCGAAGGAAAAGCCGTTGGTAAAAAAGACGGACTCACTGTGTTTGTGCCCTTTGCCGTGCCCGGCGATGTGGTGGATGTCGAAGTCTTTAAAAAGAAAAAGGGTTATGCCGAAGCCCGAGTTGTAAACATTATCAAGAAGTCGCCGCATAGAATTGAACCCAAATGCGCCCATTTCGGCTTGTGCGGAGGCTGCAAATGGCAAATCATGGACTATGATGCGCAACTGAAATACAAACAGAAACAGGTAGAAGATGCGTTCCGCCATTTGGGAAAGTTTGACTTCCCACCCATCTCGCCCATCATTCCTTCAAAAAAACAATACGAGTATCGTAACAAACTGGAATATACATTTTCTCATTTGCGCTGGTTAGATGATGAGGACATGCGTTTGCGAGACGCTGGACACCCCTTGGAAACTAAAGGATTGGGGTTTCATATTCCTGGTAAATTCGATAAAGTATTGAATATCAAAGATTGTGTATTACAAGCCGAGCCGAGTAACGAAATCAGAAACAGTGTAAAAACGTTTGCCATAAAACACGAAATCTCTTTTTATAACATCAGAAACCATGAGGGAATTTTGAGAAATTTAATCATCAGAAACAACACGAAAAATGAGGTTATGGTGATTCTTTCTATAACAGAGATGAATGATAAAACCAAACAGTTGTTGGATTTTTTGAAAAATAACTTTCCACAAATCAACTCTTTATTTTATGTGATTAACACCAAATTAAACGATTCTATTTCCGATCTGGCACCTGTATTATACGCAGGTGCAACTCACATTTCGGAAACGATGGAAAAACTGCACTATAAAATCGGTCCGCTTTCATTTTTTCAAACCAACAGTTTACAAGCATTGGAACTTTACAAAGTGGCGCGCGATTTTGCACAAATCGACAAAAACGACATAGTGTATGACCTCTATACAGGCACCGGCACCATTGCCCTTTTTGTAGCAGAGCAAGCCCATAAGGTTTTAGGCATTGAATATGTGGATGCTGCAATTGAAGATGCCCAATACAACGCCATGCAAAATGGCATAACCAACACCGTTTTTTTCGCCGGAGACATGAAAGATGTGTTGAATGATAACTGCACCAAGCGCAACGGCAAACCCGATGTGGTGATTACCGATCCGCCACGCGCCGGTATGCATCCTGACGTGATCGCTCGCTTATTAAAAATGGAACCTCCTAAAATTGTTTATATTAGCTGCAACCCAGCCACTCAAGCTCGCGACATTACCGAACTTTCCCAAAAATATACCATTGAAAAAATACAACCGGTAGATATGTTTCCCCACACACATCATGTAGAGAATGTGGTGATGATGAAATTGTGTTAATCTATACGATCTGTTGCATATTCGCAAAATTCGTGTTTCTTTGCCAAAATTATTATCATTATGCAAGAAAACGCCATTTACGGTTTTCGTCCAATACTCGAAGCTATTGAAAGTGAGAAAACTATAGACAAAATCTTGATTCAAAAAAACCTTCAAGGAGACTTGTTTAAAGATCTGTTTATCAAAGTAAGGCATCATAAAATACCATTTCAATATGTGCCGGTTGAAAAACTCAATAAAATAACTCGCGGCAATCATCAAGGCGTGATCGCTTTTTTGTCGGCAATTGAGTATCAAAGTATCTTCGATATTGTGCCAACCATCTTTGAGTCTGGACGCAATCCTTTTATCGTTATTTTAGATAAAATTACCGATGTGCGCAACATTGGCGCCATTACCCGTTCGGCAGAATGCGCCGGCGTGGATGCCATTGTGTTGCCGTTGAAAGGAGGTGCCCAACTGAACGAAGATGCCGTAAAAAGTTCTTGCGGAGCGCTGTTCAAAGTCCCCATCTGTCGCCACTCTAATTTGGTGGAAGTAATCAGTTTTTTAAAAGATTCCGGTGTTGAAGTGGTTGGCGTTTATGAAAGAGCTGAAAAAATGTACTTTCATAAAGATTTTACCCAACCTGTCTGCATCATCATGGGGAATGAATATGAGGGTATTGCATGGGATTATCTGCGCGAATGCAACGATTCTATTAAGATACCCATGGTGGGAACCATCGAATCGCTCAATGTTTCTGTAGCCACAGGGATTGTGTTGTTTGAGGTGGTGAAGCAGAGAATTTAGATTTTACTTTCGAAATTTTCAAAAACTTGTCTTTGAAACTAACATGAATTGATTATTAAATAATGAAAAACCCACCCCAAAGCACCCTCGGAAACCGCATCGTGGAACTGCTCTCTAAAAGCGGAAAAGAAAAATATAATTACAAACAGATTGCTGCAAAAGCAGGGATTTTCGACAAACAGGGTCGGGAAACCGTTAAGCAAATTATTACCGATTTTGTGGATGCTAAAATTCTATGGCACGCAGGCAGAGGAAAATACTGCATCAATCCGAAATATTTAACAAAAGAAAATACCGGTAAAAATTATGTGATCGGAAAGATTTCGGTTAGCAGGAATGGCGCCGCCTATGTCATCACAGAAACGCCTAATGATGAGGATATTTTTGTTGCAGAAGGAAATCTAAGCAACGCTTTACACAATGATATTGTGAAAGTTAACGTTTTTCCCGCACGCAACAGACGCCGCCCCGAAGGGCAAGTGGTAGAGATTGTGGAGCGCAGTAAAAAACAGTTGGTGGGTAGCATCTCCATCTCGAAAGGAATCGCCTATTTTATTCCCGACAATCCCGCCTACCGTCGCGATATTTTGATACCCGGACGCCTCCTGAACGGCGCCAAAACAGGTGAAAAAGTGGTGGTGGTCATTACCGACTGGGTTGCCGGCACGCGAAGCCCGCTGGGCGAAGTGGTGCACGTGCTGGGAAGCCCCGGCGATAACAACGTGGAAATGAACGCTATCTTAGCTGAATTTGATTTCCCGCTGAAATTTAATGAAGCCGTTGAAAAGGAATGTGAAAACATCAATCCCGTCATTTCGGAAAAAGAGATCGCCACACGCAGGGATTTCAGAAAGATTACAACTTTCACCATTGATCCGGCAGAGGCAAAAGATTTCGACGATGCCATCTCCTACGAAAACCTCGGTAGCGGCATGCACCGCGTAGGCATCCACATTGCAGACGTTTCGCATTACGTGCGCCCAAACTCTGCTATCGACAAAGAAGCCTACGAAAGAGCTACTTCAGTGTATTTGGTGGACAGAACCATACCCATGTTGCCCGAAAAACTGTCGAACAACCTCTGCTCGCTAAACCCCCACGAAGACAAGCTGTGCTACAGCGCCGTTTTCGATTTGGACGACCATGCCAAAGTGCATAAAGAGTGGTTTGGAAGAACCGTAATCAACTCCGACAGACGTTTTTGCTACGAAGAAGCGCAAGAGATTATTGAAAACAAACAGGGTGATTTCTCAGATGTGATTTTGCAAGTGCACGAGTTGTCTCAAAAACTTCGTCAGCAACGTTTCGACAACAACGCCATCAACTTTGAAACCGAAGAAGTGCGCTTTAAATTGGATGAGGCTGGAAAACCGGTAGGCGTTTACTTGAAAATACAACGCGAGGCAAACTGGCTGATTGAAGAATTTATGTTGTTGGCAAACAAGCGCGTAGCCGAAAAAATAGGCAAAAAAACATCGCGATTTAAAGATGTTAAAACATTTATATATCGTATTCATGATGAACCGATTGGGGATAAGGTGGAAGACTTTAAGAATTTTGTTGCCAAAATGGGATTTGAGTTGAAAACAGGCAACCGCAAGCAATTCACGCAGTCGCTCAACAGTTTGTTGCAAAGCGCTAAAGAAAAAAACGAGTACGAACTGCTTACCAAACTTTCCATTCGGGTGATGGCGCGGGCAGTTTACTCTACCGAAAACATCGGACACTACGGGTTGGCATTTCCGTTTTATACACACTTCACTTCCCCTATTCGCCGATACCCCGATTTAATGGTTCACAGACTGTTAGATGAATATTTGCACGACAAACCTTCCGTAAGCAAAAATCTGTTTGAAGAGTTTTGCAAACATTGCTCCAAAATGGAACAGAAAGCTACCGAAGCAGAGCGCACCTCTGTAAAATACAAGCAAGCCGAATATTTAGCCGACAAAGTTGGACAAGTGTTTGATGCCACCGTGAGCGGCATCTCCAAGTGGGGCGTTTTCGCAGAATTGAAAGAAACCAAATGCGAAGGCGTCATCCCCATCAAACGCTTCGACGATGACTTCTACTATATTGATGATGATAACTTTACATTAATCGGTTTGCACACCGGAAAAAATATCCGTTTTGGCGATAGCATTAAAGTAAAAGTGGTGGAAGTAGATTTACAGAAGAAAACGATGGTGTTTGATACTGTGTAAAAAAGATTATTTTTGCGCTTTAAAAAATTTAATACTACACATAAATGTCTGATAATTATCATGTTGAAGTCGGTGTTTACCAAACTTTCCACCACGGAGAACATATCTGCGGCGATGTTTTCCTGTCGAAGCGAATTCCTGAAGAAAACCGCGTGTTGTGCGTGCTCTCCGATGGCATGGGCTCAGGCGTAAAAGCCAATGTATTAGCCACATTAACGGCTACCATTGCCATCAACCTCTCTATGGAGCACAAGCAAGCCAAAACAATTGCTGAAATTATTATGAAGGCGTTGCCCGTATGTAGTGAGCGTAATATCAGCTACGCCACCTACACTATCGTGGATGTGAACAGCGACACCAACGAAGTTACTATTTTGGAATACGACAATCCGCAAACCATTGTGATGCGCGGATATAGAGTGCTGGAACCCAACTGGGAAAAAGTGAATTTTGAAAACAAAACCGCCGACCGTCGTCTGCAAGACTTGAACACGGCAACTTTTTCTCCCCAATTGGAAGATAGAATCATTTTCTGCTCCGATGGCATCACCCAGTCGGGGCTGGGAAAAGGCTTGGTAACCGGCTGGGGCAGAAACAACCTGAGGGAAGAGATCCGTAATATCATTACCGAAAACAGTTCTATTTCTGCGGCAGAGTTGGCGGAGAAAATTGTGAAAAAAGCGGCTGCCAACGATTTGCACGTTCCTAAAGATGACCTCTCCTGCGCGGTGGTCTATTTCCGCGAACCGCGCCGGACGATGATCTGCTCCGGTCCCCCGTTAAATCCCGAAAAAGACGCTGAATTTGCCAACAAACTGCGCTCTTTTGCCGGCAAAAAAATTGTTAGCGGCGCCACCACTACTGAAATCATCTCCAGAGAGTTGAAGCGCACGGTGATTGACGAGCCTATCGTTGACCACACCTTGCCTCCCATGTCGAAAATGGAAGGCGTTGACTTGGTAACCGAAGGCGTACTCACTTTAGGAAAAGTGGTTTTCCTGTTATCCAACATAATTACAGCAAATTACCAGTTTGGTCGCGGTCCCGCCGACAAACTGTGCCAACTGCTGTTAGACAGCGACGAAATCCACATTTTGGTGGGCACGAAAATCAATGCCGACAACATCGATTTGTCGCAACCCGTTGAAGTAGAGATTCGTAAAAACGTGATTCAACGTTTAGCCAAAATCTTGATGGATAAATATATGAAAGTGGTCTATATGGAATTTATGTAAAAACAACAAAACCAAATGCTTATGAACAGTACCGACATTTGTCATCAAGGAATAATAAAAGAGATTAAAGAGCATATTTTGTATGTTGAGGTGGAACGTTTGTCCGCTTGCGCCTCGTGTCACGCCAAAACCGTATGTTTGTCATTTTCTAAAAAAGATGAAATCATACCTGTGCCCACCCACGAGCCCGAAGCCTATCAGGTGGGCGAGCGCGTGCAAATCCATCTCAAAAAATCGCTGGGCGCCAAAGCGGTGGTGATTGCCTACCTGCTGCCCTTTGTGGTTTTAGCGCTTGGACTATTCGGAACTTATTATCTTACAAAAAATGAACTGCTTAGCATTGGTATTTCATTTGTGGCAACCGCACTCTATTTTCTTTTCATAAAAAAATTAGATAATAAATTAAAAAAACAGTTTTCTTTCTTTGCGTGTAAAATCAACGAATAAGAAAGTTAACAAAATCCAGATACCACCTGCAAATAATAGCATTATAGCACCTGAATCTTCTAAGCCTTTGATAACCTTTTTCTTCCAGCTGGTCTTCCATTGTTGAAGTTAAAGCAGCATAATACATCCAATCATGCTTGCGCATTCTTTTTAATGTGTAATTCCATGGAAATAAGTCGCGTATCTTGTTTTTTATCTTTTGAATTTGTATATCGAATGGGGATACTTTCATTTCTTGATCCTGAAAATACACATTCAGTTTTATAAAAAATTCATTTATAGCCACATTATCATAAAGTAACTTATTTTCTCTCTGTTGATAAGGTAAATTTCTGAAAAAATTAACCATTTTTTTATCCCATAACAAAAAGTAGGTTTCATATCCAAAAAAATCAAAGACTTTAGAGGAATGAAATAGAAATTTAGAGAATTTTTCTTTTACACACCAATCTTCAATATAAGGATTATAACTTGCTGAATAAATATTATTTAAAGGATATTCACGAGTCGTTTTAGAGATTCTTTTGATTAATTGTCTTTTTTCGTTTCTATTATTCTTTTTGAAGAAAAAATAATTGTCAATCAAATTATGATATAACTTATTGTTTTGTGCCTTTGTTTTAATTGATTTTAAAATATAACTTCCTGCAATATTATCACCTACGTGTCCGGGTAAAAAAACGCTGTTTTCAGGAATCAAGTTTTCTTGAATTAACTTATTCACTGCAAAATACTCTTGCAAATAGGGCATGGCATAACCATTGCCTGTAAATCTCATATATTCTAAAAATTGCGCATCTTCTAGATATGTTTCGATGTTAATTTCCGTGTAGTCAATAAAATACCATTGGTAACCTAAACTTTGCGCCACTTTTCGGCTGATTTCCTCTTCCTTGCTTTTTATACCATACGTAAAACAAATCACATTATCGTAATTAAGTTTTTTTAAGACACAAGCAATGAGCCGGCTATCGAAACCTCCACTTAATGGAATTACAGCCGTTCTTGAGCCAAGAAATTGGATCAATCTTTCTCCGGCTTCATAAAGCTCTGATAGCATGGTATTACTCAAATTCTGAAAGCTATCATTTACAAAAACATCCGGTAAAAAATAATAATCGGGAACTCTTTCAAAAGTACCATCATGATGTAACACAAGTTTCTCGCCTGCTCTTGTCTTAAAAATATCAGCATCTAAAGTTTCATGAGCAAGCACAAAACCTATGGATTGAAATTCGGCTTGTGCTTCAAAATTCTGCGTTATACCACCTTTACAATCTATTAAAGCGCTCCAATCATCGCTCACAATCCAATCATTGTTTTGTTTTATATAAAATACAGGAAAATAGTTAATTGTATCTGAGATGATTACAATTCCATCAGGCGTAGTTTTGATATAGGTATAAATACCATTAAATTTCGGAATATTCGAATTTTCAGTTTCAATATGTAACAATAAATCTATGGCATCTTCTCCTTTAAAAACAAGGTTGTTTTCATCAAAAAAATAACCTGTAAAATAATGGTTATCTTTATGTTGCCATTGATATGCCTTGTTGCCGTAAAGTTTAAAGGTAATCATATTTTTTGGATTTTATTTTTTTCTTTCTCTCTGAGAATAAAGAAATAAACTACAACGATGGCAGCCCCCACAAAGTGAGCAATTGAACTGGTGATACAAGCGCCGTTAAGATTCCATAACGGGATGAAAATTATTAATAATATGAGCGTTAAGAAAGCCCCAACTATTGATTTCAAAATAAGCACTTTCATTTTTCCCAACGCAGCAAAGTAATGACTGTAAATGTTTGAAAACGAAACAAATAATATACCCGGACTCATCAATAATGTAATTTGTTTTACTTCATAAAACTCATCGGTGAGAATACTGGTAAAAACAGATGCCGGCAGTAATAATATGATTACAATACAAATAAATGAAAAGACAACGCTAAACAATGAAGCTGTAATGACTCCATTTCTTGCATTTTGGGTGTTCCCCACTTTTATAATTTTGGAATATTGAACCATAGAAATACTTCTACTGATATGCCATACTGATTCGGAAATGGAAAGTCCTACCGCAAAAACACCCAATGAAGCTTCGCTTAAATAGTACGGTATCAAATAGATGCTTAAACGTGTAGTCAAAAATTGAAAAAAACTACTCAATTCATTTTGAAATCCGTACTTAAAACTTTTTTTTGCAGCAGAAAAATCAAATTCTATTCCTATCCTTCCCACAGTTTTTCGAGTTAGAAAAAATGCAATGGAGATGACCATTATTAATGAAAGAATATAGGCATAGAAGTAAGCAAAATAGTTGATTTCTGCTATCTTATAAAATATAACCATAAATAATAACAACAACAGCGGTTGCAACACAATGATTAAATTATAATATTTAATTTTTTGCATACCAATGTAAAGTGCGTTATGGAATGTGATATATCCTGCTAATAAAGAGGATATTAATAGCAAAACGAAGAAAGAATTATTCTCAATATTACATATTGGTAAAACATAATATAGCAAAACCCCTAACGATGAACTGATAAAAGTCCAAAGGCAAGCCGAAGCATACAATTTTGATGCCCCCAATTTTCTGATAAAAAAAGAGACACTGCTGTTGGTGAAGATATTGACAACAATAGCAATATTTCCCAAATAGGTAATAAATATAGTTTGATAGCCTTTTCCTTCAGCGCCCCAAAAACGAGCTATAAATACAACAATGAGCAAATTAACAAGAACAATGGCTGCTCTGCTGCAAATGGTTAATATCGTATCTCTTCGTTCTTTTTTGCTAATCATTATTCTCAATAAAATCAATAAAAATATCTTTGATATTCTTCCAATGGTATTTATTTTTTGCTATTTCATACGAAAAGTTGCAGCATTTATTATAATAATCCTGATTATTGATGTAGTTTTCAATAATTTCAACAATGCTGTCTATATTAGAGGGATTTACCAAGTTTCCAAACTTATTTAATTCATTTTCAGGAAAAAAATTTTTAATGGCTTTTAGTTCTGAGTAAATCACAGGGCGGCCGGCTGCCAAATAATAAAAAATCTTTATAGGCAAACTATGGTTTTTTATAAAATCAATTTCTCTTAAATCTAAAAACAGGTCGGATTTTCCAATTTCATTGCAAAAATCAAGAAATGACATCTTTTTAATAATTTGAATTTCAAAATTTTGCGTATTTTTAAATGAATTTACGTCAAATTGTTGTGTAGAAATAATTTTTAAGACAAAGTGCATTTTCGGATGTTTTTCTGCACATTTTTCTGCAACTTTCAATACCATATCAAAACCATTGGCTTTTGTAAGATTTCCTGAGTAAAAAAGTTCACATCTTTTAGATATATCTTGAACGGGATAACGTTTTATGAGTTCTACATTAGCAAAATAGGAGAGATAAATGAATTGCTTCCAAGAAAATAAAATCCGAAAAGCCCTGCCTTTGTAATATTCTCCGAAAATAAATTTATCGGCAATACAGCCTGCATAAAAAGACAAAAACAGGAGACTGAAAAATTTCATTATTTTCTTAAAAAAACTAACATTCTGTAAATTAATTTTTGAGGGATACCATTCCGTTACATCATAAACAATGGTCGTTTTGCTTTTTGCAGATCTCTTGTATTTTTTTGCTGCTAAAACAGAAAGCGGATTATCGCAAATCATAACTTCCGGTTTCATTTCAGAAAGAAGATTGCTAATTTTGTGTGTTACCACCTTTTTTGATAACTCCAAATCGTTAAAACACAATACATTATCTAACTTTATGTTTTCTATTTTAGAGGAAATAATAGAAACTTCATGCCCACGATTTTTTAGCGCTTCTGCTTGTTGATACCAAACTCTTTCATCATCAGGCAAATGAACCGTTAATATAAAGGTAATTTTCATTCGGCAAATGTATTATTTATTGAGCATCTTCAGAATTTTGTAGTTTTGCCGCACAATTAGGCAGAAAAGCAGAAAGCTGAAGGCAGAAAAAATTACACCTATAAACTTTAAATCTTTAAATCTTTAAATCTTTAAATCTTTAAATTTTAAAATTTTAAATCATTAACCACTAATCATTAACCATTAATAACTTATGAAAATCATCGGCATTACAGGAACCATCGGAGCGGGCAAGGGCACTATTGTAGATTATTTAGTGGAGAACTATGGCTTTATGCATTATTCTGTTCGCAACTTTTTAATTCAGGAAGCGCAGAAGCAAAAGCTGCCCTTAAACCGAGATACTTATGTTGCTATTGCCAATGCGTTGCGCGAAAAATATTCTCCCTCTTATATTATTGACGAACTGTACAAAGAGGCAGCCCAAAACGGCGCCGATGCCATTATTGAAAGTATTAGAACGCCCGGAGAAGTTGCATCGTTGCGCACCAAAGAGAATTTTAGTTTGTGGGCAGTGGATGCCGACCCGAAAATCAGATATGAACGCATCCTCGCCCGCCAATCGGAAACCGACCACATCTCGTTTGAAACATTTTTAGCCAACGAAGCCCGGGAAATGAATACCGATGATCCTACCAAACAGAATCTTACTGCGTGCATTCGCCAAGCGGATGTTCTGTTTATGAACAACGAGGGGTTTGAGGCGTTGTATGAACAAGTGAGAGAGGCAATGATATAATTATGTCGTAATTAATATGTTAATATAAAAAACCAAAAAATTTTACAAGTTTTTTTATGGTATAAATTCTTGTAAAATTGTTAATAGTTGTAAAATTGTAGAAGAAGTGAAAATTTTCTATTGCATTTTCAAGAAAGTATTATCTTTGCCGCTGTTATTAAAAATAGTAAGATGACCCAAATATTATTACAAAACGGTATTGACAATATGCAAATGAATGTACTGATGGGACTTTTCAATTCGTGGAATGTAGATGTGGTGATAACAGAGGAAAAAAAACAGGAAAATAAGAGTTTTTTCCAACTTTTTTCAAAAACCCGTGGTATGTGGCAAGATTATGAAATTGACGGTGAGAGGCTCCGGAATGAAACATGGGGAATAAATGAAAAAACTACTGTATGATACTTGTTGATTCAAATATTTTTATTGAGTATTACAAAAACAATCCTGCAATTTGCAAAGTTTTAGAACAGATTGCTCCGCAAGAAATAGTAGTTAGTGATGTTGTGTGCGCCGAGTTGTTTTTTGGCGCTAGAAATAAACAAGAATTAGCCGACATTGTTTCCGACATGGAAAAACTTACCACACTGGCAATTACTCCAACAATTTCCAAACTTGCTGTAGACTTGGTCAAACAATATTGTTTGTCGCATAAACTGAAGTTACCAGATGCACTCATTGCAGCAACTGCGCTCACACAGAATTCTAACATTCTCACACTCAATAAAAAAGACTTTTCATATATCCCGAATTTGAAATTGTACGAGTTGCAGCAAACCCCGGATTCGGAGTAGAAATTTGTTTCGTCAAATTTTAAAAAGAAACTATGAGAAATTGCCCTTCTGGTAGCTTGTTTTTTTACCCGATCATGTCCTACTGTTGCCCGCAACTACCTAATATGTTAATTAGAGTTTGCATAATATCTATATTGTGTTAATTATAACTTCCGCATAAAAAATATAAAATACAAATAAAGAACACATTATTACCGATAAATACATTTTTTTCTATAAAAAAAATAATAAAACTATATTTTTAGTTGCAAAATTAAAATATTAGTTTATTTTCGCCGTTGAATTAGCATTAATAAAAAAACAGTATGAAAGAGCTTACCAAATTAGAGGAAGAGATCATGCAGGTAATCTGGACGATAGAGAAAGGGTTTGCCAACGATATTATGGCTGCCATTCCCGAACCCAAGCCCGCCTACAACACCGTATTAACCATTGTGCGCATTTTGGAAAAGAAAGGGTTTGTTGGATTTAACATATATGGAAAGGCGCACCAATATTTCCCGCTCATTGCCAAAGAGGATTATTCCAAAAAACTATTATCCGGCATGGTGAAAAGCTATTTCAACAACTCCTTCCGCAACCTGATTTCCGCTTTTGCCGATGGGGAGAATTTAACACTGAAAGATTTGGAAGAATTAAAGAAAATAATCAATGAATAATATGGAAAACTATTTTTTAATTGCAACAATTTCAAGTATAGCCTTCTACGCTATTTATTATTTCTTTCTGCGGAAAGAATCTTGCCACCACTTCAACCGGTTTTATTTGTTAGCGGCGATGGGCATTTCGCTGCTCATCCCATTGGTTCGTTTTTCCATTCAGCAGTTGGGCGCGCTGTTTTTTACACCACACACCACTGTGAATATTTCGGAATTTATCGCCTACATTCAACTGCCTGAGTTTACGGTTGCTGCGCCTGCCGCTTCGTGGTGGAGCTTCTCGAATATAATTTGGGGGATCTATTTTTCGGGCGTCCTCGTTTTTGCTATTTTGTTTATTATCAAATTGATAAAAATTAGCACTTTGATTCTTCAATCCAAAAAACATAGAACAGAGAAATATGTTTTTGTGGAATACCGAGAAAACATTGCGCCGTTTTCATTTTTTAACTATATTTTTATTAATGAAAATGCTTATAGTCATGAAGATAGAGAAAGAATTGTATTACACGAGCAGATTCACGTGCAAAAACGGCATTCATGGGATTTAATTTTCATAGAATTGGTGGGTATCCTCCTGTGGTTCAACCCCATCATTTTATTATATAAACGTTCTTTACAGATTATTCATGAATATATGGCAGATCATTGTGTGTTGCAGCAGGGAATAGAATTAGGCGCCTATTTCAACCTGTTGCTACGTCAGCTCACGTTACCCAATGAGTGGATGCTCGGTCATCATTTCAATTATTTATTAACCAAAAATCGTTTCAAAATGTTAAAAAATCACCATTATTCAAAATGGGCGCTCGGCAAAGCTCTGTATGTAGCGCCATTCATTGCCTTTCTACTATTGCTTAATTGCAAACACAATCTGCAAGAAGAGTTAATTTCCGAAAATCAAATCTTATGTGACGGAAAAATTTATACATTGTTAGAGCTATCCGATGATGATAATATTATCATTGTGGATGAAGAAGGAAATGAGAGAACTGACTATACTTTAGTAAAGGTAAAAACAAAGCAGTCTGAAGAAGAGAAAAATTCAGAAACTTTCCTTGATAATGAAGGAACTATCCCCGCTAATGCTGTTATTTCATGGGTAACTGAAGAAGAGGACGCAGATGGGGACATTTTACGTAAAGTGGAAGTTATACCCGAACCCATAGGAGATTGTGAAGATATGTACAAATTTCTTCAAAACAACCTAAAATACCCTCAAGAAGCAAGAAACAAAGGGATTACAGGTACAATACTTGTTGAATTTGTTGTTGAAAAAGATGGAACTATCAGTAATGTAAAAGCTTTAGGAAGGGTAAATCCTGACCTTGGAGCAGAAGCCGTACGCGTAGTTAAAATGCTTCCCAAGTGGAAACCTGGTATACAAGACGGAGAACCCGTGCGTTGTTTCTATAATTTACCCATTAGGTTTAGTCTCAATTAATATAGTAATGTGCATTTATCTTCTAAATTAGTTAGTTATGAAAAGAAACTTATTTCAAATCATGATTATGGTGTCATTATTGATAATTGCAACAAGCGCTTGTAAGAAGGTCGCTGTTTCAGGCGTAAACATTGATTCGGATTTACTTGTTGCCATCGGGCAAACGAGAACCTTAACCCTCTCTTTTATCCCTCCCGATGCGCATAATCAAAACGTAAGTTGGGAAAGTAGCGATCTCAATGTAGCGACTGTTGTTTCTGGAAAAGTAACAGGAAAAGCGCTTGGGAAGGCAACTATAACTGTTAAAACGGATGATGGTGGACGAACGGCAAAGTGTTTTGTTACCGTTGTTCAACCCATTGAACCTGAAATGGTAAAAGTAGAGGGTGGAACATTTACTATGGGCTGTACTGATGAGCAAGAGAGTGATTGTTTGGATTCTGAAATGCCCAACCACCAAGTAACATTAAGTGCTTATAATATAGCCAAATACACTGTAACACAAAAAGAGTGGATTGCGATTATGGGCAGTAATCCAAGTTTCTATGCCGTTGTGGGGGATAATATTCCTGTTAATAGGGTAACTTGTGATGATATTCAAAAATATATCACACATTTGAACGCGCTTACGGGTAAAAATTATCGCTTGCCTACTGAAGCTGAATGGGAATTTGCGGCACGTGGTGGTATCAAAAGTCAAAAAACCAAGTACAGTGGCGGTAATGATATTGATCTTGTAGCGTGGTATGATGGCAATGGCTACAGTAATAACCGTATCCACCCTGTGGGTCAGAAACATCCTAATGAACTGGGGATTTACGACATGAGCGGAAATATAACGGAATGGTGTAGTGATTGGTATGGTAATTATACAAGTAATCAACAAACTAATCCTACGGGAGGTTCAACCGGCGCTTCCCGTGTGATTCGCGGTGGATGTTCATACAATGAAGCGAGCCAGTGCCGCGTTTCATATCGGTTTGGTTGCTTACCTGAAACAGTTGATGTAGCCATTGGGTTTCGGCTTGTGCATCCATAAGTAGTTATGTTACTTTATGCTTTTTTGTGTCTCTGTGTTGAATAAAACACAGAGACAATATTTTTTTGCAAAAGGAGATGATTATTTCAAATTTTCTCCTTTCCACCCACACAATTATCCAGCTTCCTCATACGTTATCTAAGGTATTATTAACCATTTAAAATTACCACTATGATAGAAAAAAAATCATCAAAAGGAAATCTTGAAAAAAGGAGAACCACCTTTTTAATTATCGGTTTTGTTGTCATTCTCTTATTGGTTTATCTTGCATTTGAGTTTTTTGCGACTAAGCCAAAACCTATTGACTTAGGTCCTTTAGATCCCGTAGTAATAGAAATTAGCGAAGATGTTCCCCGCACCGACCAAACTCCTCCACCACCACAAACTCAACAACAGCAAGAGTATTTACTAAATGCCGTAAAGAATGAGATTGAAGTAAATCTGGATGGAATTATTTTCAGTACTGAATCACATGAGAATGACATCATTCCACCATACGAACATATTCCCATTATAGATGACAAAGTTGATGAGCAACCGCCGATTCACTTTCCTGAAAAGATGCCTGAGCCACAAGGAGGCATGGAAGGCATGTATGAATTTCTTAGAGCAAATTTAAAATATCCTCAGGTATCGCAATACGGCATTGCAGGCACAGTGCTTGTTGAGTTCGTGGTAGAGAGAGATGGAAGTATTAGCAATGTAACTATAAAAGCCGGCGTTCACCCCGAACTTGACAAGGAAGCCATGCGCGTTGTGAAAATGCTTCCCAAATGGAAACCTGGTGAACAACTGGGAAAACCTGTTCGTTGTTTATACAATATCCCTATTTCTTTCATAATCAAGTAACATTGTACATTTGATAAAATTTTATAGAAATAGATACTGGATATCTAAAAAATAATATTTTTGCAGCCATTGAATTTTTAGTCAAAACAACATTAAAGAATAATTATTATGATAGAAAAAAAATCTCAAAAAGGTGACCTTGAAAAAAGAAGGAATACCTTCCTTTTTATCGGGTTTGTTGTAGTTCTTGCTTTAGTTTACGCCGGCTTTGAACTTTATGCTACTAGCGACATGTCAAAAGATTTAAGCATCCAAGATGAGGAAGCTATTTTTGTGATGGACGAAGATGTTATTGCCACCGACCCAACCCCCCCGCCTCCGCCTCCACCTGTAGCTCAACAAGCGGAAGTTATGCTCAAAATTGTTGAAGATAATATCAAAGTAAACACAGACTTTGACTTTAGTCAGGATTTTGACTTGGATATGGCGATAGAAGAGTATGTTCCTATTGACATAGTAGAAGAAGAAGTGGACAACACGCCGCCCCTGCGTTTTGTGGAAGAGATGCCAGAACCTACTGGCGGTTTTGAAGATATGTACGCATTTCTTCAATCAAACTTAAAATATCCTGAAGTAGCCCGCAACAACAACATCGCAGGTACCGTACATCTTGAATTTGTAGTAGAAAGAGACGGAAGTATCAGTGGCGTTAAAGTATTAGCAGGCGTTTATCCCGAACTTGATCAGGAAGCCATTCGCGTTGTTAAAATGCTCCCAAAATGGAAACCGGGAAAACAAATGGGAAAACCTGTACGTACATTCTTTCAAATTCCAATTCGCTTTACAATTAATTAAAATATTGGAAAAGAGAATATTTCTTTTTGATGGCAAAGCCAAACAACTCTACACTACCGACGACCCTTCGTTGGTAGTTATCTTGTATAAGGATGACGTTTCTGCCTATAACGGCATAAAAAAATCATCTATCCAAAATAAAGGCATATTAAACAATAAGATTTCAGAAATTATCTATAAAACGCTTGAAGAAAATGGAATAAAAACACATTTTGTAAAACGTTTGGATGATCGAGCCCAACTGTGTAAGAAAATTTCAGTATTCCCACTTGAGTTTATCGTACGTAATGTAATCGCCGGATCATTAGCCCGCAGATTGGATATGGAAGAGGGTTTTCGTCCCTGCAATACAATTTTTGAAATATGCCTGAAAAGTGATTTCTTAAACGATCCCCTTATTAATGAGCATCACGCTGTGGCACTGAATATTATTTCTTACGAAGAACTGCAAAAAATCTATCACTTTTCTATAAAGACCAATCAAATTGTTACAAAACTTTTTGATGATGCCGGTATTGATGTCATTGATATGAAATTAGAGTTTGGATACGATGAAGAGCATAATCTTCTATTAGCCGATGAAATCTCGCCCGATACTGCACGTTTTTGGGATAAAGAAACCAAAAACAAATTAGATAGAGACCGTTTTAAACGCGATATGGGTAAAATAGAAGAATCTTATTTTGAAATTTTAAAACGATTAACAACCTGATGAAGTTGTTTCGACTATTCATAGTTTGCACCTTATGCTCAACGTATTGCTTTGTTTTTTCACAAACGCAAATTCCCAATGTAACTGCCGATTTTATTAAAATAGACCCCTACGGAAATATCTATGCCGTAAAAGAAACACAATTGTCTAAATTCTCCCCCCAAGGAAAATTATTATACAGCTACTCAGACCTTAAATTGGGCGTAATATCTTCTATTGATGTATTCAACCCCATGAAAATCATGTTGTTTTATCAAGATGCCGGAACGCTCATTTTCTTAAACGAGCAACTTGCCCAAATCAACAATTTTGTTTCTTTGTATGATGCCGGCTATTTTACCATATCGTTAGCCTCTTATTCTGCTGGCAATCAGATGCATCTTTATGATAATGCCAATAGGTCTTTTATCACTTTAGATTTTAATATGAAGGAGATATCAAGAACCCCAATAAATTTTCCTTCTTTTAATCCACAGAAAATGATTGAGTTGGAGGAGAAAAGTTTGGCTTTTCATGACCCCGAAACCGGCATCTATCTATTTGACGCTTTCGGAACATTCCATAAATTAATCCCTATTATTACTTCTAATTCGGTGGAGGTTACCCCTGAACTAATCTATTATACAAATAACGACGAGGTAATTATTTACAATTATAAAGTTTTAAATTCTGAAAAACAACAACTTCCTATTTTTAACGTTGTTCAAACATTGTTATATCGGAACAACTTGATATGTTTACTTCAAAATGGAACTATTTGGATTAATGAATTATGAGAAGAAAAATTGGCAGTAGCAAAAGATGGAATTGGGCTCTTTTTATTATGGCAAGTATTGTATTCCTTGCAATGATATTATATACTAATACTTTAATTAATAAAATAAAGATAGAAGAAAGAAGAAAGGTGAGCGTATGGGCAGATGCAATAACCTATAAGGCAAACTTGGTTTCTCACATGGAAACGTTCTTTGAAACTATTAAGATTGAGGAAGGAAAACGCGCCACTCTGCTGGCAAAAGCCATGCAAAAAACATTAGAAACTTCATTAGATGAAGAAGTGCCTTCATTATATTTAGATATAATTTCCTCAAATTCAACAATTCCTTCCATAGAAACAGATAAAGAAGGCAATATTAACTGGACGGCTAATGCAGATCAGGATATTTTGAACTTGAAACATATCAACGAACTTGGCAAAAAAAAGTCAGAATTTGACAGTTTGATTATTAATTACTATAAAGACAATTACAACATTCTGTATTACAAAGAATCCAAGATTTATACCAATCTGCGTACCGCAATTGATAATTTAATAGAATCCTACCTGCAGGAAATTGTGATCAACAACGCCTCTGTTCCTGTAATCGTTACCAATTGCTCCATGAAAACCATTATTACGCATGGCATGGTTGATTCTGCCGACCTTGCAACTCCCGAAGCGCAAAACAGACTCATTAAACACTTTCGCTCTCATCATGAACCCATAAAGATTGAACTTCATAATCTTGGGTATTGTTATGTGCTTTATGATGAATCTCCTTTGCTCACAAAACTTCGTTATTATCCTATCGTACAATATATTATCATAATAATATTTATTATGGCAGGCTACCTTATTCTCAGTTTTGCTCGCAGGTCGGAGCAAAATCAAGTTTGGGTAGGGATGTCAAAAGAAACGGCGCACCAATTGGGCACCCCCCTCTCCTCTTTATTAGCATGGAGTGAATTACTTAAAGAACAGGAAGTTGACCCTACCATTATAAAAGAGATTGACAAGGATGTGTATCGTTTAGAGACGATTGCCCAGCGTTTTTCTAAAATCGGCTCAGAACCTGAACTCGTGGTTGAAAATGTCGCTACCGTTATTGAAGAATTTGTAGAGTATTTACAATCAAGAATATCTTCAAAAGTTACCATTAAAATCAACCGCAATAACCTGACCAATTTTAGTCTTCCCATTAACAAATATCTCTTTGAGTGGGTCATTGAAAATTTATGCAAGAACTCTGTTGACGCCATGGATGGTAACGGTGTAATTATTATTGACTTATTGGAAGATGAAAAACATTTTTATATTGATGTAAGCGATACGGGCAAGGGAATTTCGTCCAACGAATTTAGTTTGGTGTTCAAACCCGGCTATACTAAGAAAAAAAGGGGCTGGGGACTCGGATTAACTTTGGCAAAAAGAATTATACAACAATATCATAAAGGAAAATTGTTTGTAAAATCTTCCGTTATAGGTCGAGGTACGGTAATGCGAATACAATTAAAAAAACTATAAAAAAATTTCAGCTATGATAATAGACAAACTTTTTCTGCACATCGCTGCCAAAGGACACGTGTGCGTAGGCTTAGATACAGATTATGAATATCTTCCGCCTCATTTCTTAAAAGCGTTTTCCCATATCAGTGATGCGCTTTTTTCGTTTAACAAACAGATTATCGACGCCACCATGGATGTTGCTGCATGTTACAAAGTGCAAATTGCTTATTACGAAGCATTTGGAATGCAAGGTTTGGAAGCATACCGAAAAACATTGTCCTACCTCCGCGAACGCAAAGCAATTATCATTGCCGATGTGAAACGCGGCGACATCGCCAAAACTGCTGAAATGTATGCCAAAGCACATTTCTCAGGAGATTTTGAAGCCGATTTTATGACCATCAACCCCTACATGGGCATGGACACCATTGCACCTTTTTTGCCTTTTGTACAAAACAACGAAAAGGGGCTTTTTGTGCTCATCAGAACTTCTAACGAGGGCGCCAAAGACATTGAATATTTATCTGTTGATGCTGAAAAACGCGTGTATAATGTGGTGGGTGAAAAATTAAATGCATTAGGGAAAGATTATCTTGGAAAATGCGGTTTTTCTTCTATCGGCGGGGTGATGGGCTGCACACACGCAGACGAGGCGCAGGAAGTGCGTCAACAATTAGACAGCACCTTTTTTCTGATCCCGGGCTACGGAGCTCAAGGCGGTAAAGCCGAAGATATTGCACGCTACCTCAAAAACGGAAATGGCGGCGTGGTGAACGCCTCGCGCTCTATCTTGCTCGCTTACAAAAAAGTTGAAAACGGCGAAGAACGTTTTTGTGAACACGCACGAAACGAAGCCATCCGCATGAGAGACGAAATTCGTTCTAAAATTTAATTGTAGAAAAATATTATTATGGCTTTATTTGTAAAAAACATAAAAAAATTAGTGCAGGTGGAAGAAAAACCTGTGCTGTGGCGCGCCGGCAAAGAGATGCAAACGCTTCATTGTATTGACGATGCCTATCTTTTGACCGAAGACGATATAATTGTTGATTTTGGCAAAATGCGCGATTTTTCCCCTGAAAAACTTTCACAAATAAAAGAAGAGATTCACGATGTGGATGCCACTAACAGAATGGTATTCCCCTCTTTTTGCGATTCTCATACCCACATTATTTATGCGGGAAGTCGTGAAATTGAATATGTTGACAAGATAAAAGGGTTGAGCTACGAGGAGATTGCCAAACGCGGGGGCGGCATCTTAAACTCTGCACAACGTTTGGCAGAAGCCAGCGAAGAAGAGTTGTACAGGGCGGCTTACAACCGGTTGGAAATGATGTTTTTATCAGGTACCGGCGCTGTGGAAATTAAAAGCGGCTATGGATTAACTACCGAAACAGAATTGAAAATGTTGCGCGTAATCAAAAGTTTAGAACAACTCTTTCCTGATATTATTCGCTCCACTTTTCTGGGTGCACACGCCGTGCCCACTGCCTACAAAGGCAAACAACAAGAGTATGTAGATCTCATTATCAACGAGATGATTCCGATGGTGGCTGCCGAAGAACTTGCAGATTATATTGATGTTTTTTGTGATAAAGGATTCTTTACCGTGGAAGAAACAGAACGCATTCTTATGCAAGGCATTAAATATGGCTTACGACCCAAAATCCACGCCAACGAATTGGATTATTCGGGCGGCATTCAAGTGGGCGTAAAATACAATGCCTTATCTGTTGACCATTTAGAATACACAGGAGATGAAGAGATTGCCTGCCTGCTTGGCTCCGAAACGATGCCCACCTTTCTTCCGGGCGCCGCCTTTTTCCTCGGCATGCCTTACGGACCGGTGCGCAAAATGATTGACGCAGGACTGCCCATTGCATTAGCCTCCGACTACAATCCGGGGTCATCCCCGTCCGGCAACATGCAATTGATTCTCTCCATGGGTTGTATTAAATATAAAATGACACCGGAGGAAGCGCTGAATGCAGTAACCATCAATTCGGCTTATGCCATGGAAATCAGCGATATTGCCGGTTCTATTGCGAGAGGAAAACTGGCAAATTTCTTTATTACCAAACCTATTCCCTCTGTGGAATTTATGCCCTACGCTTTTGGCGAGAACAAAATTGAACAGCCGTTTCTCCGAGGAAGAAAGATTTAAAAATTGAAAAATTTTCATCACCTCATCATCTAATCATCTCATCATGAAAAAACTCTCTATGGATGAATTGGGGCGCATAACCCCCGACCAATTTAAGCAAATTGCAAAGATTCCCCTCGTTGTTATCTTAGACAACATTCGGAGTATGAACAACGTAGGTTCTATTTTCAGAACCTGCGATGCTTTTGTGGTTGAAAAGCTCTATTTGTGTGGCATCACCGCCAAACCGCCCCACAAAGACATTGCCAAAACCGCCTTAGGCGCCACCGAATCTGTTGATTGGGAGTATGTTGAAGATGTGGTAGAGCTTGTACAAACACTCAAACAAAACAACACCAAAGTATATCTCATTGAACAAACCGACCATTCCATCCTTTTAAATCAGTTTCAACTTCCTGAAGAAAAAATGGCGATTGTGTTAGGCAACGAAGTGTTTGGGGTTACCGAAGCCCTCCTCCCCTTGTGTGACGGCGCCATCGAAATTCCGCAAAACGGCACGAAACATTCACTGAATGTTACAATTGCCGGAGGGATTTTGATTTGGGAGATATTTAAGGGGTTAAAAAACACTCCTAATTGGTAGACCTACCTCCTATTTCCTGAGAAAACAGTTTCCAATACTTATCACCCTGAGTTCCATTTAAGCAATTTGAAGAAAATCTATATGTATCTCACGGCTTGATTACGCTGCTGGTCGGCGCCGTAATCAAGCTCAAGCCGTTGTTTGTTGAGCGTAGCCGAGACATCGGTTATTTGGGAGGGCTGGTTAAACACATTGTAGGTTACGGCGTGAGAGGGCATCAAACCTTCTGCGGGGTATGCGTAATCATTGCCATACGCGCAAAAAAAAGGCAAACCGCTGACGACCTTTTGGTGTTGAATACTGCTATTACCCGCTAACATTCCGGTTGATTTTAAAGTCTGCAAATATAGTAGAATTTGGAAGTTGGGCAAACCTCTGAAAGACAAAGAAAGAAAAGGGG
>JGI24696J40584_12961672_pt1 | contig 32101 bp, 30 predicted proteins | sample TergutCo191P4_FD_40584 | JGI IMG/M metagenome (IMG submission 40584)
GAAATTTGTTTTTTCTCTGCGTAAAATTTGCAAGCAGAGTTTTTGTAAATCTTTGTATTTTGTATAATATGGATGGTTGACTAATTTCAGATTTGCTTTTATTATTCTTTGTAAATCATTCTTTTTATATGTTGGCGTTACATATTCTATTTGTGAAACATTTGCTCTAGTTTCCGCATTGTTAGTTAAAATACTGTGTCCAAAATTACGAGTTCGCAAATGTTCTATAGTATGGCGTATCAATTGAGTAACTGAGTTGTCGTAACTATGTTCTCTAGTTGTATATGCAACTTTTCCTACAAATGGAATATTTATTCTAATATGACGGTTTATATCTATAACGCCTTTCACATTTGCATCGTTGTATTGATTTCGTTTATATTGCTTGTATAATCCTTGCGAAAGTGCATTTTGCAAATAAGATGGAAATAGATAAGGCAAAAAATCGTGTATGGACTCTTCGCCTTTTGAAAACTTCAAATTTACAACATTTATTCCAAAAATTTTTGATAACATATAATGCAGGAAAAAATCGTTGCCGTTGGAATAAAATCTTGATGAAATTGTTAACGAAGTTTCTTTATAGCCAATAAAACCCATTATGTTACCGGTAGTTAGCTTGCCGTCGCTGTCTAATTTAAAAAGTTCGTCGTCATTGTCAATGCCGAGTTGCCAGTTTTGTGGAAAAATGAGTAAGTTAGGATTGTCTTCTAGATTTATATCGCGTAATTTTTTGTTTGCTATAAAATCTAAATGTTCAATCTTCCCTTCGCCCAATTCAGAAATTGGCTTTCCGCAATTATTGTCCGTTGTTTTCATACGCTTTTTTTAGGATTTCTATTTTTTCATCTGAGTCTGACATCCCACGTAGATATTCAAGCAAAAGAGGTTTCAAGCGAAGTTTCCACAAATCATCTCGTTTAGATTTATCTGCCAAGTCAATATGATCTCCGCTTTGATTAAGGAAATATGCTCCGCCAATATGATATGAAGAATTTAAGCCTTCAATTTTTGAAATCTCATCGTTTAAACTTTTCATTCTATTTTTTGTATCTTTTGGCAATTCCATATTTTCTGCACTTTGTTCGGCAGTAATCTCTTCCCAAACAAATCGCCGTCTCATTGCAAAATCAAAACTTTCTACGCTACGATCTATATCGTTCATTGTGCCGATTATATAGACATTTTCTGGGATATAGAAACCATCGTAAAAAGAATCACTTCTTTTTATCATATTTTGATACTGAGTTTTTACTTTTCCATCTATACCTCGATAATTTGGCTCTATAGAGAAGAATAATTCACCGAAAATTTTAGAAATTTCACCACGATTTATTTCATCAATGATGAAAATAAATTTCTTTCTTTTTTTCTTTACTGATTGACTTTGGTTCTTTCTCAATAACTCCAATATTTTAAACATGAAAGTATATTCATATTGATGCTCTTTTTTGAAAAGCTTTTTAATATCTGTTGGTTTCTTAATAGTGTCTGCTTTAGACAAAACTTGAATGACCTCTGCTTTTAAAATTTTCCTTTTGGTTGTTTTTTTGTTGCCTAATATTTCGGCACAAAAATGATCGTCACTATTGCCTGCAATAATTTTAAAGTGATTTTTTATATTTTTTCTTTTACTATCATATTCAAAAATTTTGCCATTTTCCATTGCTTCGTCCAAAAACTTATTAAGTTCTTCTTCTATTGAAACCTCTTTTAACAATTCCTCATCTGTATTTTTTGAGTCTATGAGATTTAAATTCGCTTTTTTGCAGAATTCCTTAAATACTCCATTTTTCAGTTCAAAACCAATTTGTCCTTCTTCGTCAAGTGAAATAGGTCTCAATCCTTCTACGAAATCCGTATAGTCATAAGATGGGTGAAATTGCACAAAAGTAATTTGCTCGCTTGTTTGAAGATTTTCTTCATTTTGTGTACTAAAGTGAAATTGCAATAATTTACGCATTAAAGTTCCTAAACGTGGAATACCTCCCATATTAATGGGATTTGGTCGTTTTTCTTTTTTGTTAATAAATTTTGAGAAATCATCAGCTAATTTATTGAATTTTTTCTCCTCACGTGGGGCTCCACCTTTTATTATTTCAGAAATTTTTTCATCGGATAATCCTGATATTTTCTTAAAAATATCTTTGTATGTATTTGAGTTGTATTCAAAAAAATTATCTTTCAAATCTTTATATTGTTCGTCTATTTCTTTTAAATCCTTTCCCATTTCTAGGAAATATTTTGGATACCAAACTGACAATTTCCCATTTTCTCCATCAATTTTTTTTAAATATTGTATAAATTCTTCTTGAACTATATTTGCTTGTACATTATCAATAAATTTCCCTATCGTATCATCTATTGTGCCACTATTTGCTATCATCTGTTTGGCAATCTGTTTTGCCAAATAGGTTTTACCCGTGCCAGGAGCACCAGTTAGGATTAAGTTTTTATTTGCTAGAAGCAAATCGACATAGTATTGGTTTTCTGTCATAGAGTTCTCTCTAAAATTTGATTTAAGTTGAATATAGAAAATAAATCAGCTATTTATAATTCCAAAACGTCTCAGGCAAATAGACATTCTCTATTCCTTCTTCAACCACGGCCTTAAAAAACGGAGCAATATCCTCAGGTGTAAACCCTGCAATCCCGCAACCTATTTCCGTAACAAGAAACTTTAGCTCTGGGTTCTGCTTTGCAAATACCAAAAAGTCGTCAATATAAGGCTTCAACTCTTCTTTGGTAGGAAACATCGTAGGAATAGCATAAGTTTTCCCCTGTAACCCAACACCCTGCCCCCAAACAGCCCCCCATTCCATCGCTAATTCCGCAGCTCCGCCGCCGTGAAAACCTGCAAGGTTGCTACCGAAAACGAAAATCTCATTTTCGTTCAGCGAGTTAATCCATTTTGGAGATGTATTTGGCATGAATAATAATATACAAAAAGTTTCGGTTATAAGCCTAAAAACTTTCAATAACCTCCCACACGGGTTTAACTTCTATCTGTTCCCCATTGCGAATATAAGCATCTCGCTGATTGAAAGTCAAAATGATGCCGTTATTGCTCTTGAAAAAGTTCAAGGCTTCATTTAACCCATTCATTTCTCTGGCGGAATTCTCAGGCCCAAGCTCATAACATACTTGTACCGCCTGTTCAAATTTCCCCTTATTGAAAACAACAAAATCACACTCTCCATGCTTTTCCTGAAAATAAAACAATTCCTTTCCCTGCCTCCTAAAATGCCAGTAAACCAGATTTTCAAGCAAATGCCCCTTGTTTGGAGAAAATGATTGCGAAGCTGCGGCCAGAATGCCTGGATCTATGACAAATATTTTTTTAGGATTTATGACTTGCGCACGTTGCGAATAACTGAATTTTGGCATAAAATTTATCAAGTAACAATCTTCCAAAAAAGAAAAATATTCCAAAATCGTTGTGGAACTTTGAAAACCAAGCGGCTGCAATAATTTTCTTGCAGAAACCAGGCAGCCAACATTTGAAACCAAATAAACGGAAAGGCGTTTTAAAGAAAGAATATCTCTTATCCCATGCCTAACAGCTATATCCCTATTGAGTATATCGGAAAATAAGGCCGCTAAAATATCCAAGTTTCCTGTTTTTACAAATTCCGGAAACCCACCTGTTTCCATATATTTTTGCCAGGAAACAGCGCTTGCTTTGAGAGAATTGAATGACAAGAATTCCGTATAGGAAAAAGGAAACAGCTCTTTTGAAATATGCCTGCCTGTAAGCTTTGTGCCAAGTTCTTTGCTTAGCATGGAGGCATTTGAGCCGGTGATTACAACTTGGCAATGTTCATCAAGCTTTTGGCGAACATATCGTTCCCATCCATTTATAATCTGAATTTCATCGAAAAACAGGCTTTTGGCTTTCATGCTCTTTATTATTGAATCCAATAGCTGAAAATCCGCAAGTTCAAATCCAAACAATCTCGGATCTTCAAAGTTTAAATATAAGGCGTTTTTTTGCCTTTGCCTTAGCATCTGTAAGAGCAATGTGCTTTTTCCGCATCGCCGAATTCCGGAGATTATCAATGCGTGGGTATTTATATTTGGCAGTATAGGGAGCAATTCCCTTTTTAAACTACCCGAATTCAGGCGAATTCGGCTTTTTTGAGCTTCTATAACTTGGCGAATGGACTCTTTTTGCAACATAAGCATAAATATAGTAAAAAAGTGTCCATTGCTAATGGTCAATAGTGTTCATTAGTAATGGACATTCATTATTCACCACTTTTTCAGCAAAAAAAGTTTCGGTTATAAGCCTAAAAACAGCATCACACCCCATAGCAAACCAACCCCTGCGAAAATTTATATATTTCCTTTATGCAGTCATATGTGATTACAATAACCGAAACAGACGACGTAGAGCTTGCGTTGGAACAATTAGAAACACAACTCTCGGAAATAGAGCTTCTTGAAAATACAATAGGCATTGTCTCAGTACACCCGGAGTTCGTCGAGTCCGGCATTTACAATGCAGTGGCAAAATACGCTCCGTTCCAGCTTGCCGGCATTACCTCTTTTGCGCAAAATGCCAACGGGGAAATAGGGCTCTACCTTTTCTCAATTCTGGTGCTGACCTCGGATTCTTGCGAATTTGCCTGTGAGTCAAGCGATGTGATTTCAGAAAAAGCCAGTGCCAAGCGTCTCACGCAAAAATGCTTCAGCAATGCGCGCTCAAAGTTGAACGGGAAAGTTAAACTGGCCCTTTTGTACGCTCCGATTATGGAATTTAAATGCTCCAATGAATATATAAGAGCTATAACCGCCATAGACGAGAGCGTGCCGGTGTTCGGCTCTTTGGCAAATGCCGATATGCCCAATCTGTTTGCAGAAAGGAAAGTTTTGTACAATGAGAATTCTTTTGGCAACCGGCTTGTGCTTGTGCTTGTTTCCGGTGATATTCAGCCTGAGTTTTACATAGGATCCATAACAAAAGATGCTGTGATAATGCCGGATATAGGCACGGTAACCGAGGCTAAGGAAAACCATGTTTTTAAAATAGACGATATGGACGCAGACAAATTTTTGGACAAAATAGGTTTTTATGTTGGAAAGGCTAGAAACCAAGGGTTGTTGACCTCCATCTTCATGGTTGATAAAAAAGACAAAGACGGCAATACCGTGTCTTCTTTTTCGCGAGGTATTTTGCAATATAATGGTAAAGCGATTGTTTTCGGGGGTATTGTCCCAAAGGGCTCTGTTTTGTCGATTGGCACTACAACAAAGAAGATGGTTGTGAACACGGCGAGGAACGTGATTGAGCAGATAAAGGAAAAATCCGACGGCGGGGCAGTTTTGATGTATTCGTGCATTGGAAGGCGTTTTTCTCTGCGGGACGAGCCAATGCTGGAACTTGAGGCTTTCAGCGAATTTATGCCAAGCAGTGACTTTAATTACATAGCATCGTGCTCCTGTGGCGAAATATGCCCGACTTCCGTGAGCAAAGGCAAGGCTTTTAACATTGAGCATAACCAGGCGTTGATAGCTTGCGTGCTTAACGAGCCAGGCAGCAAGGCTAACGGCAAACAATATGAAGTATTGCTTGCAGAGCTTAAGAACGAGCGCAGGGAAAAGAACAGGCTTCTTAGGGAATTGAAGGAGTGCCACAGCCTTATAGCTGCATACAAGCAGCATACGATTTTTCACGAAAAATTTTACGATATGATGATGAAAAGTCCGTTGAATTCAGGCAATGTGAATTCAGGCAATGGAGATAAATCTCGCAGAAATTTTATGAAGCGAGGGTTGAGTTCCAGGCAGGCAAAGGCGATGTTGCATGCGAAGGGGAGCGGAAAAATCTCCAACAGGGAATATTGTGAAATAAATTTTGTGACAAGGAGTACAGCCATGCGTGATTTAGCGGAGCTGGTAAAAAAGGGCTTGTTAAAAAACGCAGGCAAGGGTGCTGGCTGTTGCTATGAATATTTGGGTTGATTAATATTTATCGCTTCATAATTGCTTCAAAATGCGGGGGTGGCTTGCAAAAGTCAAAAAATTAATATATATTTAAGTTAAATAGAAAAAAAGTGAGGTGTATATGAACCTGTTAGGTAGGTCTTTGATTATTTCAGCATTGCTGATGATGTTTGCGATAAACATTGCATTGGCGCAAACGGCGGCGAATTTGCCGTATAGCCACGGGTTTGAGAATGCTATGGATAACATTAATGTGAAAGTTGAAACGATCTCTCCCGCAAGTTTGCCATATAGTAAATTTTGAAATTTTTATGGGCCTCCAGTGGGATTTTCTATACTACCAATAGATTGTGAAGAGTTTAATTTTTTGGACTCCTCTGTTTAGGAGAATTCTCCCGCCAGCCACTCAATAATGTTCAGTTGCCTTCTGCCACAAAATCAATTTCTTTTTCAAATACTTTGCCAACATAAACCTTGCGGTTGCGGCGCAAAAGCTCAAGATACACGATGTTTTCAAGCATGCGACCCGTGTCTATTTGCCTATCACCGAGCAGCAAATAACGAAGCCCAACATCAACCATATAATACTTGCTCAATGTTTTCAGTAATTTTTTTCCCTTTACATCATACCTGTCAGCTTTATACAGAATATGGCTATCGCAGAATGCTTTGAGGTAGGACTCAACCGTGCGCACATTGATTTTCACGCCATCGGATTTCAAGAGCCTTTCCAACCGACCAATGTCTCTGACTTTGAGGTTTTCAGCAAGATTCTTTACTATGGTGTTATACATTCCTACATGATATTTTTTATTTCGCGAAAAAGAACCTATTTCAAGATAATCTCTAAATTTTTGCGGCAAATTATAAGTGCCCTTTTCGAAGATATATTCCTTGAAAGACAAAAGCTGGCTCATGTAGAGTGGTCTTTCTATCATAATACAAAAAGTAGAAAATTTTAGTGACTTTTTGCATTGTTCTGCAAAAAGTCACTGATTTTATGAAGTTTTTGCAATAATTGGAGGCAAATTACTCCAACTTGAAATAGTATTGTGTGCAAAAATCGTTGCTTTCGGAAAAATTAATGTATATTACCAAGAGATGGAGAAGAGTTTAACTTTATTCCGGAGTGTTTATGATAGACTGCAACTGGGCTTTGCGGTAGAGGCTTGGGGCATGAGTTGGTGGCAATGTTGAACAATTAACTATGGAGAATCCATTATGAAAAACTTTTGCTTGGCGACAGCGTTGTTTGTTGCTTTCTTGTATTCTTGCTCTTCCGATGACGGTGGCGGCAACTCCAGCGGCAATGTTACGAAACAATGTACAACAGCAGATAACTCTGCGATGCATTTTTGTGACACACGTGACGGTCGCCTATATAAATATGTAGAAATCGGCAATCAAGTTTGGATGGCAGAAAACTTGAATTACGAAATTGAAGGCGGCAAATGTTATGGGGAAGATGGTGAAGTTGTTTTTAGATATGAAGGAGATTTAACTTATATTACATTATCAGACAAAGAAATACAAGCCAATTGCGAAAAATATGGCCGTTTGTATGATTGGTCAACAGCTATGGCTCTTGGCTTAAGCTGCAACGAAAATGAATGCGAAAATCAGATACAACGGTCAGGCCATCAAGGCATATGCCCGAAAGGCTGGTACATTCCAAACTATATGAATTGGCACGAATTAATAACTCTCGTAGGAGGCTTAGATTCAGCAGGTAAACATTTGAAGGCAAAAAAAGGCTGGTATGAATGCGGTCCCGCAGGTTCCGGCAGTCCTTATTTGTGTGAAGATACTTATGGATTTTCAGCATTACCTGGTGGTGGAGGTTTTGATGTTTATTATGGAGATGCCAGTAGTGGAATTTGGTGGAGTGCTAGTGAAGATGTTAACGAATATGCTTATGCACAAAGTATAAATAATGAAAGAGCGAACGCTTACTCGAATAAGTCTTACAAAGATGTTTTGTATAGCATTCGTTGTATCAAAGGAGATGGCAGTAATGGTTCTAATAATGGTGAAAATTGTACTTCAGCAGACAATACCGAAACTAAGTATTGTTCAAACGGCACATTGAAAACATACGGTTCTGTTCAAGATGCAGGTGGCAATACTTATAAAACCATTGAAATTGGCGATCAGGTTTGGATGGCAGAAAATTTGAATTATGATATGCCATATACTACTGCCGATGTATGCTACGATGATAATCCAAACAATTGCGCTAAACATGGTCGCTTGTATGAATGGGAAACTGCTGATATAGCTTGTCCATATGGTTGGCACGTGTCAAACAGTACAGATTGGGATAAATTGTTCCTTCATATAGGCTATATCAAAGGAGGCCAGTATTTGAAAGCTAGTGAAGGTTGGAATGATTGTGGACCTTTCGGTTCTGGCAATTCTTATTTGTGTGAAGACACTTATGGCTTTTCCGCTTTACCGAGTGGCTATGGTCATATCAATGGTAGTTTTCATCATATTGGTGATAGAGGTAACTGGTGGATAGGACATCAAATGGATATTGAAATGAGATATGATGACAAAGAAATTTCCGTTGGCGGTGGCTCAAGCTTGGATAATTTAAAGCTTAGTGTTCGTTGTGTACAAAATTGAGAACCTTTACTAGGAGAACTGAAAATGGCAAAGCAAGCAATTTTCGAGCCTAGGATAGAAGCTCCTAGTTAGTCATTGCTTATTATAAAACGCCTAATTTTTGCGCTTTTTCCGCTACTAAAGGAAAACTAAAGGAAAATAGCTTGACAATACGGCTTTTTTTTTCTATATTTTACTAACATTGCGAATACGCCTTGTAAATAATGCGCCTGAGCAGGTTTTTTCGCTTTTGGAGAGCGAAGAACCCGTTTTGTTTAGGGAATTGCGGTTAAAAGGGCCTTTAAACTGTAAATTTGCGGTTTTTAAAGAAAAAGGCGGCTTTACCGTTAAAGGCATTGCAAACGGTTCGCAGGAATTTGAGTGCGCCAGGACTCTGGAAATGTTTGAGCGGCCTTTTGAAGTAGAAGTGGACGCTATGGTGTTTCAGGAACAGGGCCTAACGCAGCAAGAAGAGGATGACGGGAGCGAAGATTTTTTTAAAATCAAAGTTCCTGCCAACCAAAGTGAAGCAGACTTAACAGAAACCGTGCGTCAACTGGTTATACTCCAAGAACCTATGATTCCGGTAAAAGAAGAGGCTTAAACAGGGAGAAAAAATGGCTGTTCCTAAAAGAAAAACCAGTACTGCACGGCGCGACAAACGCCGTCATAATTCATTTACGCTGGATGTTCCGGCAATGGCAAAATGCGAACAATGCGGAGCGGTCAAGCGCCCCCACAGAGTTTGCGAAGAATGCGGTTACTATAACGGCATCAAGCGCATGAAGGTAAAAGAAGGTGCCTAACATTAAAATAGCTCTGGATGCGATGGGTGGCGATTTCGCTCCGGAGCAGGTTGTTAAAGGCGCGGTCTCCGCAGCGAACGACCCTCAGCGCGATTTTGATATTCTGCTGTGCGGCCCCGAAGCATTGGTCAAGGAAGAGCTGAAAAAGAACGGCTACTTTGGCGATGCGATAACCGTTATAGACGCTCCGGACCTTGTGGCTATGGACGAGCCTCCAACCCAGGTTCTAAAAACAAAGCCAAAATCCGGGCTTGTGACCTGTGTTGGCTTGCAAAAACAGGGAATAGCGGCTGCAAGCGTCAGCGCCGGAAACTCCGGAGCTATGATGGCTGCCTGCCTTATGATTTTAGGGCGTGCCGCAAATGTTGCAAGGCCGGCAATTGCCTGCGCGGTTCCAACAGCAAAGCGCCAAGCAATTCTTTTGGACTGCGGAGCAAATGTTGACGAAAAAGCCTCCGTGCTTGTCGATTTCGCTCTTTGCGGCAGCATTTACGCAGAAGCTGTGATGGGTTATGAAAATCCAACGGTCGGGCTAGTCAATATGGGCGAAGAAGAGAAAAAGGGAACCGAGGTATTGCAAGAAGCACACAAGCTTTTAAAGCAGGCTCCTTTGAACTTCATAGGCAATGTTGAAGGCAGGGACTTTATCAAAGGCCATGCCGATGTAGCGGTTGCGCCCGGTTATGCCGGCAATGTGATTTTAAAACTTATGGAAGGTTTTTACGAGCTTGCGCACGAGGTGTTCGGCGAGGTAAATACGGAAAAAGCCAAAGAATTTGACCGCCTTTGGGATTACAGAAACCACGGCGGCGGCTTGCTTTTGGGGCTTAACGGCGTTGGCATAATAACCCACGGCAGAGCTGATTACGTCGCTATTCGCCATTCTTTGTTCACCGCCTGCAAATTCGCAAAGGCCGGTGTTCCCGCAAGAATTGCGGAAAAATTATCTGCGATTAAAAAGGAATAGCATGAATGCGGCCATAAAATCAATTGGCGTGTATTTGCCGGAGTTCATCGCAAAGAACGATGACTTGGCAAAAGCCAAAGGTCTTGACACAAATGACGAATGGATAAGAAGCCGCAGCGGCATTGCCGAGCGGCGCATGGTGCAAGACAGCAGCATTTTAACAGCAGACATAGGCTATTTTGCGGCAAAGAACGCAATTGAAAAAGCCGGTATTTCCACGAATGAGATAGATGGAATCATAGCCGGCACAATGTCTCCGGACAAACAGTTTCCTGCGCTGGCTTGTTGCATTCAAGCGAAGCTCGGCTGCGGCAGGGCATTTGCTTTTGACATCACGGCTGCTTGCGGTTTTATTCCGCCGGCGCTCAACACTGCGGCTCTTATGATTCGCAGCGGCCAGGCTAAGAATATTTTGGTTATTGGCGCGGAAATTTGTTCCCGCATCATGGATTGGAGCGACCGTGGCACCTGCGTCCTTTTTGGTGACGGCTCCGGCGCAATTCTGCTTTCCGCAATCGAAGACGAGAGCCGTGGTTTTGTTGGGTCTGCGCTTGCCGCAGACGGAAGTTTAACAAGCATACTTTATTTGAACACTCTTGGCGCGCAGGATTCTTTTTTGAGAATGGAAGGGACGTCTGTTTACAAGCTGGCAGTTACCGAGCTTGCGAACATTACCAAAAAAGCTTTGGAAAAAGCTGGTCTTTCCGTAAATGACATAGATCTTTTTATTCCGCATCAGGCCAATGTTCGCATAATCCAGTCCGTTGGCAAAACTCTTGGCCTTTCCCAAGACAAGGTCATGGTGAATGTTGACAGGTATGGCAACACTTCTTCCGCATCCATTCCCATTGCGCTTTATGAGGCAGAGCAGCAGGGCCGTTTGAAGCCCGGCATGTTGGTAGCCATGCCAGCGATAGGCGGCGGAATGAACTGGGGTTGTGTGTTGTTCAGGTGGTGAATTTAAAATAGCGCTTACAAAATAAAAGAGTTTTATGAAAACGAAAGCCCTTCCAGCAGTAGTGCCGATTAAAACAAAATTATAACTGACATTAATTCAATAGTTGCGCAACGGGCATATTTTCCCGATTTTAGGATTTACAGGATTTTCTGAGTTTCGTGGTTGGGGCTGAAAATTTTCAGCCCTTATGGTTGCTTTCTCTGTTTGGGGAAGCTCCTGCTTAGTGAAATTGTGAAAAAATAAAGCATTTAATTCTTCACGCAACGAACAGATTTTAGGTTAAATTTACCACTTCTGCCGCCGTCAGCCATATTATCATAAATACCATATATATCGAATTCTATACTGGTAGCAAAATCAGCTTCCGTTGAACTCCACCACAGCCCCAAAGTGCCAATAGAATAAAAAGAAACATCAATATTATAACCTTGGAGTTCTGCTATAATTAGCCATATCTCATAGTCTTGCGCCGTTATTTTAGCAGGAGCATATCCTCCCGGCAAAGCAGAAAAACCGTAATCGTCGGTTCCAGGCAACGCATTTTCATACAAACCATCCCAACCATCTCTGGCTTTAAGTTTTTTTCCGGCAATTTCATTGCCTCCGGCAAAATTTATAAGAGTTCGCCATTCTTCAGCACTTGGCAAGTGCCAACCACTGGGGCAAACATCAGTTGCTTCACTAAGCGTTGGGCGGATTGTTTTATACCAATAATAAAGCCTGCCGTATTTGTCGCAATTAGCAGGCTCGTCTTCGTAGCACCTACCTATGCTGCCATCACCACTGTAATTTAAATTTTCCGCCATCCAGTTTTGATTGCCTATTTTCACATACCTATATTCTTTGCCATCGCGGGCATCGGTAAATACTTCTTTATTAGACACGTTGCCTTCAAAGCAAAATTGGGTCTGTGGGTTGTATTCAACCTTTTTACATGGGTCTTTTGGCTCGTTTTCTCCTTCATCACTGGAGCAGGAAACTGTGAATGCAATAGCTATAGAAATAGCCGTGAGTAGAGCAATGAAGGTGAAAGTGCGCATAAGGGAGGAATGTAGAAAAATATTTTGCTTTTATTTTGGCTTATATGTTGTATCCGCAAATCCTATTCCACGACTTGTGTGCAGAATGCCTGCTATTTCAATATGATCTTCCAGCTCTGTGTAATAAATTTGGTAGCGTAATTTACCTAGCAATATACGCCTCATTCCATTTACATACTTTGTGCCTATGCCAGGCTGTCTTTCTAGAAGCCTTGCAATTTTATAGAATGTGTCGTACATTATTTGAGCCTGCTCTAATGACCTTTTCGCAAAATAGTCACCCGTATAGTCCACACATTTGCTTAGACCTTCTCCACAATCAGGAGTGTTAATGTGCATTATATGACCCCGCTCTAATGACCTTTTCGCCCAATAGTCCACAGCTTCGTTTAGCATTTTTTCACAATCAGGAGTGGTAATAGCAGGTTTTATTTTTATTTCGTCTTCATCATTATTTAATGCCATATTTGCTCCTTAGCCTTTCCGTTGTGCGTTTTTCCATTTCATCTAAAGTCATGGTTTCACCTCTTTTGAATTGTTCAAGGCTTTTACTCAAGCGATGGTTAATCTCTATTTCGTCTAATAACGCTTCTTGACAAACTATCTCCGTCTCGTTTGCCATTACCGCAGTTTTCGGTTCCATTGTCGCTGTTGCCATAGTGTTACCTCTCTTTGCGTTAATATAGAAATTTTGCCACGAAATCTGGGCTAGAGAGGATAGCGAAAAATATCGGTCTCTATTCTACAAAATCGGCTATATTTCTTATTTAGCAAATTAACCTAAAATAGTTCGTAACTCTATAAATTTCAGACACTTAACCGCAATTGTACAAGCAAAATTCACCGAATTTGGGCATATTTTTTGCATATCTAAACAGCAACCAGTTTTAACATAAGGATTTTCCTATGCAAATAGCACACGCACACTAAAATCACGGCTCTTTTGCTGCACATCATAGCAAAACGGTGGCGAAACACGCCGCTTTCGGCACAATGCTAAACCAAATGCAAAAGGCGGCGAAACAAGAAGCCGAGCAGCCAAAACCCGGCGAAAATTCACAGGCAGTTGCGAGTTCGGTTAGCGAGAATATGGCACAGCGGCCCCCAATGAAAATAGTTTCAAATTTTGGTTCAGCCAGACCAACCCCAGCAGCAGCTTATAAATTCAATGGAGCCTAAATATTACGGGAAAACACAGCAAGAGTTGGAAAAGCAGATAAGCGAGGAATATGATTCTTATAAAAAGCAAGACGAAGAATGGTTAAAAAAGCAAGAAGTACGGCATTCCAATATCATCTACGATATTCCTAAGGCAGATGAGGCTTTAGAGGCTTACAAAAAAGGCAATAAGGAAGAATATGTGCGGATTATTGTTGATGGTTTAATGGAAACAGCGAAATCCGTTGACCTCAAAAATACACTAACCAAATTTCTGCAAAACGGAGGGCTTGCGTTTGGGTAAAAAAAGGGGAGAAGTTTCTCCCTAGCTGCAAACGCCTATCATTACGGTTAGCTATCTTTTGTTTCGTAAAAATAATCAATCTGCTTTTGAATTTTGCTGCCACTAAGCAATTTGCGGCGTTCAAGCCGTTCCTGTGCTTCTAGCAATATCGTTTTGATTTTCGCTTCAAATTCATTCTTGGGCGGAAGATGTGTCCAGTATTCCGCAACCGCAATACCTGCCCTATCCATTTCAAGAAGTTCTATCTTCTCACGATTTGCAGTGGCACAGAGAATTAGCCCAATAGGAGCTTCTTCTCCCTCTTGACGTTCATGCTTGTCAAGCCATTTCAGATACAATTCCATCTGTCCTTTGTAAGCCGCCTTGAATACACCAATTTTTAGTTCAACAGCTACAAGCCTTTTCAATATTCTGTGATAAAACAGTAAATCAAGAACGATATCCTCATCACCAATAATCATACGTTTTTGCCGTTCAACAAAAGTAAAACCTTGACCGAATTCCAAAATGAATTTTTCAAGCTCTGCCAAAACAGCTTTCTCCAAATCTGCTTCAAGAAAATTTTCTTTTAAATCTAAAATATCAAGCAAATAAGGGTCTTTGAATACATTGAACGGAATGGAAGAAGCCTCTGATAGTTGCGAATTTGCAATCTCTTGTCGCTCATAAGCTTTACGGGAAATTTGCTTGCGAAGCTCACGAATTCCGAGCCGCCTATTCACTATGTCTTTTGCATAAAAAAGCTTCGCTTCAATTGTTGGCAGGGGTAAAAGCTCAACAATATGAGACCAGCTCAATTGCGGCGACAGTGTCGCCACAATTTCGTAATCCGTAAATTCGTCCGCAAAACGCAACATTCGGCGAATATTGGTCAATTCAAACGAGCTCCCATATTTATCTTGCAATTGTTGCGACAGCGTCGCCACAATTCGCTTTCCATAAGCCGCACGCTTTGAATCAAGTATAACCGAATTGACATACCTGCCAATTTCCCAAAACATTAAAGTAATTTCACTGTTGGCGTATGTAGTCGCACGAGATTTGCGATTTTCTATAATTTCCGATACACGCTCAAAAATGGCATTTTCATCAATCTGCATATCGTTTGCCAAAACAACTTCCTGTTTTTTCTTATTCATAGTTGCCATCTCATAGAAGTTTTAGACACAAGTTCAAGAGCAATTTGCATGGGCAGTAATATAGAAATTAATTTCGTCACGAAGTCTAGGCCAGAGGGGTTAGCGGAAAACGTCGGTCTCTATTCTACAAAATCAGCCATATTTCTTATTTAGCAAATTAACCTGAAAATAGCTCGTAACTCTATAAATTTCAAGCACTTATCCGTCATTGTACAAGCGAAATTTGCCGAATTTGGGCATATTTTTTGCATATCTAAACAGCAAATAGTTTTAACATAAGGACTTATGCAGGCAATTATAGAAAGACCACGGTATCTTGAAACTCTGCTTTCGTGGCAGGGCAAAACGGATACCATTAAGATTATCACCGGAGTTCGCAGGTGCGGAAAGTCTTCTTTGTTCAAGATTTTCCAGAAACATCTGTTGGACAACGGGACTATGCCTTCGCAAATACAGGCGATAAATTTTGAAGATGCGGATTTTTCGGATTTGACGGATTGGAAAAAACTGCACGATTATTTAAAGTCTCGTTTGATAGAAGGCAAAATGAATTACATCCTTTTGGACGAAGCTCAGTGTGTGCCGGGCTTTGAAAAAGTCGTGAACAGTTTGCGTTTGCACGATAATGCAGATCTTTACTTGACGGGCTCAAATTCGCAAATATTGTCCGATGAGCTGGCAACGCTGCTTTCCAAACGCTATGTGACAATAAAAATGTGGCCGCTTTCATTCAAAGAGTATCTTTCTGCATATCCGTTTGCAAATATGGCAAAAGACGATATTTTCCGAGATTATCTGCGCAACAGCGGTTTTCCTTATGCCATTCAAATGACGGCAGCTCGGAATCCGCTTTTGACAACAGACAATAAATGGGATACGGAGCAGATACGTCTTTTTTTGAAGGGATTATTTGACACCATAGTTTTGAAAGACATTGTGGAGCGCAAGAATGTGAAAGATGTTTCTCGCTTGATGCGCATTATAAAATTTATGTTTGATAACATTGGCAAAGAGACTTCTGTTCGCAATATTAAGAATATGCTTGAAGCCGATGGTTTGAAAATAGATGTGGCAACCATAGAGAGTTATTTGAGTGCTCTGTTGGACGCTTTCGTTATGCACAAGGCAAATCGCTATGATATAAAAAGCAAGCAGTATTTGAAGACGAATGCGAAATATTATTTAACGGATATTGGGCTTCGCTATTTTTTGCTTGGGCGTGAAGGCGAGGTGCACAATGTTCTTGAAAATGTTGTGTATTTGGAATTGCTGCGGCGTGGGTATGAAGTTAGCGTTGGCAAGATTAATGATTACGATGTTGATTTTGTCGCTGTGAAAAACGGTTCGGTCAAGTATTGCCAGGTGGCGGAGGAGTTGACTTTTAAGAGGAAGTTGAAAGCTTTGGAATCCATAAGCGATCGTAGCCCGAAATTCCTGCTCGCTACGGATAATTTTGTCACGGAGGAGCATAAAGGAATCAAGGTTTTGAATGTACTGAACTGGCTGGGGTGATGGCTTATTTTTTGTAATCCATGATTTCAGCCATATCTTTTTTTACTATATTTCTTAAATACATTTCGTAAATCAGCAGTTATGCCCATGCAAGTGAACATATCGCAAGGAATGCGGCTAGACCAAAAGCTATCCGCACAGGCTATACTTACATCGCAAATCTTGCAAATGAACTCAATAGAGCTGGAAACCGCCATTCAGCAGGAACTGGAAACAAACCCCCTGCTGGAAGTTGACGAAAGCAGCGAAACCGACGAAAATGAAGCAGAAATGGAGCGGGAAAGCAAAGATTCAGGCGCAGACTCAGACCTGGGGCTTCTGGATGACCCGGAAAAAAAGACCGATATTGACTGGGACGACTACTTTCAAGACGGATTCAAAGACTCCGAACCGGAGGATTTTAGCCAGCGAGACCCCGACGAAGATGACTGGGAGCGGCCGCAAAGCTACGACCTGGACATTCAGCAATACCTGCTGAACCAGTTGAAAGACCGGAACCTGCCGGAAGAGGTTTACGAGTGCGTTGCGTATTTAGCGGGTTGCGTTGGCGATAACGGATTTTTGCGCGATGAAAATGAAGCCAAAGAGGCTAAAGATGAAAATTCCGGCAAAAACGCTTTGATAATAGCCATAGACGCTGTTTTGCAAAACGAAAAACCTTTAAAAAAATCCCAGAAAGAAGTAAGAGAGGCCTTTGAAGTGCTGCGCAGCCTGGAGCCGCCGGGAATAGGCGCGTTTGATTTGCGCGACTGCCTGATTATACAGGCAAAAAGGATAGAGGATTTTTCAAAAATAGCCATTGACATTTTGGAAAAACATTATGATTTGCTCTTGGAGCTGCGCTATGTGCAAATAGCAAAGGTGATGAATATTTCCGTTCAGGAAGTTACAAATGCCGTAAAGGAGCTTGCAAAGCTCAACCCTCACCCTTTAACTCAAATCCAGGCATCAAAGCTCTCTTATGTAACTCCGGATTTCATTGTGGAAAGAGAAGCGGATGGTTCATTTAGCGTGTCGCTTAGAGACGGTACAAAATCAAGGCTAAAAATAAATGACTCTTACAAAAACCTGCTAAAAACAAAGTCCGTCAGCAGCACAGAAAAATCCTGGATAAGGAACAAGCTGAATTCGGCCAGCATTTTTATGAGGAGCATAGCGAGCCGCAAAGAGACCATGCTTTTGGTTATGAATGCCATAGTGCGCCGCCAATACGATTTTTTCGCACGTGGCTCGCAGCATTTGAAGCCCATGATTTTGCAAGACATTGCAGATGAGGTAAACAGAAACGCAAGCACTGTGAACAGGGTGACAAACGGCAAATATGTTCAAACTTCTTATGGAATTTTTGAGCTTAAAAATTTCTTCTCTGCCGGCGTTGCCCAAGACGATGGCACGGAAGTGAGCAATGTGAAAATAAAAAACAGCATTAGGGATTTAATAAGCAACGAAGACAAAAAAAGCCCTCTTTCCGACCAAGAGGTCTCCGAGCTCTTGGAAAAACGCGGTTTGAAAGTGGCTCGCAGAACGGTAAACAAATACCGCGAAGCTTTGGGAATTTTGCCTGTAAAAGTTAGAAGAAGCAGGTAGCTTAAGTTTTCTTCTTCTGTATCCTCACGTAATTATTTCTCTTAAAATCATTCCTGTGCTCCAAGCAAAAACGGGGATAAATGAACTGCTTTGGAAACATCTTTACCGGAAAGGTGCCTTCACAACCCTCCAAGCAGCACTTGAACTGAACCTCAACAGGTTCATTGTAACCGTGTTTAAAGAACATATTGCGCATTTCAAGGCTATCCAAAGCCTTTTTCGGCTTTGCCCTGGCCTTTATATCTCTGTGCAGCTCGCAATATTTGGCTATGGGATGCCCCCAGAACTCACGTCCACAACCCGGTTCTTGGCACTTTTTAAGCTTCACTCGCTTTTTCTTTTTATATTTTGGCAGTTGCATATGGAGAATATAGAAAAATTATGAGCAAAACTGACATGGTTATTTTGGCGGCAAGCGCTCTCTTGCTTATGAGTTGCGCTTCTGGCAAGCCAGGCAAAACGCCTGCCCCTGTGGCTCTGGAAACTTTTAAATGCGCTGCTGGAGAATTTAGGGGGCTAGGCACGGGAGAAAGCGAAGCAGAAGCCTTGAACGCCGCTCTTTCCGAGCTTTCAATGCAAATAAACTCTTCCATAGAGGTTTCAAGAAAACTCAAGCAAAGGCAGCAAAGCTCAAACGAAAAAGAGCTTACAAGCACCGAATACAATGCCCGGACAATTATTAAATCTGCGCTTAGCAATGCCCATGACGCTCGTATTTTGCACAAAAGCGAAACAGGCGCGGTTGTTTGCATGAGCAAAGAAAACGCAGCGAAAGGATTCAAGGAGCGCCAGCAGTTGATAGCAGATTCCTTGGAGGTTGTTTCTTATGCAGGAATGGGAACTGAGCATCCCAAGCACAAAAACAGCGCTTGGCATAAAGCTCAAACTCTTTGGAACGAATTTACGAGAATTCAAAACATGCTGGATGACTGGGGTGTTGAAAGCGCGAATTTATCTGCAAGCGAAACTTATTCCAAAACAAAAGATGATTACAAGAGCTATTGCGTAAAGCAAAAAACATTCTGGGAAGAGAAGGAAGAGGGCGATTGTTCAAAAGCGGTTTTTTCAGAACTTTCCAAAAAAGTGAAAATTGAAAAATCCAAATGTTCAAGCGGGCTGAATTTGCGGTTTTCCTGCTCTGAGAGGTGCAGCTCTTCCGGTTTTGGGGTGGAATGTTTTTTTCAACCTGTTTTGTCCATTGAAGCTTGCGGCGGAGAGCAGTATTCCATACTGACATCCAAAAAACCGGTTTTAGGCGATGATATGCACAACATTTCGAAAGCAAAGGAAAAGCTTATTCAAAATTTGCCCAATGCGGATTTTTTTGCGCAATGGGAGACGGAAATCAAAGAATGGGCTCCGCAATGCACAGAGTGACAAAAGCCAGCTGTCCCACTAAAACACTGGGCGAATTTTTGCTGTATTCCTTCATGGCTTTGTATCCTTTTTTTGCTAATGAAGAATCATCAACTTACGGGAAATGACCGTTTTTTGCATTGGAAAAAGTAGAAATTTTCTACCTTCATTCCATGTTTCCCCGCTCAAAGCTAATCGCTTTCGTCATTGCCCCGCAAAACGCGCCAATATCTGCGATTGCAGATAAATTCGGCCCGTTTGAGCACAAAGGAGAGTTTTTCCCGTTTTGCAAAACGGACTATTACAAGGCGGAAATGGGCGAAAAATTGCAAAGAGGCGTGGTTTCTTTTGAAGGGCTGGTTGAGCCGGAAAACATAGGCGAGTACAAGAAAAAGGCCATTGAGCTGGAAAACAGCCTGAAAAACGAAACCGGAGGCCGCATATTGAATATAGACATAGGCTACATGGACTGCGATAAAATTGTCCTTCCTTCAACAAAATGCGGGCCGTTCAAACTCTATGCAGGCAGAGGAATTTGGCTGGACATGATTTTAACCTACGCAAAAGGGGATTTTAAGCCTACGCAGTGGGCTTTTGCAGATTTCAAGGAAAATCCATACAAAAGGGATTTGCTGCTAATCAGGGAAAAATACAAAAGGAGCTTGCATGGAAAAGCATAGGCTGAAACCTTGCAGGCAAAGCTTGGATATTTTGCTCCGCCGCCACGGCATTGAGCTGAAAAAGGAAACTTTGGACAAGCTTTGGCTTTTTCACGGCCTTCTTAGAGAAAACAACAAAGACCAGGATCTCACTCGCTTAAACGCCTTTGAAACAATAGTGGAGCGCCATTACGCAGACTGCATAATAATAAATTCCTTCGTGAAAAAATGGCCGGCTAAAATGCTAGACATAGGCTCCGGAGCCGGTTTTCCCGGCATTCCATTGAAACTTATCAATCCGCAAATAAACCTGATTTTATGCGAGCCTCGCCCGAACAGGGTTAATTTTCTGAGAATGACGATAGAGAAATTGGGTTTGCAGGGCATAAGCGTTTTTGAGCACAAGGTCACGAGCTTCTCCATGAGCGAACCGGTTGAAGGCATTATTTGCCGTGCTTTCGGCAGCATAGCGGAAACCTTGCCCAGGCTTGGCAACAGCCTTAAAAAAGGCGGCAAAGCTTATTTTATGAAAGGCCCTGCTGTTAAGGAAGAACTTCATAACTGGCAAGAAGGCGAATACAAAATATCAGAAACTCATTTTTACACAATACCCGGCGGCACTCAGCAAAGGTCGTTGATTGTTTTGGAGAGGGGGTGAGCTGTAATTGCCGCAAATATCCCTAAGCTCGATTCCCCATAGCTCCGCACTTTCACCGCTTCACTTGCCCACTCCGGCAAATTTCTAGATGGCATTTCAAAAACGGCAAAACCGTTTTCCGTTAGATTTGGCAAAAATATTCGCAAATCAGGGTAGCTTTCCGTGAATGGCGGGTCCGCAAAAATCAAATCAAACTTTTCTTCCGGTTTAAAGCGCATAACATCGGTTTTTACGCAAACAACCTTTTCTGCGATGTTCCACCTTTCCGCAGTTTCCTTTATAGTTTGCAAAAGCTTGCCGGAAGTGTCTGCCATGCAAACCGAGGCAGCGCCTCTGGACAAAGCTTCAAAACCCACCAAACCCGTGCCGGCATACAGGTCCAAAACCTTGAAATTCTCAACCGAGCCGAGAATATTGAAAAGCGCTTCTCTTGTTTTTGAAGATGTTGGGCGAACATTTTTGTCTTTTAGGGGCGGCAAAACCCTGCCCCGCAAATCACCGGCGGTTATTCGCATTTTTACCTCTTAGCGGAGAACGAGGGACTCGAACCCCCAAGCCTGACGGCGGCGGTTTTCAAGACCGCTGACTTACCATTAGCCTAGTTCTCCTATTGTTTTAACCAGACAATGGAAGGAAATATAGAAAATAGTTCACTGCATTGTATTCATTTTGTTTCATAAGTATTTCATAAGTCTTTTATAGGTATTATCTTTGTAAAAAATTATGTTTTTGAAAATATTTTCCGCTTTTTGCGAAATTCTTTCATATATTTATATTGAAACTATGCGTGCCTCTACCTTAGAGAAGATATTATTTATCATTTTTGATTGCATGGCTAGCACCATGTGCTTCTTGCTCTTTTTCCCGGAACGCAATGAATTTGCAGCTTTTGCCGTGCTCGTATGGCTTTTGATATTTTTGTGCGCAGGGTTCTACCGCCGCTGGCTCTTGGATTCAAGAACAGCGCAAGTGCTGCATATTCTGAAAACAGTCTGCATTGCCTATTGCTTTGCCATAGTTGCCCTGTTTGGCTATTATGCACAAAACCTGCATGGTTTTTTCAATGAATTCCGGCACTTGACCGGCTATTTTTTCTTTGTCTGGTTCTTGACCAGCAGCATCAGGCTCTTGATTTGCAAAATACTGAGAATTTTCTTGAACAGGGGCTGGGGCGCAGATTGCATTCTTCTGCTTGGCAACGAAAACGAAACCCATGAATATTCGCATCTGTTTCACAGCAATCCGCAACTGGGAAAAAAAGTTATTGACATTATTGAAGAGGACAAATACGCAGACCTGCCAAACCTTATAAAGAAAAACAATGTACAAGCCATTGTGATTGCCCACCGCAACAGCTCCGAAAAGAAAATAAACGAAATTTTATATTGGGTGGCGCACCTGCCGGTGCAGGTTTATTTAGTGCCGAATCTGTGGGAATGCGCAAAGAACTTCAAAATGTCAAGCCAGCCAACGCTTATTCACACCAAGGAATTGCAAGAGCTTTTTGTGCTGAACCTGCTACCCTGGCAAGCTACAATAAAAAGAATAATGGACATAGCAATAGCAGTGTTCTTGCTCCTTGCCACATCGCCTCTGCTTTTGCTCACCGCCATAGCAATCAAGCTGGATTCGAGAGGCTCGGTTTTGTACAAGCAGCAGAGAGTAGGCTTGTACTCGAGGCCCTTTACAATTTACAAATTCCGCTCCATGTACAGCGATGCGGAAAAAAACGGCCCTCAGTGGGCAAAAAAGAATGACAGCCGTGTAACGAAGGTCGGGAAAATAATTCGCAAATTCCGCATAGATGAAATTCCGCAGCTTTTGTGCGTACTTAAAGGAAACATGAGCATGGTTGGCCCTCGCCCTGAGCGTGCGGTATTTATAGAAGAACTTCGCAAAACAATTCCTTTTTACGCAAGCCGTTTGAAAATGAAGCCGGGCCTGACAGGTTGGGCACAGGTTCGCCATCATTACGATAACGACATTGAAGACGTGAAAATAAAACTTGGCTATGATATTTATTATTTATCCAACGCATCTATTCTTTTGGATATTCAAATTCTTATCAGAACCATATACGTTGTGCTAACAGGAAAAGGTGCGCAGTAGATGCGGGTGCGGCTAAGCGTACTACTTTTCTACATTCTACCATTATGTCAATACGCCTTCTTTTTCTTGCCGCATTTCTTGCAATTGTCTCTTGCGGCCAAAATGAACAAAATAAACCAGGTTCGCAAAACCTGCTTGCTACGGAGCTTTCCGGGCAAACTATCGTTTTAGCCAACTTTATTTCCGCAAAGCCTGCGGCTGTTTTGAGCTCACGCAGCACAATAGAATTTGAATTCAACAGAAACATGGTTCTGCAAAGCGCGGTTGGGGAAAATCTGGAAGTGAACCCGATTGAACTTGAGCCTGCAGTAAAAGGAAAGGCCAAATGGCTAACCACATCGCTCTTGCAATTCACTCCCGACAGCCCCATGCAAAACGGGCTGGCATACAAAGCAAAGCTAAACGGCAAAAAAGCTTTCGGCAATTCTGCGCAAACAGACGATTACAGCCTTGAATTTAAAATTATCCCGAATGAGATTCTGGAAATAGACGGGGGCTTTGAACCGGTGGCCGGAAAGGTGAACACGGCAAAACTTGTTCTGGAAATAAAATTTGCTGATAAGAGCGACAGCGCAAAGCTGGCAAAAGAACTTGCAATTAGCTTTGCCTCCAAAGCAATGCCGTATAAAATGTCGTTTGGCGGCCAAGGGAATTTTGTTAAAATAGAAAGCGAACACGTGCTTCGCACAGACAAAAACCAAAGCGCAGAAATAAAACTGCCAAAAAACTGGAGCGCAGACGGCAAGCCGTTTAGCGAAACATTTTTGCTGCCGGAAAAAGGAATATTCGCCGTAGTAAGCTCAAAAGACGCAGAGGTTGTTTTTTCAGACCCAATAGCTACAGATATGGATGTTTCCGGGTTTGTGAGCGTAGAGCCTCAAGTGGCATACAGCGTTTCGGTAAAAAACAGAACTCTTAAACTGAAAGGAGACTTTGCTTATGGCGAGCGATACACGCTGAGAATTGAAAGGGGATTCCCAAGCGCCTATGGAACAAAAACTCAGGAAAATTTTATAAAGCAATTCTCGCTTGACGATGAAAAACCCCAGCTCAACTGGGTTGGAAGCGGATTGTTTTTGCCATTGGAAAACAAAGGACGTTTGCAATTCAAAAGCATGAACTTAAACGGAGCAACGCTGAGAATACAGGAAATTTTGCCGCAGAACTTGATATTCTTTTTGCAAAACAACGATCTTCGCTCATCCAACAGATGGATTTCCGATATTGAGCGAACAGCAAAAAGCGTTTTTGAAAAAGAACTGAAATTCGACAATCCAAAAAGAAACGAATGGCTGAAAACGGAAATTGATATTTCCAACTATTTTGCGAAAAAAGCGGGTGCGGCATATATTGTGAGCATGACTTTTAATTCGCACAATCTGACTGTCCAATGCAAAGACTCGGAACAATACGATTACGACCATCCCTGCTACAGATACTACTACTGGGGCAGCAACGCAAATTCGGAAAAAATTTTGATAGCTTCTTCCGTTGCGCTAACGGCAAAAAAAGAAAACGCCGGAGTTCATGTTTGGGCCATAGATGTTGAAACCGCTAAGCCAATTTCAAATTTGTCTTTGGAACTGTATGGCAGAGTAAACGATGTTCTCGCCACTAAAAGAACAGACGCAAACGGATATGTGTTTTTTGCGGAAGACGGCTATGTAGTGAAAGGGCACGGAAGCAGAGGGCTTGCCTTGCTGAAATTGTCGCAAAACAATTGGGAAACCAGCCGCTTTGATGTTGGCGGCGTGATGGAAAATAACGATGCGAGGATGTTCGGTTATACGGAACGAGGCGTTTACAGACCCGGCGATACAATTCATTTTTCTGGCATAGCAAAAATGCTGCCGAACACGCAAGTGTCCGTTTTGGTAAAAAATCCTTTGGGTTCCGTAGCTTTTGAAGGCTTGGCCAAAACATCCGAAAACGGCATGTTCTCGCTTGACATACCTACGGAATTGAACGCGCCAACCGGCCAATGGGTCGCAACAATAAAAAGCGGCGGAAACGAATGGTACCATTATTTGCGAGTTGAAATGGTTAAACCCAACCGCTTGAAGAATTTGCTTGAGCTTCCGGAAAAAATGAGCGGCAAGAGAATAGAAGTGAATGAAACTTTCAAAAGCAAGTATTTGTTCGGAACACCTGCCGCCGGATTAAAAGCGGAAATAAGCTTTTCGCTAAAAAACAAACCTTTGAAATTTCCCCGTTTTCCGGATTTCACATTCAAAAATCCAGTGCTGAATTTTGAAGAAAGCAATGACGAAATTCTGTTCAAAGGAAATTTGAACAGCGAAGGCGAGGCCAGAATATCCCAGTCAATTGATTTGAAAAACAGAAATATTCCGGAAGCGGCAACAATAAGAGTACACGCTACAGTCCACGAAACAGGAGGAGGCTTCACAGAGAGCTGGCACACAAGCACTGTTTATCCGTATCCGGCGTTTGTTGGGCTAAAAACAAGGGATTTCTGGGACGGCGTGCGTGTTGGGGATACTTTGCGCATTCCATTTATTGTACTTGACGAAAACGGCAAAATAGCCTCCGGCAGAAAGCTTTCCGTTAAAATTTATCAAAACCGAGGCTATTCGTGGTGGGAAGGCAGCAGCTACGAGCGCTGGGATTTTAGAAAGCAAAAGCAAACTTATCTGGTTCATGAAGAGAGCGTTAAAAGCGGAGCTGCCACAAAAGAATTAAAATGGTCGCCGGATAGCGAAGGATTGCTTTTAATTGAAATAGAAGATGTTGAAGGCGGGCATAGCGCATCGCAGTCTATTTACGCTTCGCATTGGGGCGGCGCAGAAAACATACGGAACATTCCGGAAGCAAGCCACTTGAATTTAATAAGCAAAAAATCCGCATATAATTTAGGAGATTCAATTTTAATTTCCTTCAATGCGCCGGCTGACGGAAACGCGCTTGTAACGCTTGAATGCGCAAATAAAATTCTGGAGAAAAAATTTATGAAGGCAAAAGCCGGAAGAAATGAAATTTCCTTTACGGCAAAAAAAGAAATGCTTCCGAATATTTACGCTGTTGTTAGCCTGTTCTTGCCGCTCAAGAGCGTTGAGGGAGAAAAGCCCATGCGTTATTATGGAATTTTGCCGATTAAAATTGAAGACGAAAAAACATTGCTGAACTTGGCTATGAAAACTCCGCAAGAAGTTAGGCCCGGAGAAGAATTTTCCATAGAGGTTACAAATAATTCCAAAGAAAACGCTTCATTCACCCTTGCCGTTGTTGACGAAGGCTTGCTTGATTTGACTAATTTCAAAACCCCGGATCCTTGGAAGTTTTATTTCCAAAAAATTGCGCTCGGCATAAAAACATCCGATAACTATGATGAGATAATAGGCGCTTTGATGCAAGACATGGATTCTTATTTGTCCATAGGCGGCGATGAAGACGTAACCAATATGTCCGGGCAACAGAAAACACGGAGGTTCAAGGCGGTTTCGCTGTTCAGCGGCGTTTTGGAAGTGAAGGCCGGCAAAACAGAAAAGATCAAGTTCAAAATGCCGCAATATGTTGGCTCTGTGAGAGCGCAGTTGGTTGGCGCTTCCAAAAACGCATTTTCCAAAAACGAGGCGAACATTACGGTTAAGCAACCGCTTATGATTTTGCCGACTGTTCCCAGAGCGGCGAAGCCCGGAGACAAATTCAAAGTCCCGGTTTCCGTGTTCGCAATGAGCGATGATGTGAAAAGCGCAAACATAAATATACAGGTTTCCCCTGAGCTTAAAATTGCAGGCAAGAATAATTTCACCCTTTCGTTCGAAAAACAAGGGGAGCTAGACGGTAGCTTTGAAGTGGAAACATTGCCATCTCTTGGCTCAGCTAAAATAATAGTCAAGGCAGAGAGCGGCAAGCACAAAACATCAGACACAATAGATTTGCCCATAATAAGCTCTTCTGCTATTTACACGGAAGTTTTGCATATGGAAATTTCCGAGAATGAAACATGGCAAACAAAAATAAACGCTTTTGGAATAGACAATACGCACAAAGCAACGCTTATGCTTAGCACTATGCCGAGTTTGGGCGCAGACGGGCGGCTGGATTACCTGATTAATTATCCTTATGGCTGTTTGGAGCAAACAATCTCCAGCGTATTTCCTCAGTTATACATAGATAAATTCAGGGATTTGGATTCAAAGAAAAAGCAGGAAATTTCCGATAACATAAATAACGGAATCAAACGGCTTGCGCAATTTTCCATGAGCAGCGGATTTTCATATTGGCCCAACCAAAGCCACACAAACGCGAATCCTTGGTCAACGAGTTATGCCGGGCATTTTATGCTGGAAGCGAAGAAAGCAGGTTACTCGGTTCCGCAAAATCTTTTGAACACTTGGAAAAACTGGGAAATAGATCAAGCCAAAAAAACATCCGGTAAAGATTTCCGCAATCAGGCGTACAGGCTGTTTTTGCTTGCGATGGCAGGCGAGGAACAGATAGGCGCGATGAATTTGATGAAGGAAAATAATTTGGGAAGCCTGGACTGGCTTTCTAAATATTTGCTTGCTGGAGCTTATCATTTGGCAGGGAGAGAGGCTATAGCAAAACAGGTTTTGGATTTCAAAGGAGCGGTTTTAAAGGATTACAGGGAAAACTCCGAAACTTATGGCTCTGGCCTTAGAGACCGTGCCCTTGCTGCTTTGGTTTTGGCAAAGATGAACAAGTCAAAGGAAGCCATTGATATTTATCAAGCTCTTGCGAAGGAATGGAATGCAAGAACTTGGTGGAGCACTCAAGAGAGCGCATTTGCATTGCTTGCCTTTTCCGCTCTTGAAAAAAAGCATACGAGCAGCGATGTAGAAGTTTTGTATAATGGGAAAAAAATCTTGGTTAAAGCGAATAAACCTGAGAAAATAGATTTAAGTTCTTTAGGCTCTGCGGAAGTTTCTGTTACTGCCTTGAATGGAACTGTTTTTGCCGAGCTTCAAACAAAGGGCTTGCCTTTGAAAGATAACATAGAGACGGGGAATGAGGGGCTTGTTGTGGAAAGAGTTCTGTTTAGCTCAGACGGAGATAAAATGTCTGTTTCGCAAATAAGGCAAGGCGAGGTTTTTTGGCTTGTTTTTGGAGTTAAGTCGCTTGCTTCCAGCCATCTTGAAAATTTAGCTCTTTCCAGCATTTTGCCTTCGGGTTTTGAAATTTCCAATGAGAGGCTAAACGAATACAACCGTCCCGGCTGGCTGAACAATTACCGCATTGCGGAGCCGGATTACATGGATATAAGGGATGACCGTGTTAACTGGTTCTTTGGGCTTAGTCCAAACGAAGTAAAGATTTTCGTAGCGCAAGTCCATCCGAGTTATGCCGGAGAATTCAGGTGGCCCGGTCTTGTGCTGGAAGCAATGTATAACCCTGATTACTTTGCCCGGATTGCCGGGGAGAGAATAACTGTATTTTAAAAAAGCAGGAAATTATGGATGTAGATGCTTCTCAAGAAACGCCGCTGCCCTATGAAGAGATTTTTAAAAATCCTCCGAAAGGAGTGTATATTAACAAACTGCTGGGTAATATAACGATTGGAACCAACCTGCGCCATCCTTCGAGCATTGTTTTGCCGATTATTGTATTTGGTTTTATTTTGAGTTTTATGGGCAGCATGGCATATAACTTATTAATCTTGTTATTGGCTGAACCGCCGGAATTTTTAGAAATTGTCCCGATATTGTTATTTGCCATTCCGACTTTATTTTTATTTGGTTGCTTATTAATTTGCGTGCTGTTATTTATAGGTGGCAGGGTTGAGGTTGTTATAAAAGAAGATGGAGAAGGCAGTTTTGTATTTACCGGCATTGGAAATATTGGGAAGAAAAAATATTTTGACTGGAACAAAGTAAAGAATATATTTAAGCGTACATGGAAAACCAAGCATAAAAATGGCTGGCGCACACATTATGAGATAATTATTGAGGGAGATGGAAAAGTGAATTTCGGCAATATATTGCAGGGCGCATATGACAAGCAGTTTAATTATATATTAGCTGCGTTAAAATACTATCATGAGCAAAAATAAGCATGGCAGAGTCATATTCAATTACAGGAGAACATGCGACAGCCGTGGTTTACGCAAGCAATGTGGAAGAGGCTTGCAATGAGCAAATTAAGGATATTTGCGGCAAAGAGTTTTTGGCAAACGAAAAAATAAGAATTATGCCGGACTGCCACTACGGGATGAACATTTGCATAGGATTCACCTCCACAATGAACAGCGAGTGGGCTGTGCCAAATTACATAGGCGTTGATATAGGCTGCGGAGTTGTTTCGCATTCCGTTGGAGTTTTGGGGGATATTGATTTTAAAGGCTTTGATAAACAAGTTCGCAGAAGCATTCCATCCGGCAGGGATATTCACAGGAAATTCGATGAAGACCGCTGCAAGGATTTTTACGCAAAAATAACAAAAAATTCAATGCACGCTTTTATTGAAGAAATATCTGAGCTGGTGAAAAAGCTGAATCTGGATTTTCGCTCAAAATATTATGTTGAACAGTCAATAGGAACGCTTGGAGGCGGAAACCATTTTGTTGCTCTCAATAAAAGCAAAAACGGAGAAGTGTTTGTAACAATACACAGCGGCAGCAGGAATTTGGGTCTGAAGATCGCAGAGCATTTTCAAAGAAAAGTAGGAGAAAATGGCTATCTTTCGGGCGAGCTTTATAACGATTATATTTATGCAATGGAGATTGCGCAGAAATATGCCGAGTTCAACAGAATCAAAATGATGTGTGAGCTGTTGCGTTATTTTGATGTACAGTTCAACAGGGAAAATTTTATAGAGTCTGTGCATAATTATATTGATTTGGAAAACCGAATAATACGAAAGGGTGCAATTTCTGCTCAAAACGGGGAGCTTTGCCTTGTGCCTATAAATATGGCAGATGGTGTTTTGTTATGCAGGGGCAAGGGGAATCCAGAATGGAATTGTTCTGCGCCGCATGGAGCCGGCAGGGTGTTTGGGCGAAACCGTGCTTTTAAGGAGCTAACTCTGGAAGAATACAAGGAGCGAATGAGCGCAAACAATGTGTGGAGTTCGTGCATAAAAACGGCTACTCTTGACGAATCTCCAATGGCCTACAAGAAATATGAGTATTTGCTGGAATTTATAGGCGACACAGTGGATGTGGTGGACCATTGGGCCGAAATCTACAATTTTAAGGCAGTGGAGTAGTTTTTCTATCTTCCTCTTATGACTTCAATCTGGAGTGCCTTAACCAACTCCAAAAAATAATCCTCGCTCCATATTTTTATGCTACCGGGATTTTTCAAAAATGGTGTGACATCTTTTTTCACAGCGTTTATATCAACGGATTTTATTCTTTTTACCAAAGCAATTTTCAAAGATTTTTCATCATTTATTCTTCCATCCGCATCGCCAAACTGTTTAGCCCTTGCCATGAAATGCTTTAAATCAAAAGGCACGTTATTCCGAATATACCACTCAAAATCAAACCAGTCACGCCCTTTAACCCTGTTTTGCCAATTTCTGAACAAAAATGCGTGAACTTTGCCTGCGAACAAACTGGGCAATATAAAACAACGGGCATTAAACGAAAACGGCTGCAAAAGAAGTTTATTTTCGGTTTCAAAATTCAGCGGCGGCAAAATATCCACTTCAATTTTTATTTTAACCTGCTTTGCCGTTTGAAATTTTATATCATAAAATTGTGAAGTGTCTTTCAAAAAGGCAGATTTAATATTTGTACTTTTCTGTTTTTCTTTTTTTGAAAGTTCAACCGATTTTCCCATAGATAAAAATTCATCTTTTATAAACGGAAAATAATTTTGCAAATCAAAATTTTCGTTTGTCTGCAACAGGGAAAAATCCATATCTTCGGAAAATCTCGGCAAATCGTAAAATAACCTTAAACAGGTTCCGCCATAAAATGCAGCCTTCTCAAAAAAATCGCTGCGAGAAAGCCCCGCAAGCACAACTTGCTGCATAACCTCTCGGAGCACATTGTTCTTTTCTTCCGTTGTCGCAGCCTTATATTGAAAAAGCATATTGTCAAACGCATTCATTGAGCACCTCTTTTAAATATAACAATTCCCTAACCTTTTTGCCAGCCTTTGCGCATTCTTTAACAATGCGGGCATTCCATTTCACAGCAGAAAAATCAACTCGCAAATCCTGCTCTAAAAAATTGAGCATAGACTTCTTGGATGAGAATTTCAAATTCGCAGTGATCAGCAATAAATCGCATAACGCCTTTTCCGGGGTTGCGATTAGATAGGCGTAGTCTTTGCCGAAAAATTCCTGCCTGAATCCGGTGGCATAAACCTGTTGGGGGAGGCTTTGATACTCAAAAAGGCCGAGCGGCGTTTCAAACTTTTTGCTTCTTTTGAATGTTACGGAGCGCATGGTTTCGGTTCTTTCCGGTATAATGCCATAAAAAGAAAGCGCGCTTTCCAGCGAAACATAAGAAGGGCCGTATAAATGGTTTGCTATAAGCTCCCGTGAAAGCAGTTGCCCATGAATTTTCGCCGAGCACACATATAAGCCCTTTTTTATTCTGAGAATCTCTCCCTTTTTTTCCATATAGGAAATCTTGTCTTTTGGGGAATTGTAATCTGCAAGCGAGGCGTAGAGGTTTGCCGTGCGCAATGGAACAACTCCGTAATTGTCTAAAATCCCGTGAAGCATAGCATAAATATAGTAAATTCTGCGCAGATAATCGGAAAAAATCCGAGTTAATGTGCATAATTTGGTAATCTATTTCGTTCAAAATAGCCGTTTTTCGTCATAAAACCCCATATTTGATAAAAAGTCAGGGTAATTTCAATGATTTTTATGCAAATTTCTGGTCACACCATAAATTTGCATAAAAATTTGCTCAGTGGTAGCCACGTCTGTAAGCCTTTCTTTCCCATCTGTAGCTATCATTTTCAACTGCTTACAAATTGTAAGCAGTTGGCTTCCTTCTTCCGCAAGACGAGTTTTGTAACAACGCAACCTTACATTCAAACCAACGTCAAAATAATTTCTATCTTTACGCATTATGAAATCCCCGATTCTTGCTGCGCTATTTTTTGCTACAATTGCACATTCCGCCCAAACAGTGGCTGTTCTGGAAATTACCCCCGTGGATGAGACAGTGGAATTGAAAATCGCCGAGTTCCGCCACCTCACAGACGAACTGCGGACAAGGGCGAGGGAGGCGCTTCCAAAAGAATACACTGTTCTCACCCGTGACAACATAATTTCGCTTATGCCTTCTGACGCAGAGCAGGCCGACTGCCTTGCAGAGAGCTGCGCCGTGGAAATAGGCAGGGCTATAGGC